>Ga0310691_10005083_pt1 | contig 14531 bp, 7 predicted proteins | sample 176DNAGHGlowgp2_FD_203887 | JGI IMG/M metagenome (GOLD analysis project Ga0310691, IMG submission 203887) | Sheep rumen microbial communities from Palmerston North, Manawatu-Wanganui, New Zealand - 1766 DNA GHGlow gp2 (v2) (version 2) | ecosystem: Host-associated > Mammals > Digestive system >... | reverse complement strand
ATAAGCCGCCGGAAGGACCTCTGCCGTTCTTCACTCGGCACATCCACCTATACCTTCGCGCCCGATCCGGCCAAGAGCTTCAACCGAGGCTTTACCGATTACTTCCTGCATGGGCGGACATCGGCCCCAATCTGGAACTTCAACACCCCCAAGGCTATGGGAGAGATGGTCGGACACATGAAAGAGACGCGCCGCGACCGAGGCGGGCTGTATATCATAGTCTCTTCGACAAGCGTCTTCCACAACGGCGACGGCTTCTGCTTTACAGATTCCGAAGGGCATCTGCAAGGGTTCCGAATCAACCGCGCCGAGGGCAATCATCTGTATATCCAGTCGCCTCTGCCCGACCTGAAGAAAGGCACTCCACTCTACCGCAACTACGACGCCGCCTTCGAGGGCCTTCTGTCCAAGCCCTCTGCCGACCGCCGAATAGCAGTCAAGTGGACGATTACAGACAAACAAACAGATGAAGCAGAAAGCAACATCGGTTTTACCTTCACTCTGACTGAAGAGGATGGCACCACACGCTCACTTTTTGTGCCTCACCCTCATGAGCCAGCCCGCACCCCGCAGGCCGACAATATCCGCACTCAGCTCACCCGCCTCGGGAACACGATTTATGCTGCCGACCAAAAGGATGTGAGTATAGATTTCTCGGACAACTGGTTCTTACCCTCCTCCCTTTTGTCCGACATCCGCCGCCGCCTCACAGAAAAAGAAAATAACGTTGGGCCCATAAAACCCATAAAGTCGATCACCCCCATTAACCCCATCAACCATCAACCATTAACCATTAACCATCAAATTCCCCTCCCCTCAGACTATACAGCCAACGTCTCCAATCGTTTGGCACGCGACTTCTATGCTGATAAGAGCCTCCCAGAACCCGCTCCCGCATACGAGCTGTCGGCTCCCGCCTCAGCAACAATAATGACTTGCCGCCATTGCCTGCGCTACGCTCTCGGGCTCTGTCCAAACAAGACTTCCCCAAAAATCTCTCAACTCTCAACTCTCAACTCTCAACTCTCAACCATAAGCCCTCCCCTCCCGTGGTCGCTCCGCCTGCCAGACGGCCGCAGTTTTCCCCTTCACTTTGACTGCAAGAACTGCGAGATGCAAGTCCAAACCCAAGAACCCCATACCCCCCATAAGTCTCCCAAGCCTCTTTTTTCCCTGCTCTTCATCTTCCTACTTCTTCTGACATCCTGCTATAACCGTCCCACAGCACTCACCGACCGCTGGGAGGAGTTGCCAGAGGCTGTGCGTGACAGCATCGACTTCGCATATAGCCACCATTATACCGTAGGGTATAACTTCATTGTTCGCGGGGACTCGTTGATGTTGTTGGACGAGCGCCCAATGCACATGAGCGAAGGTGTCACGGCTCATAGCGACAGCCAATGGGTCAGACGTATGGACCAACTTGTGGTAGCAGCCATAACAGTTATTCCGGAGGACAGCATCGACAGCGTTTGGGTAAAGGTCGCTCGCGACCAGCTGACAATGGGTTGGACTCACGAGAAAGACCTGTTGCGCGAAGCCGCCCCAGATGACCCTATAAGCGAATTCATCCGAGTTTTCTCCTCACGACATCTCATCTGGTTCCTGATTATAATGGGAGGCGCAATAGTAATAATCGCCATACGCTCCATGCTCAAACAGAGGTTCCGTATGCTGCTCTACAACGATATACCGTCAGCATACCCCACCTGCCTTACTATAACTCTCGCTATCTCGTCTGTGCTGTACTCCTACATCCAGGACTTTGAGCCGCAGACGTGGGTGCATTTCTATTTCCACCCCACACTCAACCCGCTGGCACAGCCGCCTATTCTCTGTACTTTCCTCATAACAGTCTGGCTGCTTATGTTGCTTTCGCTGGCCGTCGTGCAGGACGTTTTCCGAATGCTGCGCCCTCACGATGCCGTACTCTACCTGATTTCTTTGCTGGCCATCTGTATGCTGCTATATCTCCTCTTTTCCCTGCTTCCGTCCGGACTGCTGACATATCTCATGTGCCTTACCTTCTGCATTTTCGCTTTAAAACAATATTGGCAGCACGCCCGCGCTCGTTATCTGTGCGGACGCTGCGGGATGAAGTTGGCCGACAAAGGCGTTTGCCCCCGTTGCGGAGCAATCAATGACTGATTACTCTTTTCTGATAGAATGAACGCGTGAAGAGCAGGAAGAGGAACATCCCCGCCAATTGCGATATGGCAACTATCCAGAAGGCAGCTGCATAACTTATCAGCTCGCTGACAAATCCGCCTACAAGAACGCCCAGACCGATGCCTATGTCCCACGAGATAAGCAGAGTGGAGTTGGCTGTGCCGCGCTCGTTGTGGTGAGCTATAGAGATAATCATATTCTGGAAGGCTGGCCACAGATGGCCGTTTCCAAGGCCCAACAGGATGGCAGAGCCATAATACCCGAAGGAGTTTGGGAAAAGGATAAAGATACTGTATGCAAACGAGGAAATAACAGTCCCCTCGGTGGCATTCAGCAGCAGTTTACCTTCACGCAGGGCTTTGGCTCCCTGCAGACGTGAAGCCACCAAGCCCAGAGAGAGCAGAAGGAACCAAGTACCTGTGCCGCCCGTTATGCCCATCACTTCCATGCTGTATATGGCCAAGTAGTTGCTCATTACGCCAAAGCAGAAACCGAAAAACACCATATTCAAGGCCAGCATCCACCCGCGAACCAGAAAGAAGCGGTCGAGGCTGATTGGGCGTGCGGGACTCTTTTGCAGTTTTTCCTTTGGCTTTATTCCCGCATCCACCGCCATTCCAAATCCCGCAATTATCAAGGCAAGCCAGAAGAGCAGTTGGAAGTTGTCGGTAAGGCGGTATATATAAATAGCCGCCATAGGCGCGATGGCCATAGCGAGGTTATTGCTAAGGCCATAGTAACCGATGCCCTCGTTGCGCCGCGATGACGGCAACACATCTATGGCCATTGTGGAGTTGGCAACCGTAAGGGCACCGAACGGAGCGCCGTGCAGCGTCCTGACTATGGTAAACAGAAGCAACGAACTGGCGCCTAAATAGCCTCCGAAGAAAATGAAGAACAGGCCAAAGCACACCATCAGCACCCGCTTACGAGGAAAAGTATCTACGAGGAAACCGCTGAAAGGACGGGCCAGCAGAGCCGTCAGCGTGTAGCCGCTCAGCACCAGTCCCACCACGTCCTTGGTGGCGTCAAAGCGCTCCACCAAATACAGCGGCAACAGCGGAGTCAGCAGATAAAAAGCGAAGAAGAGGGCGAAGTTCGCCGTCATCACCCGCCAATAGTTGCTATTCCATAGCTTTTCCTGTTTCATTTCCTTGTATATATATCATTCAGCCATCGGACGTTGTCAGTAGTTAAAAAAGGCATGAACACCCATTATGGCTGTGAGTTCATATCTTTTGTTTGCGGTGCAAATGTAACATTAATATATATTATAGAAGCAATTTTATGTCAACTTTGTCCTATCATTGGACAAAAAAGACATATTTTTCTTCACACGTATTAGATTTATTCGTACTTTTGCCACAGATTATGAATTACTAACACACAAAAATCATTCGTATGAAACATCTTTCACGTTTTATGCTGACCGCCATCCTCTCTCTCTGCGTGTCAGCTAACGCCTCTGCCGGCCAGGACGAGAAAAACGGCAAGGCATATCTAACTCAGGCCGAACTACCAAATATGGTGTATTTCCTGCCGCCACCACCAGAATTCGAATCAGGCATATTCGTGGCCGATCAGGTCCGATACCTGTGGGGAAAGAAGATGCGTCAGAATCAGGAACGTGCAGACATGGCCATCCGCGATGCTGTCTATGGCATGAATACCATTATCCAGGAGTTTCAGGGCATCTTCGGGTTGGACATAACCAAGGAGGACACACCGGAGATATACACCATAATTCAAGATGTGGCATGTAACTGCGACAGCATCGGCGACCCGGCAAAACAGAAATACATGCGCTGGCGTCCATTCATGTATTACGACGAACCAACTCTCGTGCCAGAGCAGGAGGAAAGCCACCGTACAAACGGCTCTTATCCTTCAGGCCACACATGTCTGGGCTGGGTTATGGGACTATTGCTTTCAGACATCAATCCTGCAGCTGCCGAAGCTCTCTTAATGCGAGGCTTCGAATACGGACAAAGCCGCGTCATCGCAGGCTACCACTGGCAGAGTGACGTGGATGCAGGTCGTCTGGGCGCATCTGTGCTTTACGTCAAGATCAAGAGTCACCCGCGTTTCGTAGAACAACTGGAAAGAGCCAAAGCAGAGTTCGCAGCGAAAGCCCAAGGCACAGGCGTGAAAAGCGTGACTCGCGCACAGCAGGAAGCTCCCTCCCGCACCTATAAGCTGGACGGCACGCCCGCGACGGAATCGTCCCGCGGCATCCTCATCCAGAACAACCAGAAATATTTAAGGAAATAGAGATGAAAGAGAGCGGTCTTCCATTGGCCACTCATACAAAACTCATACAATTTCGCGATGAAAAGAACTGGTGGTGGTAGCCAAATAGGGAGCAAATCATCACTTTGAAGCAAAAGAAAAACCCTAATTGATTGATTGTCAATTAGGGTTTTTCTTACAATGTGGTGTCACCAGGAATCGAACCGGGGACACAAGGATTTTCAGTCCTTTGCTCTACCAACTGAGCTATGACACCATGCTCGTCTTTCGATTTGCGGGTGCAAAGGTACGACAATTGTTTGGACTGCGCAAGTTTTTCTGCAAAAATATTGCCCAAATCACACATTTTAGCCCCAAAACGAGAAAAAAAGTGGGGATTTGTTCGCAGTTTCAGGAAAAGATTGTACCTTTGCGCCCGCAAAACAACATCACGGGTGTCCGCGATGCACTTTAATCGGAAAGTAGCGCAGTTGGTAGCGCACTACGTTCGGGACGTAGGGGTCGGGAGTTCGAGTCTCCTCTTTCCGACTGACGGCGACAATTGGAGATATTCAGTTGTCGCTTTTTCTTTGTCGATAATGTAACCTGTTGTAAATCTGCGGAATATACGGAATACTTCATTCTCTTGGTTTGTTCGATAATCGTCTAAATTCTTATCATAGATAATACCGTTAGGAAAGACAAGTTTTTGAAGTGTCTGACGGGTGTTGAAGTTCGCCTCTTTCCACAAAGAAATAGAGTGATGGCTTCGTTTATGCGTTATATTCTGCCTCGGGTTCTGCTGCATAGTTAAGGTCATGGTCTTCAAACATACCTTCAAAACTAAGATCTTCGTCGATTTGTGGCCAATGAATTCCTCCATAAGACAGGTAGAAGTCGCGGCGTTGGGCATCGGTGGCATTGGCCAATCGCTCCCAATCGGAAAAAGCATAGCTGGCGCGGAGACCATCGGCGGTCTCTGCATAAACGTGTGTGTCATCAATCCACACCTTCGCTATTTTCAAACTATCTGTCATTTCATTCTTTATTAAAATGAGCCCTCCATCTTCGGTTATGACTTCTTCATTCTCCTCGATAATAGATTCGATAATCGCTATCTGCTGCTTTTTGAAACCATGATTGTAAATCTGCTCTATAGGAGTTACATTATACTTCGCTTCACAATCGTCTTTGACAATGTGGACGTGAATTGGATCATGGTCGTTCGAATAGAACATGAATCAGAAACCAAAGAAGATGAATACTGTTGGCATACTTTTGGGAGTTAAAGATTAATTGAACTCTTTCGGTTGCAAAAGTACAATTAATATTTAAAATAATATTTAAAAGAGAAGAAAAGAAAAGAGAAAAATTAAAGAAAAGTGCAAAATAAGTTTTGAAGCCGAACAATAATCGCTAAAATAATGTTTTTGCCTAAAAATGTACCGAATGTACCGAATTTGACTGTAATGAATTAAGGTTCAAGGGCTTGTCCTTCGGTAGATTCCTTTAGAAATGTACCGCATATGTACCGAATCTACCGAAGACCTATTATCTGCCGAAGACAGAAGTGACATCAATGTCACAAGGAGGTGACACACGTGTCACTCGGAAGTGTCACACGTGTCACTCGGAAGTGTCATTCGTGTCACCCGCAGGTGACACGAATGTCACTTTAGTCTGAACCTAAACACAAGACTCGATGTATCCTGGCCTAATAATCCGTTACAAAGGTAATAAAAAAACTCAAACAAGCAACACCTTGCGGTACATTTTTACCGGAATGCACCGAATTTTCGGTAGATTTTTGAGGAATCTACCGAAAATGGAGCGATTGATATTCAATGCGTTATAACAAATTTCGGTACATTCGGTTGATTTTTCCCAAAAAAACAATTTTTGTATAAAATGTAAAATGTAAAATGTAGAATGTGAAATGTAAAATGTAGAATGTAGAATGTAGAATGTAGAATGGAAGATGTTGGATGTAGGATATAGGATATAGAATTTATAAGACTTACTTCAGGACTTCGTTTACGAGGTGGTAGGCATTGCCCCAACGTTCCATGAGCCAGAGGACGTAGCGGATATCGACGCCGATGCAGCGGGTGAGGCCGCTGTCGAAACTGATGTCCGAGGAGAGGGCATCCCAGTTGCCGTCGAAGGCGAGGCCGATGAGTTCGCCGCGTCCGTTGAACATAGGGCTGCCGGAGTTGCCGCCGGTGATGTCGTTGGTGGTGAGGAAGCAGAGGTTGAGGTCGCGCGTGCGACTGTCGGCATAGCGTCCATAGCCCTTGCCGCGCAGGATACGGGCCACATCGGGCGTAACCTTGTAGTCATCGATATCCACGGAACGGTCTATCTTGGCAAGCAGGGAGGGCATCGTGGTCTGCAGGTCATGGTGAGTGCCGGCGTTGGTGTAGTCGCTCACGATGCCGAAGCTCATACGCTGAGTGAAGTTGGCATCGCTGTAGTGCGGCTCCTCCTGCTCCATCTCCAGAACGGACTGGGTGAGCAGGTTCTCGTTGTAGGAGATCACGGGAGCGGTCTTGGTGAGCGACGGAGAAATCACATTACTGGTCATATCAGCAATCTGAGTGTAAAGGCGTACTGCGGGGTCGTTGTTCACATGCTGCAAGTATGCCTTCTCGTCGGCAAGTGCCTGTTCAAGCGAGTCGGGGAGGGTTTTGGCGGAACGCACTATGGCGTGAACGAGGCCGTACCAACCCTTGTAGGAGGTGAGGCGGCTCTGCGCGAAGATGTCGTGTGCAAAGGCCTTATAGTCGTTCTTGTATTTCTTGCGGATGTCCGAATAGAAGCGGGGCAGGTATTTGGACGACACCTGCTTGGCATAGTTCTCGAGAAGGGCTGCCATCACCTCTTCATCAACACGCGGGTCGTAGTCCTTGTAACTGTCGGACACATATTCCTCCAACACGGCGCGGTAATTGGTGTGGCTCTCTGCACAACGGACAGCCAAGCGGGCGAAGCTGACGATTTCGATGCCTCGGTTGAAGGTCTCGTTGGCAAAGCCCTGGGCGTACTGCGCGTCGTGGCGCTCTTTGTATGCCTTCTTGAGGGTGGATAACATCGAGCCGAAACGCTGCTTGCGGGATTTGTCGGCTTCGTACCAGCGCTGGATGTTCTGTTCGCGCTGCTGCTTCTGGCTGATTATGCCAAGACGGGCCACAGCCTCGTTCATTCCCTGCGAGTTCTTCCAGTAGTTGCTGGACTGGGCGAACTTGGAGGCGTATTTGATGCTGATGGCACGGTCGGCACGCATCCACTTCTTCCATACGTCCTGCTTGACGCCACGCACCTGAATTACGGGGATGTTATTAACTGTGGTGCGCTCCTCGATTCCGTAGGAAGAGAGGTAGCGGCTGGTAGAGCCCGGGTAGCCGATAGTCATGCAGTAGGAGCCCTGATCGTAACCGTCGATGCTGACGCGAGCCCAGCGCTTCGGTTGCAGAGGGATATTCTCGGCACTATATGAAGCGGGGTTACCGAGAGAGTCGGCATAGATGCGGAACACGCTGAAGTCGGCCGTCTGACGGGGCCACATCCAGTTGTCTGTGTCGCCGCCGAACTTGCCGAGACACTGGGGAACGGTGAAGACCAGACGGATGTCGGAGTACTTGCGATAGTAGTTAATGAGGAACACGCTGCCGCCATAGAAGGCCTTGGCATCACAGACTATACCTTTCTCACCGTCTCTCTTTGCCGTACGTTCGGCGCGGCGGGCGGCGATGGAGAGCAGGCGGGAGATGTTCTTGCTGTAGATTACAGCCTCGCGGTTCTTTCCGGCCTTGCGCTCCAGATCTTTATCGGCATAGAGGCGGCGCAGGGAGTCGGTGATTTCGGCGGTGATGTCCTGCGTGCGCTGCCAAACCTTCACAAAGAGGCCCTCAGCGGGACGTTCGTCGGCGTGAGTTTTTGCCACAAAACCGTTGTCGAGGATGTCGTCCTCGGGAGTGGAGAGTTTCTGGATGGCCGAATAGCCGCAATGGTGGTTGGTGAACACGAGACCGTCGGACGAGACGATGACTCCGGAGCAGTAGTCTCCGAAATCCACGACGCAGTCCTTCAGACTGGTGCCGTCCTCGCCATAGAGCTGCTCATCGGTGAGTTGCAGGCCGAGGCTGCGTGCCACAGCCATCGCTTTAGGGTCGGTGCGACCAATAAGCCACATACCTTCGTCGGCACGGCACTCAAGACTTTGCGACAGGAAAAATGTTGCTGCCAGGAGGAAGGAGAGGAGGACTCTCCCCCCGCCCAGGACTCTCCCCCCGCCCTCCCTAAAGGGAGGGAGCAGAATGAGAAACGAGAAGTGTTTGTTGATAGACATCTTACTTATTTTACGATTTAAAGACCCACCCCCGACCCCTCCCGTGAGGGAGGGGAGACCTGCGGGGCGAATTCTACATTTTACATTTTACATTCTATTATAGATTGGCGGCCTTTTCGGTTATTCGATTATTCGGGATTTTGTGGCAGGCCGCTTTAGCCATTTTATTATGAATTATGACGTACTGATGAGCGAAGTCGAATAATTAAGCATTATGAATTATTTAAAGTATTTCCCGATGACGGGGAGGCCGCGCAGCGGGAGGTCTTTCTTCACGATGTATGCCACAAAGATGCAGATGAAGACGGTGTTGAGGACGATATGTGCCCACGAAGGCCACTGTTCTGGCAGCCGCTCCATACATATATATATTATTAATGTAAGGAGGAAGTAGAGACAGATGTCACGCATCGGATAGGGAATCGGGTTCTTGCGCTGCCCCACGATATAGCTTAAAACCATAGCCGTTCCATAGCCTGCCACACCTCCCCAAGCGCAGGCCCAATAACCGAGACGAGGGATTAGGATGATGTTGAAGGTCACAAGCACGGCACATCCGGCCAGAGAGAAGATTGCTCCGTAGATAGTCTTGTCAATGAGCTTATACCAGAAAGAGAGGTTGAAATAGATACCCATCATTATCTCTGCCGCCATAACTACCGGAACAACTCCAAGTCCCTCGCGGTAGCCCGCTCCGATGATGTACTGCAACAGCGGCATCCACCCCACCACGCAGAGGAAAGCCAGAAGGGTGAAAATGATGAAGTACTTCATGGCAGCGGCGTAGTACTCGTTCTTGTCCGCGTCCTTGGCCTTGGCGAAGACTATAGGTTCGTAAGCATAGCGGAACGCCTGCGTAATCATCGCCATTATCATTGCTATCTTCACGCAACTGCCGTAGATGCCCAACTGAACATTAGCGTCTGCTGAGTCTGGATAGACCAGCGGGAAGATAATCTTGTCCGCTACCTGATTCAATATGCCTGCTATGCCCAGAACCAGAATAGGCCACGAGTAAGAGAGCATACGGCGAAGCAGCGGGAAAGAGAAGTTCCAGCTGATGCGGAAAATACCGGGGATAAAGAGCAGAGAGATAAAGCCCGTACAAAGCAGGTTGATGAAGAAGACATAGAACACGGACGTCTTGCCGAGTAAGACAAAGTAAATCAGGTTCAGTCCGATGTTGAGAGCTATAAAAAGCAGTTTGAGGGCTGCAAAGCGTATCGGACGCTTCTGAAAACGCAGGTAGCTAAACGGCAGCGCCTGCAATGCATCCATTGCCACCACAGCTCCCATCATCAGCAAATAGTCAGGATGATCTGCATAACCCAAATGAGCGCTAATCGATCCGATGAAGCCGAACAGCAGGGCAAGGAAGAGGGCCGTAAGCGCTCCGACCAAAGCAAATGAGGTGGAGAAGACTGTATCCGGCCAACGCTCCGCGTCGCGCGATGAACCTGTGGCAGGAGTTTCGTTGGCGAAACGGAACAGGGTGGTCTCCATACCAAACGTCAGCAGCACGAGAATCAGCGCGGTATAAGCATATACATTTGTGCTCACGCCATAGTCGCCCGTCTCACGCGGCATATAATGAGTGTACAGGGGCACGAGGAGATAATTGAGGAAGCGTCCCACAATACTGCTCAGTCCGTAGATGGCAGTGTCCTTCATCAAGGCTTTTAATTGTGCCATAAATGATCTTTATTTGCAGATTTCGGCGCGAAGATAGAACAAATAAATCAAATAGTAAAAAATAAAAAGTAAAAAGTAAAAGAAAAGGGCAGAAAAGAGAAAAATGAGGGAGAAAGGGGAAAAAGAATTAAAAATACCTAATTAAAAAACGGCATCAATGAATAAATGCCTATATTTGCGCCCAAATTTCGACAAATTTAGGATTATGCCCCAAAATTTAGTTATCGTAGAGTCTCCAGCCAAGGCCAAAACAATCGAGAAATTCCTGGGCAAGGAGTATAAAGTGATGTCCTCTTACGGTCATATTCGTGACCTGAAGAAAAAGAGTTTCAGCATCAACCTGGACACGTTCCAACCCGAATACGAGGTGCCGGCTGACAAGCAGCATGTCGTGACACAACTGAGACAAAGCGCAAAGAAAGCAGATATAGTGTGGCTCGCATCCGATGAAGACCGCGAGGGAGAAGCTATCTCATGGCATCTGGAAGAGGTGCTGAAACTGAAGCCGGAGACCACACGCCGCATCGTATTCCATGAAATCACGAAACCGGCCATCCAAGAAGCTATCGAGCACCCGCGCAGCGTGGACATGGCGCTGGTGAACGCTCAGCAGGCACGCCGCGTGCTGGACCGAATCGTCGGTTTCAAGCTCTCGCCCGTGCTGTGGCGCAAGGTGAAGCCAGGCCTGAGTGCCGGTCGTGTGCAGAGCGTGGCCGTGAGACTTATCGTGGAGCGCGAGCGCGAAGTGCAGGCGTTCCAGAGCGAGGCCTACTACAGAGTAACGGCTCTTCTCAGTCTCCCCTCAGGAAGCGAGGTGAGAGCCGAGCTTAACCGCCGCTTCGCCACACGCAAAGAGGTGGAAGAGTTCCTGAACGCTGCCAGCAAGGCCAAATTCACTATAGATGATGTTCAGACAAAGCCTATGCGCCGCATGCCGGCACCGCCATTCACTACCAGCACCCTGCAGCAGGAGGCTGCGCACAAGCTGGGATTCGCCGTGGCACAGACTATGCTTGTCGCGCAGCATCTATATGAGAGCGGACTTATCACATACATGCGTACAGACAGCGTCAACCTCTCCACTCTGGCTCTCGGTGCCAGCCGCAAGGTTATCAGCGAGACTATGGGTGAGGAATATGTTAAGATACGCCAGTACCACACCTCAACCAAAGGCGCTCAGGAGGCTCACGAAGCTATCCGTCCGACATACATGGACCGTCAGGAACTGACAGACATCGCTCCGGCAGAACGCCGCCTCTATGACCTCATCTGGAAGCGCACCATTGCCAGCCAGATGTCAGACGCAGAGATGGAGAAGACTGTGGCCACAATCAGCATCAGCGGACGCGAAGAGCAATTCGTGGCAACGGGCGAAGTGGTGAAGTTCGAGGGTTTCCTGAAGGTCTATCGCGAGACTACTGACGAGGACGTGGAAAATGAGAATGCCGGCAATATCCTTCCATCTATGACTGCCGGCCAGAAGCTCGGCATCGTTGGCATAACAGCCACAGAACGTTACACACAACGCCCGACACGATACAACGAAGCCAGTCTGGTGAAGAAGCTGGAAGAGCTGGGTATCGGACGCCCGTCAACATATGCACCCATCATCAGCACTATCCAACAGCGCGAATATGTGGTCAAAGGAGAGAAGCCTGGCGACGAGCACGAGTGCCTCATACTCACCATAGACGGCAACGGCAAAAAACATGAAGAAATACGCACGGTGGCCTCCAACACAGAGCGCGGACGACTGCTGCCCACAGACACCGGAATCGTGGTGAACGACTTCCTGATGCAGTACTTCCCAGAGGTTATGGACTATAACTTCACCGCAGACGTGGAGAAGGAATTCGACTCAATAGCTGACGGCAAGGAACAGTGGACGGAAATGATTCAGAAATTCTGGGGCGATCTGGAGCCGCTCGTTGACGAGACCATTCACTCCAAGAGCGAATTGCGCGTGGGCGAACGTATCCTCGGCACCGACCCGCAGACCGGCAAGGTCGTTTCCGTGAAGATCGGACGCTTCGGTCCTGTAGTACAGATGGGTGTGGCTGACGAGCACGAGAAACCGCGTTTTGCCCAGTTGCAGAAAGACCAGAGTCTGGAAACCCTCACGCTGGAGGACGCACTGGAGTTGTTCCGTCTGCCGCGCACACTCGGTAAGTTCGAGGGTGATGACGTCACCGTAGGAACCGGACGATACGGTAACTACGTACTGCATCAGAAGAAGTTCGTCAGCATACCGGCCTCAACCGACCCGCTCTCAATCACTCTGGAAGAAGCCATCGAACTGATCAAGCAAAAGAGACAGGCAGAGGACGAGCGTCACCTCAGGACCTTCGACGAAGACGCAGATCTGGAGATTCTCAACGGACGCTACGGCCCGTATCTCGTATATAAAGGAGAGAACTACCGTATCCCCAAAAACATCCAGGAGCGCATCCTGGAGATGACATACGAGGAATGTATGGAACTCATTAAGTCTCAGGAGGGGAAGGCCAAGACCCCACGCCGATACACCCGTAAGAAATAAGTAGGTGATTTAGAATTATAAATGGTAAGAGTCATCATCATCGGCTACATGGGAGCCGGAAAGACAACTGTAGGAAGGGGACTTGCGAAAGCATTGGGAGTTCCCTTCTACGACTTGGACTGGTATATCACCGAACGCTATCGCAAGAAGGTCCCTGAAATCTTCGCAGAAAAGGGGGAAGAGGGATTCCGCGACCTCGAACGCAGAATGTTGCACGAGGTAGCTGAGTTCGAGAACATCGTGCTAAGCTGCGGCGGCGGCACTCCCTGCTTCTTCGACAACATGGAATACATGAACTCTCTGGCTGAGACCATTTACCTAAAAGCCTCGCCGGAGATTCTAGACGCCCACCTCAAAGTGGCAAAGGGCGCCCGGCCTCTGCTGCAAGGCAAGGACGACCAAGAGCGATACGACTATATAAAGGAATCGCTGCAGGAACGCGAACCGTTCTATATGAAGGCACGCCACGTCATCGACATCGGCTTGCTGGAGAACTACGAGAAAGTGGATGAATGTGTTGCACTCATTAGAGAAATGCTGAAGATATGAGAAAATGGCGTATAGAAGACTCCGAAGAACTCTATAACATCAAAGGGTGGGGAGTCAACTATTTTGGTATCAACGAAAAAGGACATGTTTATGTCACCCCGAAGAAAAACGGGGTGCAAGTCGATCTGAAAGATGTTATCGACGAGCTTGCCACCCGTCACATCACGGCTCCGATGCTAATCCGCTTCCCGGACATTCTGGATAATCGCATTGAGAAGACCGATGAGTGTTTCCGCAAGGCTGCCAAGGAATATAACTACCAGGCCGAACACTTCATCATCTTCCCCGTGAAGGTGAACCAGATGCGCCCCGTCGTTGAGGAAATCATCAGTCACGGCAAACGCTATAACCTGGGACTGGAAGCCGGCTCGAAGCCTGAACTGCATGCTGTGCTAGCCACGAACATGGATAGCGACAGCCTCATCATCTGCAACGGCCACAAGGACCAGAATTTCATAGAACTGGCTCTGCTGGCACAGAAGATGGGCAAGCGCGTATTCCTTGTTGTGGAGAAGATGCCGGAACTGCGCATAATCGCAGAGACGGCCCAGCGCATGGGCGTAAGACCGAATCTGGGCATACGAATCAAACTGGCTGCCAACGGCTCCGGCAAATGGAGCGAGAGCGGCGGCGACGCCTCCAAGTTCGGCCTCAACTCCTCAGAACTGCTTATGGCTCTAGAACTGCTGAAGGAATATGAGCTGAGCGACTGTCTCAAACTGCTGCATTTCCATATCGGAAGCCAAATCACAAAAATCAGGCGCATATCCACAGCTCTGCGTGAGGCAGCACAGTTCTATGTGCAGCTACACAATATGGGCTTTAACATAGAGTTCATCGATTGCGGCGGCGGCCTCGGCGTGGATTACGACGGCACCCGCTCCAGCAACAGCGAGAGCTCTGTGAACTACTCTATTCAGGAATACGTCAACGACTGCGTATATACTATCGTGGAGGCCGCGAACCAGAGCGGCATCCCCCACCCCAACATTATCACAGAAGGCG
>Ga0310691_10005082_pt1 | contig 14534 bp, 10 predicted proteins | sample 176DNAGHGlowgp2_FD_203887 | JGI IMG/M metagenome (GOLD analysis project Ga0310691, IMG submission 203887) | Sheep rumen microbial communities from Palmerston North, Manawatu-Wanganui, New Zealand - 1766 DNA GHGlow gp2 (v2) (version 2) | ecosystem: Host-associated > Mammals > Digestive system >... | reverse complement strand
TGCCTTCAGGGCATCAGCCTTGCGCTGTATCTCTGCAATCTTGCGCTGTTCAGCCGCCTTCTGTTTTGTTACGGTGTTTATAGAATCCTGAATGCGTTGCTGCTCCAGCTCATCCTTTGAAGGCTGGTTAAACCATGTAAATCCAAAAAGCACCGCAGCAATGAGTGCAAATCCGATGATAGTATTCTTATCCACTTGTTGTTATTTATGTATTTTTAGTTTGCAAAGGTACAAAAAAAAATGCTTATTCAAGAATAAATTACACTTTTTATGTAATTTATTGAGGCTTTAATACAAAATAATCCCTAATTATGACAGATATTAAAAAAAATTGGAGTACCTTTGCACTAAAATTCCCACAATATAATATAAGGAAATGAAGAAAAAGATATTTTCTCTGTTATTTATTGCATTTACTACGATTATTGCCGCACTGAATGCCGGTGCCCAGGGCAGGATGTCCTACGACGCATACAGAAACAATCAGCTACTGGCAAACTACATAGACTCACTGAACATATACAAGGCAAGAATTGACTCACTGAACAAGGCTAACGACTCCTTGAGGGCAGAGATGGGCTATCCTGCCGAGAACAAATACTTCAGATACTTTGCCCCATTGGCATATTACCCTGACATAACAGGCAGAATGCTTACGCCCTATACCGAGGACGATGAATACACAGACGGAGGATTGATGCAGGTGTACCTGAAACATCCTGAGCTCGTGCAGTATTCTGCCAACCAGTTTAGCAAATACTACAAGAACACGAAGGACGTGAAGGAGCAACCCAACCGCATAGAACTGACAAAGCACGTGAAGGAGGCTGCACCACAGCAAGGCTCTGCAACGACTGACATACCAGAGGAGCAGATAGACATGTTCGTGACGAAACCACACTTCTGGACTTTCTCAGGAGACTATTATCTGCAGTTCTTGCAGAACTACATATCGCCTAACTGGTACAAGAGTGGTGCCAGCAGCTACTCTATGATGGGTACCGTGACACTGAAATACAACTACAACAACAAACAGAAGATAAAGTGGGACAACATGTTGGAACTGCGACTGGGATTCCAGACCACAGACGCTGACACCATAAACAAGTTCAAGACTTCAGACGACCTCATACGATACACATCGAAACTGGGATTGCAGGCACACGAAAAATGGTATTACACCTTGCAGGTAATGGCTTACACACAGTTTACGAAAGGACTGAAGAACAATGACAAGTATGTCTATTCTGACTTCATGTCACCTTTCAACCTTAACGTATCTATAGGTATGGACTATACCGTTGCCACGAAGAACAAGAAGTTGACTGGCTCGGTACACATAGCACCATTCGCCTTTAAGTTCAGATACGTGGATAGGAAATACCTCGCTAGCAGCTTCGGCATAAACAACGGACACAGAACCATGGAGGACTTCGGTTCGCAGTTCAACGCCGAGCTCACATGGACTCCATTCAACAACTTCAAGTGGAAGACACGCCTTTATGGCTACACCACCTATCACAAGTATGAAATGGAATGGGAGAACACACTGACACTGCAGTTCAACAAGTATATCTCTACTTGCCTGTACCTATACCCACGCTTTGACGACAGCGTAGCCAAGGATGATAAATACAAGTACTTCCAGTTTAAGGAGTATTTCAGTTTCGGTTTCTCTTATTCAATGTAAAAAAAGGCACAGACAAATGGAGAATCCAGAGTTAAGAACCGCATGGGAGATAATTGCTAATACCGACACGCACCTGTTCCTGACAGGAAAGGCAGGAACAGGAAAGACTACATTCCTAAGAGACTTACGCGAAAAACTGCCCAAGCGAATGGTTGTATTGGCACCTACCGGCATAGCGGCAATAAATGCCCAGGGAGTGACAATACACTCTTTCTTTCAGCTAAACTTCGGTCCGCAGATACCCGGAACCATGCAGCAGAACAAACGATTTCAGTTCAGGAAACAGAAGGTACAACTGATACGTTCTCTTGACCTGATCGTTATAGACGAGATAAGCATGGTAAGGGCTGATGTGCTCGATGCTATTGACGACGTACTGAGAAGATACCGCGACCACAGTCGCCCATTCGGTGGCGTGCAGATGCTGATGATAGGCGACATGCAACAATTGGCACCTGTGGCCAAGGAGGATGAATGGCGACTATTGAGCCCACACTATGCAACGCCATATTTCTTCTCAAGCAAGGCATTGCAAAGCACTGACTTCGTAACGGTTGAACTAAAGCACGTATATAGGCAGAATGACCCTGTATTCCTGGATATCCTGAACAAAGTAAGGACTAACACCGCCGACGATGCTACACTGAAGCGACTGAACGAGCGCTACATACCAGACTTCTCACCGAGAAACGAGGAGGGATATATAAGACTGATGACGCACAACTACCAGGCCGATGCAGTAAACAGGCAGAAGTTGGAAGAACTGGACACCCTGCCCTATAACTATGAGGCTGCGGTAGAAGGAGATTTCCCAGAAATGGCATATCCTACGGAGAAGGACTTGATGCTGAAGACCGGTGCACAGGTTATGTTCGTCAAGAACGACTCATCCATACAAAAGGCATTCTACAATGGAATGTTAGGTGAAGTGGTAGAGATGACGGACAAGGTAATCACTGTGCGCTCACTGGACGGTGGCGATATAATAGAGGTAGGCCACGAAAGATGGGAGAACACCAAATATTCCCTTGACGACAACACTAAGGAGATAAAAGAGGAAGTAGTGGGAACATTCTCGCAATTTCCACTCAAGGCGGCATGGGCCATCACTATACATAAATCTCAGGGACTGACATTCGAGCATGCCATAATAGACGTGCAGCATAGCTTTGCACATGGTCAGACCTATGTCGCCCTGTCACGATGCAAGACACTGGAAGGGATGGTGCTGAGTGCTCCTATACCGCGCTCTGCAATAATAAACGACCAGACGGTGAGTGCCTTCAGAAATGACCCTCGACACCAGGAGCCTAACGCCGAGCAGCTTACGCAGATGCAGCGCATGTACCTGTTACGCACCGTGGAAGAACTCTTCTCTTTTACGACCATAAGGTATAAGTTCACTGATATGATAAGGCTGATGCGCGAGCATTTCTACAGTTCTCACGCAGAGCAATACAGCGCATGGTTAGAGGCTGCCGAGAAGCTGAAGGGACCTGAAGAGGTGGCACGAAAATTCAAGGTGCAGTATCAAAACATAATACTGACATCGGAAGACTATAAGACCAACGCATTGCTACAGGAAAGGCTGCAAAAGGGTGCGACATATTTCTCGCAGGAGATGCGATTTATATGGACTTTGCTACAGACTACCAACATAGCAACGAACAATAAGGTTTTAAGGGAACGCATAGACAACATGCTGCAGGGACTTAAAGATGACTACAAAATCAAGTCTCTGCTACTGAAATACGTAGAGGAGAACGGCCTGCACATAAAAGACTATCTGGAAAGGAAAGCAAAAGTCACTCTTTCTGTAGATGACAGTGAAGACGCGAAACCCAAGCGAAGCACAAAGGCTGGCACACGAAAAAGTGCAAGCAAACGCCAGAACACGTCATCGGTTCCTAAGTCTGAGGACGGCGATGTAGGTACCGACGATTCCCTGCTACCATACTAAGCAAGCTATGCCTTGAGAACCTTCTCGTAATATACCACATAAGGACGTTTCTGACCGTCACCGCCACGTTTCAGGAATACTATGATATTAAGCACGTCATTTACAGAGGGTAACGACATACCGTATTTCTCCATGACATTCTGAGAAATGAAACCGCTGTGGAAAGAAGGGAAATCCACACCCGTTTCCTTGATAGCTGCAATATCGTTTGCTCCGTCAGTATTCTGCAGTTCCCATGCCGCATAGCCCTTTTCTTTGTCAACATAGTTTACCTTGGCACGTCTGAATCCATAGTCACACATTGCCGTATGGCGTGGAGGTACAGATATTATTATTGCAGACTTAAACTTACTGTCCTTGGGAACTACGGGGACAAAGGAAACGAAATCGCCTACCCTTGCCCTTACCTTCGGTTTCTCTGCCACGAAATGCCGCGAACCATAATCATACACATGATAATGCCCATGTGATTCATCAACATGCTCCACGAAACCTGTTATCACAGGAAATATCTCAGCCATTGATTTAAGGCACGGAACGACTTCACGCACCCTGACCACTCCTTCTTTCGTATAATAAATAAGTAGGTCAAACACGCCACCTTGGATTTCCCAAGGCTTGCATGGAAACATCTGAGGTACCGCTACATATTCCTCGCCATCAACACCTACAAGCTTGACAACGGAACGAGTATTCCTTTCCTTGTCACCCAAGAACACTTTTACCGCAATGGCATGACGTATGCAAGACATTTCATCTCCCGGCCTTTGGTCTGGATGATGCAGGAGATATGACTGCAATTGGCGTTCTGTACGCTCCTTTAGCGAAAGATACTGCCTACCGTCTTTTGCCACAGTCATATTTCTGTCCTCATCACGTAGATTCTGCGGGTATCCCCAAAGCTTAAGGAAATTAGGCAGTACGAAGTCAGAGAATCTAGCCGACATCTTCAATGCCACGCTAAGCATCATTGAATGAATCAACGAAGGACGTTCTGACGGTATCTTCATGTAAGAGGCCAGCAAGGTACGGGCTATCTGCGAATCAACATTCTCCATGTTGGCACTCAGATACCGATATATGTTCCATTGCGTGTCGCTGGGATGCGAGGAAGCCTGCTCCATGGATTCCAACAGCTCCTCCCAGGTTGGTATGCTAGCTTTTTCTTTCTTATTGTTGGTGTTTAGATTATAGCTCATAGCGATATGTTCATCTTTTGGGGATGCAAAATAACAAAAAAATATTGAAATAAGCAAGAGCTATTACAAAAAAAATATATTTTGCTCGTTTATGTCAAAAGAATTTTGTAACTTTGCAGTCGCAAATAAAATAATACATTAAGAATTAAAATGTTATTAGAGAAAATAGACAATCTCATAAACGAGATTAATGGATTACAGGCCTCGACAGCAGAGAGAATAGAAGAGCTGCGCTTGAAATACCTTTCTAAGAAAGGAGAGATAAATGCACTTATGGCCGACTTCCGCAATGTTGCGCCAGAGGACAAGAAGACCGTTGGTATGAAAATCAATGAGCTTAAACAGCTTGCTTTTGATAAGATCAACGGCCTGCGTGACCAGTTGGGCTCACAGGAAAGCGGCAATGAGGATCTTGACTTGACACGTACGGCCTACCCTATTGAACTCGGCACACGTCATCCGCTGTCAATCGTAAAGAACGAAATCGTTGAGATTTTCCAGCGTATGGGCTTCACACTTGCTGATGGTCCTGAGGTGGAAGACGACCTGCATATATTCACAAAGATGAACTTTGCAGCCGACCATCCTGCCCGTGACATGCAAGATACATTCTTCGTTGAGGAGAGTGCCTTGAAGGATGTCACAAAGAACATATTGCTACGTTCACACACATCAAGCGTACAGGCAAGAGTGATGGAAAAGCAGCAGCCACCAATCCGCGTGATATGCCCAGGACGCGTGTATCGTAACGAGGCAATCACTGCACGTGCACACTGTTTCTTCCATCAGATAGAAGGTTTGTACATTGACGAAAACGTATCGTTCACAGACCTCAAGCAGGTTATGCTGACATTCGCTCAGGAAATGTTCGGACCAGACACCAAGATAAGACTGCGCCCATCATACTTCCCATTCACCGAGCCTTCTGCCGAAATGGATATCTCATGCCATATTTGCGGTGGCGTAGGCTGTGGATTCTGTAAGCACACTGGTTGGGTGGAAATCCTTGGTTGCGGAATGGTTGACCCTAACGTCCTGGAGCTTTGCGGCATCGACTCTAAGAAGTACAGTGGCTATGCCTTCGGTCTCGGTGTAGAGCGCATTACAAACCTGAAATATCAGGTAAGCGACCTTCGTATGTTCTCTGAGAACGACAAGCGTTTCCTTGAGGAATTTGAGGCGGCAAACTAATATAGTGGGTTCTAAAAATTCCCACATAAGTTATAAAAGATAGTTATTAGAACCCACTACACAATGAGCAACAAGGCCGATTACATAGAGATAAAGGGCGCACGGGTAAACAACCTGAAAAACATATCTGTCAATATACCACGCAACAAACTGATAGCCATTGCCGGCGTTAGTGGATCTGGTAAATCATCACTCGCCTTCGACACACTGTATGCAGAGGGACAACGCAGATATGTAGAGAGTCTGTCATCATACGCACGACAGTTTCTCGGACGTATGCACAAGCCTGAGTGCGACTTTATAAAAGGCTTGCCACCAGCAATAGCCATTGAACAGAAAGTAATAAGCCGAAATCCACGCTCTACTGTAGGAACAAGTACTGAGATTTACGAATATATGCGACTTTTATTTGCACGAATAGGTCGCATATATTCGCCTATATCCAACTGCGAGGTTAAGAAACACACCACTGAGGACGTAATCAATTGCATGCTGTCTTTTACAAAAGGCACACGCTTTATGCTCCTCTCACCACTGCACATAGTAAAGGGCAGGACTCTGCAAAGACAGTTGGAGATGGAGGTCTTGCAGGGCTATTCCAGAATTGTAATAGACAATGAAATAATCCGAATAGACGATTACCTACAGGACGAAAGCCTTAACAATGAATCCAAGAAAGAAGTTTTTATTCTAATAGACCGTCTGTCTGTAGATGATTCACAGGAAACGATATCACGACTGACAGACTCATGCGAAACTGCATTCTATGAAGGAAACGGAGAATGCCGATTGGTATTCCTGCCTTCAAATCAGGTTTTTGATTTCTCTACACGACTGGAGGCTGACGGTATAATATTCGAAGAGCCTTCCGACGGATTGTTTGCCTTTAATTCTCCTTTGGGCGTCTGCCCTACATGTGAGGGATTCGGCAAAGTTATGGGAATAGACGAAAACCTTGTAATCCCCAATCCCTCACTTAGCGTGTACGATGGTTGCGTACAATGCTGGCACGGAGAGAAGATGGGCGAATGGAAGAAAGAATTCATACGAAGGGCTGCAGCATACGATTTCCCTATCTTCACACCCTATTGCGAACTGTCAGAGAAACACAAGAACTGGCTTTGGCATGGATTACCTAACGAAGCGAAACGTGACGCTTACGAAAGAGTTAGCATTGATGATTTCTTCCAGATGGTGAGAAGTAATCAATACAAAATACAATACAGGGTTATGCTGAGCAGATACCGTGGCAAGACAGTGTGCCCTGACTGCAAAGGCGCCAGACTACGCAAAGAGGCTAACTATGTAAAGATAAACGGCAAGACCATTACCGAACTGGTAGAAATGCCTGTATCGAGACTGTATGAATGGTTCAAGAAGCTCCGGCTTGACGACCACAGCCGAAAAGTAGCAGAGAGACTGTTAACGGAAATAGAGAGCCGTCTGCAGTTCCTGCTTGACGTTGGCTTAGGCTACCTCACACTGAATCGTCCGAGCAACACATTGTCTGGCGGTGAGAGCCAGCGCATAAACCTCACCACATCGCTCGGTTCTTCACTCATCGGCTCACTCTACATACTTGACGAACCATCCATCGGCATGCACAGCCGTGACACTGCACGACTCATCTCCGTACTAAAGAAACTGCAAGAGATAGGTAACACCGTAGTCGTAGTAGAGCACGACGAAGACCTGCTACGTGCAGCTGACTACCTGATAGATGTAGGTCCTGATGCAGGAACGAATGGTGGTGAGATAGTATTTGAAGGCAATGCCAACGACATAACGAAAGAATCACTGAAGAAATATCCTAAGAGCCATACTGTAAGGTATCTTACCGGAAGCGAGACAATAGAGGTTCCGACAAACCGTAGGTCATGGAATCTTTCAATAAAACTCAACGGCGCAAGGATGAACAACCTTAAGGGAGTGAATGCAGAGTTTCCACTTAACGTAATGACAGTGGTGACAGGCGTCAGTGGCTCTGGTAAATCTTCATTAGTTCGCGGCACGCTCTACCCTATCATAAAGCGAAAGCTTGACGAGGTGGCAGAAGTACCAGGAGCATACTCGTCAATAGAAGGCGACGTAAATGCCATCAAGCATGTGGAAATGGTGGATCAGAACCCTATAGGAAAGAGTACACGAAGCAATCCTGCCACATACATCAAGGCATACGATGCCATCAGACAACTGTTTGGCGAGCAACCTCTTGCCCATCAGCTTGGCATAACGCCACAACATTTCTCTTTCAATGCTGACGGCGGAAGATGTGAGGAATGTAAAGGTGCTGGCGTAATAACCGTGGAGATGCAGTTCATGGCAGACCTGACACTGACATGCGACGCATGCCATGGCCTGAGGTTCCAGCGCAACGTGTTAGAAGTAAGGTATGCCGGTAAGAACATCAACGACATACTCGACATGACTGTGAGCGAAGCCATCGCTTTCTTCACCGAGCAATTGGAAAGAGAGGAGAATGAGAATGCGCAAAAAGAGGATGTAAGAAAACGTACACAAGGAAAGGTAACCATTACATTACTGCATACGATAATTGATCGCCTTACACCACTCGAGGAGGTAGGACTTGGCTATATACAATTAGGACAATCTTCATCGACACTCTCCGGTGGTGAGAATCAACGTGTAAAGCTTGCTTACTATATATCTCAGGAAAAGCAAGAGCACACCCTGTTTATTTTTGACGAACCAACCACAGGATTGCATTTCCACGACATAAAGCGCTTGCTGCATGCCTTTGACAAATTGATAAGCCACGGACATACCATCCTCGTGATAGAGCACAATATGGACATCATAAAATGTGCAGACCATATTATAGACATTGGTCCGGAAGGTGGAGAGAAAGGTGGTGAAATCGTAGCAAGCGGTACGCCTGAGGAAATAGTAAAATCAAAGCTAAGCATCACCGGCAAATACCTGAAGGAGAAACTCTGTTAAGGTTGGAATAAACAAAAGCCACCTTAACATCTCAGTATTTACCGCATTGGTGTTCTGTGCACTTAGTACTGCGAACCTAGTACTGCGAACCCTGTATTGTGTACCCTGTATTGTGTACCCTGTATTGTGTACCCTGTATTGTGTACCTAAAAGTTATAGCCTACATACAAGTAGGCGGAGCCTAACAGGTTACGTGTCATTACAACACCATTACCATATTGATAGTAGAACAAGTAACCTTGGGTGCCAGCAAACCATGGTCCGTTATTATAAAGCACCACAAGACGCATAGTGCCGTTGAACGCTATGTTCTTTCTACCGAAATCCTCAAAGGACTTTATTATATTGGGCTGTTCATCATTATCATCCATCCTTGATGCCGTGGCTGTATGCTGCAGCAAATAACCTATCGATCCTGACAGCTCGGCGCCGGCAAGCCAATTCTTGGCAAACACCCAGTTATATCCATAGCCTCCAGTGAATGAGAATTCATCATTCTTCTGCTGACCATATATCGTGTTTGAGGTATAGTCTATATTGTTGATATCACTGACCATAGTGGAGAACTTGTTCCAATCCATGCTCATCTTGTTATGTGCATACGACATACCAACAATAGGTGAACCAGCAGAACGCAGTTGCCTGTTAGCCTGGCTGTAAGCAGCCTGATGTGAGAAATGCTTATAGTTCAAGACATAATAGAAACTTATGCGTGTCATGCCAACCTTTATGCCATCGAAAGGCTTGTTTTGAAGCAGTTGGGTATAGTCTTCTCCATTTATCATAAGGTTCTTTATGTTATAGTTTCCACCCACACGCCTGTAGAACAAGTCCAGTCCGAATGCAGCAGAATATACGGAAGCACTAAGATCGGTATCATCGCTATTCATAAACACCGACTTTAAGTCTATGTTATATCCCAGGAAAGCGAAGCGCCATCCGAAGAACGGTCCGACTCGCGTACGCACCTTTGGCGACACTTTTATATTAAAGGTCTCTCCTGCATCAATCTGAAACATCTCGAAACGACTTGTGAGCTGAACCTCTGCGCACCAGTTATATCGATCCTGCACGTCCACATACAAGCTGTCACGTTGTGGTGAGAATATCTTGTCGGCAAAGTCATACGCCTTCTTAAACCAACTTTTCTTTTTCTTCACAACGTTACCGGAATACGTAATCGTATCGCAAGCCATAGCACTGTCAGAAGACAAACAATCAGCACTCACTGAGTCTGCTTGCGCAGATACAGCGAGTGCTGTTACTATGCATATATACAATACGAATATTCTTTTCATTATCCTGTTCTTATCGCTACCGCTCCTATATTATGAACAAAGCCCGTAGCACTTATCAGAACTTTCCCAAGATTCTATCCAACACCCAGTTGGTTGGCGTTGCACTTATTGCAGTACAAAGACATTCGCCCTTACCCCGCAGCGCCTCTACTATATTCTGTATGAGCGGCAACTGTACATGTGGCGGATTCTCCACCACTATCTCCTCTATGCCTGATGACGTATGCAATCTGATAGGATTATAGTCAAACACAGAGAAGCACAGTGTACCTTCCGTACCGATAATCTCTATGCGATCTTCCTTTCCCGACTCATGTCCGGCAAAACACCATGAGCCGCTACCCGGCAAACCATTTTCAAAATGGAAGCAGGCACTTACGGTGTCCTCTACCTGATACAGTCCGCCACGATTAGCCGAATATCCTTCGGCATGCACTATCACTCCGAAGAAATGCTGAAGCAAGTCCAACTGATGTGGAGCAAGGTCATAGAAGTATCCACCTCCGGCAATATCTGGCTGTATGCGCCACGGGCGTTCCTCTGGCGAATTATAATCCACCTGACGTGGCGGACAAGCGAAACGTATCTGAACATTCAGCACCTTACCTACCCTACCCTCGTCAAGTATAGCCTTTACCTTTTTAAAATAAGGGAGGTAACGACGGTAATAAGCCACATAGCACGGCACACCCATCTCCTGCGACACACGGTTTACGCGTGCACAGTCATCATAGGTTGCAGCCAAAGGCTTTTCCACGTACACAGGTTTTCCTGCACGCATAGCCATAATGGCATAGGTGGCATGACTTGACGGAGGTGTGGCGATATACACAGCATCTACATCCGGTGAATCAACCAAAGCCTGCGCATCAGTGTACCACATCGGTATGTCATGACGTTCTGCATAAGAGCGGGCCTTGTCAGCATTACGGCTCATGACGGCAACCACGGAAGAGCCCTCCACCATGTTAAAGGCAGGTCCGCTCTTCACCTCCGTCACTTCTCCACAGCCTATAAAGCCCCATCGGATATTCTTCATAATCGCAGTGCAGTCGGTCACAACATCAACCCTCTGAAGGTTGCTTACTTCTTCTTTTCGTCTTTCTTGTCCTCAGCCTTGGCAGCGCCTTTCTTATATGCCTTGTTCAATCCGGCAATCACATCGTTTGTGATGTCAATACCCTTGTCGGCATAGAGAATGTTATCACCAGACTTTGACAGGATCATAGTATATTTCTTATCCTTGTTATACTTTGCTATAAAGTGCTGCAAAGAGTCGCGGAGTGCTGCATTGAACTTATTTGTCTCCTCCTGGAACTCTGCACCAAGACGCTGCTGCAGTGCCTCAAGGTCAGCATTCTGCTTCTGCAGTCCTGCCTGTATCTGCTCAGCCTGCTCACGTGTATAGGCATTCTGCTGCAATTTCTGCTGGAAGTTATTTGCAGCAGCCTGCAGAGCCTGTCCCTTCTGCTGAAGGGTAGCCTGTATATTCTGTCCTTTCTTCTCCAGTATCAGCGAATACTCCTTACAGAACTCATATCTGGTCATCAGGGAATCCACCTCCACGTATGCTATCTTAAGCTCTGTTGGAGCCTGAGCAGTGTTTGCGGGCTTCTCATCAGCCTTTGGAGATTTGTCACATGAGTTGAATGAAATAAGGGCTACCGCTGCTACAGCAATCGCACCAAAAAGGTTCTTCTTTGTCATTTTATTTTAATATTGTTTGTTTGTTATCGATATTTTTAGTAATTTTGCAAAGCATTGCAGAAACACGCATCTGCACGTTTCGGATGCAAAGTTAGTAATAAAAACCGAATATCATATTATAAAAAAGTTAAATTATGACTAAAAAAGACTTAAATCCCAAAAGAGTCTTTGATTTTTTTTCTGAAATAAACAAGATTCCGCGCCCTTCCAAGCATGAGGAGAAGATGATTTCCTATCTTCAGGAATTTGCGAAAGAGCGTAATCTCGAGGTCATTACAGACGATGCCGGCAACGTCTTGATACGCAAAGGTGCCACTGAGGGCATGGAGGGCAGACCCGCCATAGTGCTTCAAAGCCACATGGACATGGTATGCGACAAACTTGTTGACCACACGATAGACTTCCTTAACGACCCTATAGAGACATACGTAGATGGAGAATGGCTGCGCGCTCGCGGCACTACGCTCGGAGCTGACGATGGCATAGGTTGCGCCATGCAACTTGCGCTGCTTGACGCCACCGACATACCTCACGGTCCTATAGAGTGTCTTTTCACACGCGACGAGGAGACAGGCCTGACGGGTGCCAACAACCTCAAGGCCGGCATGCTTAAGGGCGAAATGCTGCTTAACCTTGATTCTGAAGACGAGGGACTTTTCTATGTATCATGCGCAGGCGGCAAGACCACCACTGCCACATATAATTTTACGCGTGAGCAATGTCCTTCTGGCTATTTCTTCATGAAGGCAAGCATAAAGGGACTTACCGGAGGCCACTCTGGCGATGACATCAACAAGAAGCGTGCTAATTCCATCAAACTCCTGGCGCGATTCCTGTATCTTGAGCAGCAGAAGATGCCGTTGCTGCTTGCACAGTTCAATGCCGGCAAGCTTCACAACGCCATTCCACGCGACGGCAGCATCACGTTCGCCGTTCCGTTTGATGCCAAGGAGACCGTACGCGTTGATTGGAATATATTCTGCTCTGAGGTGGAAGAGGAGTTCCACGTCACCGAACCTTCCATAGAATGGCACATGGAGAGCACAGAGGCTGAACCTGTGATTCCTGCGCAAACCGGCAAGAGCATCATCATGGCGTTGCAGGCTGTACACAACGGAGTGTTCTGCACCGTACAAGACACCATACTCGGCGACATCACCGAGACTTCGAGCAACACTGCCTCCATTGCCACCGGCGATGACTGCTGTGCCATCACATGCAGCCAGCGCTCAAGCGTCATGAGCAACCTCACCAACATGGTGAATACCGTAAAGGCTGTATTCGAACTTTCCGGAGCCAACGACATAACACACAGCGACGGCTATCCTGCATGGAAGATGCGTGCCGACAGCCACCTGCGCACAGTAGCCACTCAGTGCTACAGCAACCTGTTTGGCAAAGAGCCTACAGTGATAGGCATACATGCAGGATTGGAGTGCGGACTGTTTGCTGAGCGTTACCCTCACCTTGACATGCTATCCATCGGACCTACCATGCGAGGCGTCCATTCCCCCGACGAGCGTCTGCTCATACCTACGGTAGGCAAGGTATGGACACTTATACTGGAAATCATTAAAAACATATAGTCATGAGGAAATTCTGCAAAGACCTTACCGTAAAGTGCGTAGAGCATATCAACGAGAAATATGTATTGCTGCGCCTAACCCACTCTGAACCACTACCTCCAATGGTGCCTGGGCAGTTCGTTGAAATAAAGGTTGAGGACTCTCCCAACACGTTCCTGCGTCGCCCTATATCTATTAATAATGTGGACTATGACAACAATGAGCTCCACCTGCTCGTAGCTACCGTAGGCGATGGCACTCGTCACATGGCTGCGCTCAGCAGCGGTGACTTGCTCAACGTCATGTTTCCGCTTGGCAATGGCTTCACTATGCCTGCTGACGCAAGTCGTCGCCATCTGCTTGTAGGCGGTGGCGTAGGCGTTGCTCCGTTGCTATACCTTGGCAAGGAAATCAAGCGCATGGGCGCCGAACCTACTTTCTTGCTGGGTGCACGTTCTGCCAAGGACCTTCTCATGCTAAACGAGTTCAAACGCTACGGCCGCGTATTCATCACCACCGAGGATGGCACGGAAGGCGAACAGGGATTCGTTACCAACCACAGCATTCTGCAGCAGGAGAAGTTCGACCTTATATCTACCTGCGGACCTGCACCCATGATGAAGGCTGTGGCACGCTTTGCCGCATCTGCCGACACCGAGTGTGAGGTGAGCCTTGAAAACAAGATGGCATGCGGCGTAGGAGCCTGCCTCTGCTGCGTAGAGAAGACCAAGGACAAGGGTAACGTCTGCGTATGCAAGGAAGGTCCGGTAATCAATGCTAAGCGTCTGTATCTCTAAAAGGTAGTCAAGACACTTGCAAGTAACTTCTTTTGATAATTTAATTATGGTGGGTTCTAAAAATTCCCACTGTCAGATTTTTGAATTTGTTTCGAGGGCAAAATGTTAGCTGATAAGTGAGCATAGCGGGCTATGTGACCGCAGAAGCTAACAGTTTGCACCGAAA
>Ga0310691_10005081_pt1 | contig 14537 bp, 13 predicted proteins | sample 176DNAGHGlowgp2_FD_203887 | JGI IMG/M metagenome (GOLD analysis project Ga0310691, IMG submission 203887) | Sheep rumen microbial communities from Palmerston North, Manawatu-Wanganui, New Zealand - 1766 DNA GHGlow gp2 (v2) (version 2) | ecosystem: Host-associated > Mammals > Digestive system >... | reverse complement strand
GGCATTGGTGTAATGAGTCTTTTTGTTTCGCACCTTAAAGATACTCATTTCTTGCGACATATGCAAGAATCCAATGCCTTTTTTGCGCCTATATTTTCTCGTTTTTATTAACTTCCGAAACTTCAATATATAAGATGTTGGCATGAGTATTCACCTTTCCTCCATTCGCTTCCCTCCCATTAGTATATTGTTTCGGGTTGACATATCGCTTTGTTGGTTTCGCAATAAACTCATCACGGCCAGATGTCAAGCCTAACAATTCGAACTGATCAGGATTGTATTTATCCATGAAAGTGAGAGGCACTCCCATGATTCCATTATAATCTGCTGGTATATCCTCTGTTTTACCGACTTCTATTGCATCGTAGTTATCATAACGAGGATAATCTGCAGGATTATATCTCCTATATAATATGATATGCTCATGTCTTTTCTTTATTTCTAAATTTGTAAACCAAACAACGCCTGAAACCCTTATCATTCCTTGTTTATGCTCTCCAGCTGTCGCTTTGTCTTCATATCGAGAAATGAAATGAGTTGCTCCACCCTTAAAGCCATATCCGAGCCATACTTTATTTTCCATGAAGTATGGGAACAATTCTTTCTTCGTGATTTGGTTTTGGTTGCCGATTATGATAAACTTCTTCTCATACTCCATCAACTGCGCTACATATTCACGGAACAGCGAGAACGGGGGATTTGTCACCACGATGTCAGCCTGCTTCAGCAACTCAATACACTCCTTGGAGCGGAAGTCACCATCACCTTTCAACGGATGAATACCAATCTCCTCTGGGTCAGGGATATTATTCCCGTTCTTGTCCCCGTCATAAATCAGATAGATGGCCTGTTCACTCTCGTTCTGGCTGAATAGATCCATGTCCTGATTCTTGTAGCAAGTAGTGATGAGGCGCTTCAGTCCCAAGAACTCAAAGTTATAGGCAAAGTACGTGAAGAAGTTCGACACACGCGGGTCATCGCAGTTACACAGCACCGTCTTGCCGCGGAAATGCTCGCGATAGTGCCGCAACTCATTGTTGATGTCCTCCAACTGTGTGTAGAACTCATCCTTCTTCGCCTCTTTGGCAGCGTTAAGGTTCTTGTTGGCCATATTGATTGATAGTCAGTTTATAAACATTGCATCGACTATCAATCGCTAACGCACAAAAAAGCGTGACACCTCTTATGCGCTAAGCCGGGGCATGCGTAGGAATCGGAACCCCATCCTTCCACTAAGAATGCATCACGCCTGTAGGCGCGAATGCATTGCTACAATCGGAAGGATAGAAGATGTCCATACTTGACACCCCTTATCTCTATTACTTCTGAGCGTTTCTTATTCCAATCTGTTTCCTACGCATTTTGGCTTAACGCGAAATAATAGCAAATGCTTTTCTTTTTCCAATAAGAATGATTAGGCCCCTTCGCTAAGGTTGAATCGGCTTCAAAAAGCCTTCTTCGTGGCCCTTTCGGCGACAAAGGTAGCGATTAAATCTGTTTGAGCAAAAATAATGGAGGAAAAGTTTTTCAGATGGGGGAAAATAGGTAGCTAGATTGAAGGATATTGAGAACTAAAAATCGGCAACAAATGGAAATATTTGCCGATTTGTGACTTCCTACCTATATTTTTTATGCGCACAAAAAAGCGGCTGAAAATCATCAACCGCTGAAAAAATAATCGCATTTCAATCGTCCCACAAGCCGCCGTCGCCGACGCTGCTGTCGCGATAGCCATCGCCGTCAGCATCCCTGGCGCCACGATCCCAGATGTGAGAGTCAAAGACATCGTTCTGGGGAATGTTCTTGCGCCATGCGTCAAGCTGGTACTTGCCACTAAAAGTGGGCTTTGGACTTTTGTTGAAGAATCCCATATGCTAAATCTGTTGTTGATATTTGTTCTTCGCCTGCAAATATACACAATAAAGTGAAAAGTGAAAAATAAAAGCACGGAAAAACGCGGAAAAGGGGTAAAAAAGCACGCTTAGACCCTATCTTTGTTACGACGCGTCGCAACGGCCTTCACGACGCGTCGTAATCGCCTTTGCGACGCGTCGTAATTATAATGAGGAATATTCAAGCGATAAGACCGCAGGGGTGCGGGAGGAGAAAAATGGGGGAGGGGAATGGACAAAAGAAAATGGCGTACAGCGGGGTGCTGTGCGCCATTTTCGTTGATGGAATGGATGGTTTTTACTTGACCTCCTCGAAGTCGGCATCCTGGATGTTGTCGTTCTGGTTGCCGGACTGCTGGCCGCCCTGGGGGCCTGCCTGCTGCCCGCCGAAGCCTGCACCTGCGCCGTTGAAGCCTGCGCCTGCGCCGGGCTGGCCGGCACCTGCCTGCTGAGCGGCAGCGTACATCTTCTGGGCTGCGTTGTTGAGCTCGTTGGTGGCGGCGTCGATGGCAGCGAGATCCTGAGCCTTGTGGGCATCGCGGAGCTTCTGCAGGGCAGCCTCGACTTCGGCCTTCACGTCGGCGGGCAGCTTGTCGCCGCTCTCCTTGAGCATGTTCTCGGTCTGGAAGATCATGCTGTCGGCCTGGTTGAGCTTATCGATCTTCTCGCGCTCCTTCTTGTCGGCGTCAGCGTTGGCCTCGGCCTCTGCCTTCATGCGCTCGATCTCTTCCTTGGAGAGGCCGCTGGAGGCTTCGATGCGGATGGCCTGCTCCTTGCCGGTGGCCTTGTCCTTGGCGCTGACCTTCAGGATGCCGTTGGCATCGATGTCGAAGCTGACTTCAATCTGAGGTACGCCGCGGCGGGCGGGAGCGATGCCGGTGAGGTTGAACTGGCCGATGCTCTTGTTCTGGGCTGCCATAGGACGCTCGCCCTGGAGCACGTGGATGGTCACCTCGGTCTGGTTGTCGGCAGCGGTGGAGAACACCTCGCTCTTGTGTACGGGGATGGTGGTGTTGGCCTCGATGAGCTTTGTCATCACACCGCCGAGGGTCTCGATACCCATGCTGAGCGGGGTTACGTCGAGGAGCACGATGTCCTGACCGGCTTCGCCGCCGAGGATGGCGCCCTGGATGCTGGCACCTACGGCCACGACCTCGTCGGGGTTCACGCCCTTGCTGGGAGCCTTGCCGAAGAAGTTCTCCACGAGCTGCTGGATGGCGGGGATACGGCTGGAGCCGCCCACGAGGATGACCTCGTCGATGTCGCTGTTGCTGAGACCTGCATCCTGCATGGCCTTCTGGCAGGGAACCTTACAAGCCTGGATGAGGCTGTCGGCGAGCTGCTCGAACTTGGCGCGGGTGAGGGTCATCACGAGGTGCTTGGGCACGCCGTTGACAGCGGTGATGTAGGGCAGGTTGATCTCGGTGGTGCTGGAGCTGGAGAGCTCGATCTTGGCCTTCTCGGCAGCTTCCTTCAGACGCTGCAGGGCCATGGGGTCTTGCTTCAGATCCACACCCTCTGCGCTGCGGAACTCGTTGGCCATCCAGTCGATGATGACCTGGTCGAAGTCGTCGCCGCCGAGGTGGGTGTCGCCGTTGGTGCTGAGCACCTCGAAGACGCCGCCGCCGAACTCCAGGATGGAGATATCGAAGGTACCGCCGCCGAGGTCGAAGACGGCAATCTTCATGTCCTTGTTGGCCTTATCGACACCGTAGGCCAGAGCAGCTGCTGTAGGCTCGTTGACGATACGCTTCACCTCGAGACCGGCAATCTGACCAGCTTCCTTGGTGGCCTGACGCTGAGAGTCGCTGAAGTAAGCGGGCACGGTGATGACGGCTTCCGTCACTTCCTGACCGAGGTAGTCCTCGGCGGTCTTCTTCATCTTCTGCAGCACCATGGCGCTGATTTCCTGCGGCGTATATTTACGGCCGTCGATATCCACGCGGGGATAGCCGTTCTCGTTAGCCACGGTGTAAGGCACGCGGCTGATTTCCTTCTGCACCTGCTCATAGGTCTCGCCCATGAAACGCTTGATGCTGAAGATGGTGTTCTTAGGATTGGTGATAGCCTGACGCTTGGCGGGGTCGCCGACCTTGCGCTCGCCGTCCTTCATGAAGGCGACGATAGAAGGGGTAGTGCGCTTGCCCTCGCTGTTGGCAATCACGACGGGCTCATTGCCCTCGAAAACGGATACGCACGAGTTGGTGGTACCCAAGTCAATTCCAATAATCTTTCCCATAGTTGTATTGTTTAGAGTTTATAGTTTAGCGGTTAGAGTCGATTATGGACTTGCAAAGGGTGTGCCAAAACGGGGAGTTCGCGCGCGTGGGTACCTTCTTTATAGATAGTTTTTCATGGAAACCTTTATTTTTTACTTCCCACTTTTCTCTTTTTCATTTATAATAGCTACCTTTGTGCCATGAAATCTGCCAAAATGACATTATTCATGGTCTGTGTCACGTTGATGGCACTGATTGTGACAGCCTCCTGCTCCACCGACCAGGAGCGCTTGCGCCGTGCAGCGGAGAAGGACTACGGGTACCTGCAGAAGGGTAAGTATGAAAAATTCGTGGGCGAGATAGCCTATGCTGACTCTATGTCAGAGGACTATCGCGCCCAGATGGTGGATCTGGTCCACGAATACGCCGCTGCGCTGCAGCAGCGACACGGTGCTTTTACGGACATCGAGGCCATCGGCGACACCATCGACGGTGACCAGGCGCATGTCTATCTCCTGCTCACGTTTGCTGACAGCACGTCCGAAGAGGTGGGCGTGCCGATGGTGCGCGTGGGGGAGAAATGGAAGATGCAGTAAGCAGCCTTACTTTTGACGAATGAAGATGTTGATGGGAGTGCCGGAGAAGTTCCAGCGCTCGCGGATCTTGTTTTCCAGGAAGCGGCGGTAGGGCTCCTTGATGTACTGCGGCAGGTTAGCGTAGAAGACGAAGCTGGGCACGCGCGTGGCGGGCAGCTGGGAGCAGTACTTGATCTTGATGTACTTGCCCTTCATGGAGGGTGGGGGATAGGCTTCGATGAGGGGCAGCATTTCAGCGTTGAGGCGCGTTGTGCCGACGCGTGTGCGGCGGTGCTGATCCACGGCGGCGGCGGTCTCCAAGACCTTGAAGATGCGCTGCTTGGTCATTGCCGAGGTGAAGATGATATCGAAGTCGGTGAAGGGTGCCATGCGTTCGCGGATGGTGTCCTCGAAGTACTTGATGGCGGTGTTGCTCTTGTCCTCCACGAGGTCCCATTTGTTGACGACGACGACGATGCCCTTCTGGTTGCGCTGGATGAGCTGAAAGATGTTCAGGTCCTGGGCTTCGATGCCGCGTGTGGCGTCGAGCATGAGGATGCAGACGTCGCTGTTCTCGATGGCGCGGATACTGCGCATCACGCTGTAGAACTCCAGGTCCTCGCTGACCTTTGACTTGCGACGGATGCCGGCGGTATCTACGAGGAGGAAGTCGAAGCCGAACTTGGTGTAGCGGGTGTAGATGCTGTCGCGCGTGGTGCCGGCGATGTCGGTGACGATGTGCCGGTCCTCGCCGATGAAGGCGTTGGTGAGGCTGCTCTTGCCCACGTTGGGGCGTCCCACGACGGCGATGCGGGGCAGGTCGAGCTCCTCGATGCTGTCGGCATCCTTGGGGAGCTTCTCCAGTACGAGGTCCAGGAGGTCGCCCGTGCCGCTGCCGGTGGCGGAGCTGATGCAGAAGGGGTCGCCGAGGCCGAGACGGTAGAAGTCGGCGGCCTGCCACTGCTGGTCGCCGTTGTCGGTCTTGTTGGCCACGAGGATGACGGGCTTGTCCGTGCGGCGCAGGATGGCGGCCACAGCCTCGTCGAGGTCTGTGACGCCCGTGTTGATATCCACGAGGAAGAGGATGACGTCGGCCTCCTCGGTGGCGATGGTGACCTGCTTGCGGATCTCTTCTTCGAAGATGTCATCGCTGTTGACGACCCAGCCGCCGGTATCGACGACAGAGAACTCACGGCCTACCCACTCGCACTTGCCGTACTGGCGGTCACGCGTGGTGCCGGCCTCGTCGGAGACGATGGCATGGCGGGTTTTGGTCAGGCGGTTGAAGAGGGTGGACTTGCCCACATTGGGGCGTCCGACGATGGCGACGAGCATAGCTTTTGCGCGGGCGAAGCCCGCAGTTTAAAGTTTAAGGTTTAAAGTTTAAGGTTTAAAGTTTAAAGAGGGCTGCGCGGAGTGGTCTTCAAGCCGGAGGTCGTTAAACCTTCAACCATCAACCTTCAACCTCGCGCGCAGCGCGAACATTATTCGAGGTCATACCCGAACTGCTTCATGGCGCGGTCGGAGCTGCGCCAGTCTTTGTCGACTTTGACGAAGCACTGGAGGAAGATGCGCTTGCCGAAGAAGCGTTCGAGTTCGCGGCGTGCCTCGGAGCTCACGCGCTTAAGGGCGACGCCCTGATGCCCAATGATGATGCCCTTTTGCGACTCGCGCTCCACGTAGATGACGGCCTCGATGCGAATGAGGTCTTTCTCCTCCTTGAAGCTCTCCACGACGGCCTCTACACTGTAGGGGATCTCCTTGTCGTAGTAGAGGAGTATTTTCTCGCGAATGATCTCGGTGACGAAGAAGCGGGCGGGCTTGTCGGTCCACGCGTCCTTATCGAAGTAGGCGGGCGACTCGGGCAGGAGCTCCTTGATGCGCGCCAGCACCTGATCCACGCCGAACTTATGCAGGGCGGAGATGGGGAAGATCTCGGCCTGCGGCAGGATGGCGTGCCATTCGTCAACCTTAGCAGCCAAGAGAGCAGTAGGGCTGCTGGCCCCCCCGACGGCCCCCGAGGGGGCCTCTGTTGTTTTGCAATGAGAGGACTTTACATCCGTAGCCCCCTCGGGGGCTGAATGGGGGGCCACTGGGGCCATATCTATCTTATTGATCAGCACGAGGATGGGGACCTTGAGCTGCTGCACTTTCTCGAGGAAGTCGGCGTTCTTGTCGGGCGTCTCCACCATATCGGTGACGTAGAGCAGCACGTCTGCATCCTGCAGGGCACTCTCCGAGAACTGGAGCATCTGCTCCTGCAGCTTGTAGTTGGGCTTCAGCACGCCGGGCGTGTCGGAGAAACAGATCTGCATCTCGGGCGTGTTGAGGATGCCCATAATGCGGTGGCGCGTGGTCTGTGCCTTGAAGGTGGCAATACTAATGCGCTCGCCCACGAGGAGGTTCATGAGCGTGCTCTTACCCACGTTGGGGTTGCCTACGATATTGACGAAACCAGACTTATGCATGGGCACGGCTTTCAGCCGCAGTTTAAAGTTTAACGTTTAAAGTTTAAGGATGGCTGCGCGGAGTGGTCATTAAGCCATTACTTAGGATCGTACCCCCACTTCATGTAAGCCGCGCCCCATGTGAAGCCGGCACCGAAGGTGGTGAAGATGAGGTTGTCGCCCTTGTGGAGCTGCTTCTCGTAGTCCCAGAGTGCCAGGGGCAGGGTTCCGGCGGATGTGTTGCCGTACTTTTGGATATTGACCATCACCTTCTCCATCGGCATCTCCAAACGCTTGGCGACGGCCTCGATGATGCGGATGTTGGCCTGATGAGGCACGATCCAGGTGATGTTGTCCTTGTTGAGGCCGTTGCGCTCGGCGATGAGTGCGGTGGCGTCGGACATATTGGTGACGGCGAACTTAAACACCGTGCGGCCTTCCTGGTGCACGTAGTGCATGCGGTGCTCCATCGTGAAGTAGGAGGGCGGTGCCACGGAGCCGCCGGCCTGCATGACAAGGAACGGCAGTCCCTGACCGTCGGTGCGCAGGTAGCTGTCCTTCCAGCCCAGGTCCTCGGTGGTGGGTTCCACGAGCACGGCTGCGGCGCCGTCGCCGAAGATGGGGCATGTCTGGCGGTCGGTGTAATCCACGGCGCTGGACATCTTGTCGGCGCCGATGACGACGATTTTCTTGTAGCGTCCGCTCTCGATCATGCAGGCCGCCGTGTCCATGGCGTAGAGCCATCCGGAGCAGGCTGCCGACATCTCGAAGGCGTGGGCGTTGGTCATGCCCAGGCGTCCGAGTACGATGCTGGCGGTGGAGGGGAAATGGTAGTCGGCGGTGGAGGTGGAGCAGATGACGGCATCGACGGTCAGCGGGTCGGTGTCGGTCTTCTCCAGCAGCTGGCGCACAGCCTTGCGCGCCATGTAGCTGGTGCCGAGGCCCTCCTCGTTGAGGATGCGGCGCTCCTTGACGCCGATGCGGGTCATGATCCACTCATCGGTGGTATCGACCATGCGGCTGAGCTCCTCGTTGGTGAGGATATAATCAGGGACGTAGCCACCTACGCCCGTGATGATAGCATGTAGTTTTTCCATGAAAACAATAGTAAATAAAAAAAGCCCCACCCCGACGGGGAGGGGCTTGTGCTAAGACTTACGCTTCTTCCTTCTCGATAGCGACCTTTCCGCGGTAGTATCCGCAGGCGGGGCATACGGTGTGATAGATGTGGAACTCTCCGCAGTTAGGACATACTGCCAATGCAGGAGCTACTGCCTTGTCGTGGGTGCGACGCTTGAGAGTGCGTGTCTTGGACTGTCTTCTTTTAGGATGTGCCATTTTTAATATATAGTTTAGAGTTTATAGTTTAAAGTTTAAAGCAGGGCCTTGAGGCGTCCCATCGTGCGTCGGTGGGTGCGTCGTTGTTGCTGGCGCCTTCGCTGGGGGCATCGGCGGGTTCGTCGTCGGTGACCAGATACTGGCTGAACTCCTCGGCGCACTGCCCCGCTGGGTGTGTGTGCACGATAGGAATGGCCAGCGCGATGGTTTCGTAGATGTTCCAACTCACGTCGAGGACGGGTCGGTCCTCGGGGACGGTGATGCGCTCGCCATCATCTTCGAGGGTGTCGCCGAAGCACACCTTGATGGAATCCTCGGCGTCGATGGGTTGAGTCATCGGTTCGAGGCAGCGGTCGCATGGAATCTCTACGGTTCCTGTGGCGCGGAGGTCAAGCTGGAAGCCCTCGGCCTTCTTTTTCACCCGAAGCGTGGCGGTGAGCTGTCCGTGCTTGATGTCCTGCTCATCAAGGCTGTCGAAGAACGAGTCGTCGAGCGTCCACGTGCGCGTCATTTCATCGCCTGTGAGGTCTCTGAAATCGATCTTGAAACGTCCTGATGTGTCCATACGGGCGGCAAAGGTAGGTCTTTTTTTTTGTGTGGCCAAGGATTCGGCGGAAAAGTTTAAGTTTTAGGGTTTAAAGTTTAAGGATTTTTACATTTAACCCCTCTTCCCGCCTCATTTCTTGCGCAATTCGATGCGGAACGTGGTTCCCTTCCCGAGTTCGGAGGCTTTCACGAAAATGCGGCCGTGGTGGTACTCCTCCACGATGCGCTTGGCCAGCGAGAGTCCGAGGCCCCAGCCGCGTTTTTTGGTGGTGAAGCCGGGCTGGAAGACGCTGGAGAACTGGCTCTTGGGAATGCCCTTGCCCGTGTCGGAGACTTCCACGATGTAGCGCGTGGTCTCCTCGAAGGCCGTGATGGTGATGTCGCCGTGGCCCTCCATCGCATCCACCGCGTTCTTGCACAGGTTCTCCACCACCCATTCGAAGAGGGGTGCCGAGAGGTTAGCGATGATGGGCTGCTGCGGCAGGCAGGTGGTGATGGTGACGGCTTTGTTCGTGCGGCGGTCGATGTAGTCCACCACGTGGCTGATCACCTCGTTGAGGTTCTCGGGGCGTGGCTCGGGCAGCGAGCCTATCTTGGAAAAGCGCTCGGCAATCATCTGCAGGCGCTTCACATCCTTGTCCATCTCGGGCAGCAGCTCGTCGTCGGGGTAGTTCTCGCGCAGCACCTGCGTCCACGCCATCAGCGATGAGATGGGCGTTCCCAGCTGGTGGGCCGTCTCCTTGGAGAGTCCCACCCACACCTTGTTCTGCTCGGCGCGTTTGCTGCTGAGGAGTGCGAAGATGGCCACGATGACGAAGATCAGCGCGATGCCCAGCTGTATGTAGGGGTACTGTGCCAGGCGGCGCAGCATGATACTCTCGTCGTAGCACACCTCCATGCTCTCGTCGCCGGAGAGGGTGATGCGGACCACGTTGCCGCTCTCGCGCATCGCCGCGGCTTTCTTCAGGACTTCGCTCTCTACGTCGGCCGCCGTCTTGGCGCGCACCTCCAGGTTGCGATAGGTCTGCACCTTCCCGTCGGCATCGAGGACGATGACGGGGATCGTGTGGTTGCCGTTGATGACTTTCAGCACCAGTGCCAGGTCGGTCTGCTCGTCGGCCTGCTCCAGCGAGCGCATCGCCTCGGCCCACACCTCCACCTTACGCTGCTCTTCCAGCGCAAGATCGCTGACGAGCACGTGGGACCAGATGAGTGAGAGCACGCAGATGATGACGGCGGCGCTTGAAAGTAGGATTTTAACCTGTCGCATTCTGTCTGTCCATTGCATAACCGCTACAAAATTACAAAGTTTTTCTTAAAGAAACGAAATAGACGGGCATTTAGTGTGCTTCTTTGACGAAAAAAGCGTAAATTTGCCCCCGTGAAACGCGTTTTTCTACATTTATTATATATAAGTGCGTCTGTTTTGCTCTGTCTGACGGGGGTCTCCTGTCATGACACCATCGACGAGCCCGAGCCTGAGAAGCCGGGTAAGCCGGGCAAGAAGATGGCGCGCACGCTCATCGTGTATATGGCGGGTGAGAACTCGCTGGCGGACATGGTGAGCTACGACTCGCTGGAGATTGCCCAGGGGCTGAGCACCGTCGGCGTGGACCATCGCGTGGTGGTGTATATCGATGATACCAAGTCGAGCCGCCTCTGCGTGGGTACGCGCGACGAGGAGCTGCAGGTGGTGAAGACCTACGACCGGAACGTCTGCAGCACGGACAGCGCCGAGATGGAGAACGTCCTGCGCGAGATCACCTCGACATACCCCGCCGAGCACTACGGCCTGATGCTGTGGAGCCATGCCTCGGGCTGGCTGCCCTCGACGAACAAGAAGAGTGCGCGCCGTCGCGTCTATGGCGTCGATAACGGCCAGCGGCGGGGCGATGCCAACAGCAATGTGGGTCCGCAGATGGAGCTGACCACGCTGGCCAATGTGCTGAGCCATCTGCCGCACTTCGACTATATCTTCTTCGACGCGTGCTTCATGCAATGTATAGAGACGGCCTATCAGCTGCGCCACGTCACGGACTATGTCATCGGCTCACCCGCCGAGATACCCGGTTGGGGCGCGCCCTACGACAATATCCTGTCCCCGCTGTGCCAGATTGCCGAGGGCGACAATCTCGCGAACATGATGAATGTGGTGAATATCTACGTGGATTACTACGACAACGGACAGGGACATTCATCGTACCAGGGCGTGGAGATGTCCCTCGTGCGCACGTCGGCGCTGGAAGCCCTCGTGGCGGCTACCACCCCGCATCTGCAACGCATCTTCGCCAACCGCTCGACGCCCGACTGCTCCGCCGTACAGCGATTCTACTACAACCCATCGCAATATACGCAGTACTACGACCTGCAGAACCTGATGTACCACCACCTCAGCGCCGAGGAGTATGCCGCGTGGCTGACGGTCTTCGATGCTGCCGTGCCCCTGTCGCGACTCTCGCCCACGTGGTACTCGATGTATGACCATCCCACCAACGGCCATCTCTGTAGTATCGCGGAACCCGCCTACACGGGCGGCATCTCCGTCTTCGTGCCCTCCGTCACCTACGCACAGCGCGGCTATGTCACGGCCTATCACGCCTATGACTGGTACAAGGACACGGGGCTGAGCGCTACCGGATGGTGACGAACACTTAGAACAACAACGCTACGAATATGGCATCCGTTAACACCTGTTACAAACCCTCCTTCACGAACGCCGAGATCGACGAGGCCATCGCGTGGTTCGAGAAGAACAAGGACCAGCTGCCCGCCTCCATGACCCTCGGCAGCGGCATCACCATTCCCGATCTGAAGCTGACTGTGGAGGAGATGATCGTGCATCTGCGTGAGCGCGCGAAGGAAAACAACACCTACAGCGGCCAGTTCTCCCTCCTCCTGGAAATCCGAAAGAGAGCCATGGGGAATTGAAAATTGAGAATTGAAAATGGACAATAAAAATGATTATATTGGAAACGAATGGTCGTAATGACCATAATTTTCTACCAAAAGTAAGTTAAAAACATGAATTAAATTATGAGAATTATGAACATTAGTTTCAATGAAAAAAGTCCGTGTTTTTCCGTTCTATTCCGTGTATTTCTGTGAATAATTAAACCTGAAACTTGAAACCTCAAACTAAAATATAAAATCATGTTATTCGACAAGCAAACGTATATCACTCGCCGCCAGACGTTGCGGCAGCGTGTGAAGAGCGGACTCATCGTGCTCTTCGGCAATAACGACGCGCCGATGAACTACCCCGCCAATGTCTATAAGTTCCGTCAGGACAGCACCTTCCTCTATTATTTCGGACAGCATCGCGAGGGCCTCTGCGGCGTCATCGATGCGGACTCCGGCGAGGAGTGGCTGCTGGGCGATGACATCTCGCTCGACGATATCGTGTGGTTCGGCGCCGTCGATAGCGTGGCCGATATGGCAGTGCAGAGTGGAGTGGCGAAGAGCGCCCCGATGGCGCAGCTGGCCGTCCTCGTGGAGCAGGCCCGCAAGCAAGGTCGCGCGCTACATTTCTTGCCGCCTTACCGCCACGACACCATGATTCAGCTCATGGACCTCACCGGCATCCACCCGCGTGACCAGCGTGCGAAGGCCAGCCTCACGCTCATCAAGGCCGTCGTGGATCAGCGCGCCGTGAAGTCGGCGGGCGAGGTAGCCGAGATCGAGCGCGCCTGCGCCATCGGCTACGAGATGCACACCACCGCGATGCGTATGTGCCGTCCCGGTGTCACCGAGCAGGAGATTGCCGGCACTCTGGCGGGCATCGCCAATGCCAAGGGCGGCCTCAGCTTCCCCACTATCCTGTCCATGCACGGCGAGATACAGCACGGTTATCCCTCAACCCGTCCCCTGGAGGCCGGGCGCCTAATGCTCTGCGACTGCGGTGCCGAGACCAATGAGGGCTATAGTTCTGACAACACACGCGTCACCCCCATCAGCGGCCGCTTCACCCCGAAGCAGCGCGACATCTATGAGGCTGTTGCTGCCGCCCACGACCGCGTGCATGAGATGGCGGCTCCCGGCGTGAAATGGTGGGACTGCCACTTCGCTGCCGCACGCGTCATCACCGAGCGCCTGAAGGACATCGGCCTCATGAAGGGTAACACCGACGATGCGCTGGCCAACGGCGCCCACGCCATGTTCTTCGTCCACGGTCTGGGCCACATGATGGGCATGGACGTGCACGAAATGGAGGGCCTCGGACAGATCTACGTCGGCTTCGACGACGAGGTGCGACCCAATCTTGATCAGTTCGGCACCTGCTACCTGCGCTGCGGACGCCGTCTGCAGGAGGGCTTCGTGATGACCGACGAGCCCGGCATCTACTTCATTCCCGCCCTCATCGACGACTGGAAAGCCCGCGGACACAACAAGGAGTTCATCAACTTCGACAAGGTCGAGGAGTACCGCGACTTCGGCGGTGTCCGCCTCGAGGACGACCTCCTCATCACCCCCGGCGGCTGCCGCTATCTCGGCGAGCAGATGATCCCCTACAAAGTCGAGGACGTGGAAGCGTTTATTAATTGAAAATTGAGAATGGATAATTAGAGGAAAGGATTTTATTGGAAACGAATGGGCGTAATGGCCATAATTTATACCAAAGTAAGTAAATAGCCTGAATTAAAAGATGAGAATTATGAACATTAGTTTCCATAAAAAAGTCCGTGTTTTTCCGTTCTATTCCGTATATTTCTGTGAATAAAACCAATCATCACTCATCAATCATAAATCAACAATGAAAAAGTTCTTTTCCATCGCCCTCCTGACACTCTTCTGTGTCAACGGCACACAAGCACAGGAGGAGAAACCCTCCAACAAACCCGTCTTCACGACCGTGAAGGAACTCCCCATCACCAGCGTCAAGAACCAGAACCGCAGCGGCACATGCTGGGCCTACAGCACCCTGAGCTTCTTCGAGGCTGAGATACTGAAGGCCACCGGCAAGAGCTACGACCTGGCCGAGATGTTCATCGCTAACAAGGACTACCTGGAGCGTGCCGAGCTCACCGTGCGCATGCATGGCGACAGCCAGTTCGCACAGGGCGGCAGCGCTGGCGACGTCCTCCTCATCATCAAGAACCACGGCATCGTACCCGAGACCGCTATGGCATTGCCCGGCACCCTCGTGGGCGACACGCTGGCCAACTTCAACGAGTTCTTCAGCGTGATGGAACCCTACGTGGAAGCCGTCTCCAAGTCGAAGTCCAAGACCATCTCCTCGCAGTGGAAGCAAGGCCTGCAGGGCATCATCGATGCCTATATCGGTGCCACACCCGAGACCTTCGAGTACGAGGGTAAGACCTACACCCCGAAGAGCTTCGCCCAGAGCCTCGGCCTCAACTGGGACGACTATGTGAGCATCACCAGCTACACCCATCACCCCTTCTACACCAGCTTCGCTGTCGAGGTGCAGGACAACTGGCGCTGGGACCACAGCTACAATGTGCCCATGGACGAGATGATGCAGATCATCGACAACGCCATCGCGAACGGCTACACCATCGC
>Ga0310691_10005080_pt1 | contig 14539 bp, 9 predicted proteins | sample 176DNAGHGlowgp2_FD_203887 | JGI IMG/M metagenome (GOLD analysis project Ga0310691, IMG submission 203887) | Sheep rumen microbial communities from Palmerston North, Manawatu-Wanganui, New Zealand - 1766 DNA GHGlow gp2 (v2) (version 2) | ecosystem: Host-associated > Mammals > Digestive system >... | reverse complement strand
TTGTAATAAATGATTTCTCAAAATTATACTCACACCAATTTAAACTGTCTTTATATATGCCTAGTGGTATTTTCTTTAAAGATTTTATTTGTTTTTTCACATCTTCAACAGTAATTCTATCAGGTAATACAGGAACATGTTTAGCTTTTAGTGTATTGCTTTTATTTAATTCTTCTATTAGATTTTTTATAAATACATTAAACTCTTCTGGTTCACATGATTTCGCAGTTTGGAATTCATATATTTCCCCATTTTTACTTATTAATCCTCTTCCAAATAAATCTGATGGTCTCTTTTTACCAACATTCTCAAAAATATTATAATAATCATCCTCGTTATTCACTCTTAAAGCTATTTTTTGTTTAAAGTTTTGCGTTAGTCTATATCTCATATCACTATAAGAACTTACAGTAAATACAAAAGATATTCCACAATTATTACCTTCTCTTGTTAAAGTAAGTAATGTATCATCATAGTCCAACTCATACATCTCGTTAAATGCTTCATAGTTATTCATAATAATTACAATTGCTGGCATAATTTTTCCACTAGTTTCATTATATAAATTATAATCTCCATTATAATTTGATAATACTGTTTTTCTATCTTTTATTTCTTTACTAATCATTTCAAAAAATCTTCCAATTTTTTCAGATTCATTCAAAAAAATCACATCGCCAACATGTGGAGCATCTTTAAAAACCTTCAAGGATTCGCTACCAAAATCTAATAAATATGTCCAAACTCTATCAGACTCATAGTTGCTGATTAATTCATATACAATAGTACTTAAAAGTGTTTCTTTACCGCTATCCGCACCACCATATATTACAACATTTTCTCCATTTAATAATGATAATTCAACTAAATCTTGCTTCTGATTTGTTGGGTCATCATATTCTCCAATAACAATATTCAAATTATTCTTAAAATGATATTTTTTTCTTAAGTCCTTTACTAATATATTTTCTGGAATACTATCTAACCATAAATTATTTTTGTAAATTTTTTCCTTTTCAGCTATTTGTGCTAAATATTGGACAATTCTCGTTAATTGTTCTCCATCATGTTTTACTTGTTTATGAATATTGTCATCTAATTGTTTTATAACTTCTCCCGTATCTGAGATGAACTCTATGGAATTATCTACTTTTTTTCTTACCATTTCAGAAGGAATATACTGTGCTCCTGTCCACGCTGATTGCCCTAATGTAAAATATTCATCATTTCCAACTTGCAAAAAGAATTGTCCTTGATTTTTTAAAAATGCAGCATCTGGTTTATTTATTACATCTCTACTATCTTCCTGTGTTTGTACCTTTAAACATACTCCAAATCTACTATTACTACGAATTTGCTCATTTACAATACCAGCTGGTTTTTGGGTTGCAAGAATTAAATGTACTCCTAAACTACGCCCTATTCTTGAAACACTGATTAGCTCATCCATAAATTCTTCTTGTTGTTGCTTTAATTCAGCAAATTCATCACATATAATAAACAAATGTGGGATAGGTTCTTTTACAACTCCCTCGTGATATAATTTTTGATATTTATAAATATCAATTGTTCCTTCATCTGTCATATTTCTTGCTTCATTAAATTCTATTTGCCTTCTTCTTAATTCTGATTGAATTGAATCAAGAGATCTTTGTAATCCTATTTTATCAATATTAGTAATTGTTCCTACTAAATGAGGAAGCTTTATATTTTTCTTTTGAAAAGCTCCAGCTAATCCTCCACCTTTATAGTCTATTAATACAAATGCTACATCATCAGGATGATAATTAACAGCAAGTGATAAAATATAAGTAATTATAAATTCTGATTTTCCAGAACCAGTTGCTCCCGCAATTAATCCATGTGGTCCATGATACTTTTCATGAATATCTAAAATAATTGGTCTTCCTGTACTGTCAATACCTATAGGTGTTTTTAAAGACATCGTTGAATCGTTATTTCTCCATCTATGCTCAATATTCAATTGTTCAATTGTTCCAACGTCAAACATTTCTAAAAATGGATAAACTTGTGGTAAACTATTTTTTGCTGATATAGAATATTTGATAGGAATATTTGATAATTTCTCACTAATTTCATCAAATAAAAACTCGTCAGGTAAATGTATATTAAATTCTTTTTGGTTGCCTTCTTCTAATTTGCTCTCAAATATTTGTCCACTATTCTCATTAAAAGTTATAAATGTTTTACATTCATTCGGTAATTGTACCCAATCCTTTGTTACAAACAATAGGCTAAATCCCATATTTTTTTTATGATCTAATATTTCTTTTACAATTCTAATGTCTTCAATCTTTTTGTAATCATCAGTAATTATTAAATAATATGGAGTATATGCTTTAAAATCTGTTTGATCATAAGGATTTTCTATATTTGTTCTATTCTTCCAATCTTCTTCCAAATATTTAGAAATTCTTTCAATATCACTATATTCATCAGAAAAAAATCTTATCTCTCTGTTATCATTCCAAATATGTGGTAACATTTTAACAAATTCCCATTTTTTTCTGTCACTGACCCAAAATACAAGTTTTAAATCTTCATAGCTATGAAAAGTTATTAGTTGCATTAATATACTTTTTACCATATTCATAAGACTTTCGCCATTCTGAGATATTAAAGCTGATATGTTTTTTTCTGCCATAGAATATACTATTGGTGCTCCTTGAAGAATTTTAGATTTTTTTGTAACATCATGTAAGATATCTATAAGATTATCGTCTTCCATTTTAAAACTTTCTTCAGGATAGTTTATATCTGCCTCTAGAGGTACTTTACCAATTCCTAATCTAACTGTAAGAAAATCATGATCTTCTATATTTCTTTCCCAAAGTCTAGTTTCTTTATTAAGAATTATTTTTTTACACTCCTCTGGTGGAATAAAGTTTTCCAAAAGAATATCTCTTTGTTTCATCATTGCTTCATCTATTTGTTCTATTTTTGAATCAATATATTTTCTATATCTTTTTTGTCTTTTTTCTTCATGTTTTATTTTTTTCTTTTTTTCATATTTTACATTTAAAATAGGAAATAATACTATAGCAACCAACATTATAAATGCAATAAGAATTTCAACTATTACTTCTGTTTTCGATGCTGATCCATTCATTGTTCCTACCAATGCTCTACCACTAGATAATAACATTAATAATCCCATTGAAATAGTAGAGCCTAGAACTAACACTGCTGGTGTATTTTCATTTTCATCTATTGAAGGAGGTGGATCTATCTTTATGTTTTCTTTTTTAATAATTTTTGTTAATCTTGGCGCCCTTGAAAAATATTCATTATCTGAATATAGAGGTTTATCATCATAATAGTCTTCATTTAATGGCTCGTTTTCATCACTTACAATGTTTATCGGATTACATTTTAATTCTTTAAAAACACTCTCATTGAATTCTACTTTATTTAATGGGATATTAATAAAAATACTATTTTTCATAATAATAATTTTTAATCCCATAATAAATATAATATCACCATTGTGTAAGACTTTTGATTTGTTAAATACTAATTCACCATTAACTACAGTTCCAAATTTTTTGTCTATATTCTCCAAAACCCAATTTTGATTATATAATACTAATCTAGTGTGTGTATTAGAAACAAGGTTATTCTTATATATAAGATGGTTTTTTTCACTTTTTCCAATAAATATTTCCTTTATTTTACTATCTATAGCTAAATGCATAAAATTATTTTCTACTAGAGGATAGCAATACACAAAATAAATATTACTTAAATCACCTATTGCAATTGCATATGTACCATATTCTTCTAATACAGCCTTATCAAGTATAATATTTCCTTGTGATTTTATTTTTACACTGTCATTTGTTATACTAATAGCATTTGGGTTTATTATTTTTATTAGCCTATTGGTTGTAATTTGCCATCTGCCGTTTTTCCCCTCTATATTTACCAATTTTTTTTCTGTTTCGCCTGTATTATCATTTATCCAGTAACTTCCAATTGGTATTTCTGGTAAAGCTAATTTTAAAAACTTATCTTTTCCTATTAACGCAATACGCAATTTTGTGTCCTCCCCTTCTAATTACATTAATACACTTCTTATTTTAAATTATTATTTATTCTTGTCAAGATATGTTTTTTTATACTAATTTCAAAAGCCTTATTTGCGTAACATTACTTACAAAATTACATTTTTTTTACATTTTTATATCAAATTCTTTAAAAACAGCCTCTTTTCTTACGCATTAAAGGGTATTAGCCGTTTTAGCTAATACCCTAATTTCTAATATTCTTTAATCATTATGATATATTTGATTTGATTTAAAAATTATTTTGGATACATACATTCACTATATTACCATATTTTGTCTTTATTGCTATTATCTATAGCACAAAATCCTGAGATCATTAATCTTTTAGTTGCTCCTTTTAATATTACAACACTACCTATTGGTAGGTATTTTTCTATAAGTTCTTTCACTATCTTATATTCTTTCGTTTACATTTTTTTCATAATCTAATATGTATCTGCCCAGTCTTAAACTTGTACATTGTGTTTCTGGATTCTTTATATAATGTAAATCAGCTACTGCTTCTGAAACTATTTTTTTTGCTTTTTCTCTATATGTCTCTTTTACATCTTGTAACCTTTTTTTTGAGCTTTCTAATTCCTGACTCAATCTATTTATTGTATCTGTTTCTATCCTCTCTCCTTCAAAAACTTTTTTTGCACTAAAATATATCTCAGCAGAATTTTTTTCAATTTGTTCATAAGCCAGATCCTTTATTATTTTATTTCTGATTTTATCTATACTCATTTCTTTCAATTGCTCCAAGTCGACCTGTAACATATGTCTAATGCTTTCTTCATCTTTTTTTATATGTGGTAAAGATGTATTTAATATCGATTCTATTAGATGTTCCACATATTTTTGATATTGTGAAACCAAATCATTATCACCATTTGCTATATATTTTCTAAATTGTCTCATTAAATAATCAACCATTTTTACAGTTTGACTATCATTCACATATATCACCCTTTCTTTAAACTAGTAATGCGGTCTTTAAATCTATCTAACAAACAACTTAAATCTAATCTTGCTGCTTCTATATCAGCAGAACTATAAAACTTTTCACGTCCATCTGCAATATTCATATCTCTTGCTATTTGTTTATAAAAATTGTCGTCATCCATAATTTTATTTACAGTTTTAGCAAACAATGTTTTATCTTTACCAAAATAGCTATATAAATCAATATCTTCATATCCGTTCTCATTCAATAAATCTATCATTTGATTTAAACAGCTAACATTGTCCGAATATATTGAACTTCCTAATCCTGTTTTTAAATCCATTCTTAGCGTGATTGATTCTGTAAAAGCTTCGTTGATACCCCTTTGTGGTTCAAATACTTCTTCTTTATTTTTTACTACATCATAATAATTGTATGCTGTTTCCGCTATGTTTTCATTATCAATTCTGACATTTCCAATTGAATGATCTCCCTCATGTATAATATCCGATATATAACTATCATTTGATAATACAATCGTTTTTCCTCTCTCAATATTAACACCTACCATACTATCAGTTTCTTCTAGTGTATAACCTATCTCGTTTATTAAAAAGTCCTCAAAATCTTTTTTAGTTTTAAAAACTCGAATATTATCTATCGCTTCTTTTCCTCTTTTCATCCATAAAATTCCGTGTTCTTTTAAAAAGTTATTAATTCTATTTTTGGCTACATTAATCTTTACATCTGCCGGTAGTAAGTAATCTATATTATTTTTTTCTGCATAATTTACTAAAAAGCTCTTATCATTTTTTACATCTTCTAAACTAATGTTTTTCTTCCTAATTTCGTGTCTTAGCCAATCTCTCAGTCCTTGTTCAATATTATCCTCATTCCAGTTCTGTATTTCTGCTATTTTATTAATTTGTTTATCTATTAAATAGTTTTGAGTTTTTATACTACCATTATCTATCGAATAGTTTAATAAAAAATCCTCTGCGTTTGCATCTTGTAAACTAATTTTTCCACTAATTATATCAGCATTTAAACTATCTTTTAGATACCAATCTAATTCGTCAGCATCTACTCCCTGCACTTTATAAATTTGGTTAGCTTCTTTACCAGCTTTTAGATTTGTTCCAAGTTCACCTAATACTGATCCTGCAAAACCAAGTGCGGCACTTATTCCTACTGCATTCCATCCTCCAAGTTTCTCAAATTCTGTGTCAAAATCTGTATCTTGGTCAATTAATGAACGAACCGATGCCTTAAACGGTGTATCTGATGCATTTAATCCTGTATCACCCCCTACTCTCATCGATGAATTTAATAATGCACTATTGGTTGAATTAAATTTAAATAAATTCATACCTAAAGCATATTGAGCTGCATCCCATGCTCCAACAGCATTTCCATATGTAATTGCTTCATCACGATTTTCTTCTTTTGTCCATTTATCACTCATAAAATATGTTTGGAACAATCTATCCCTATCTTCTTGGTTTTCCATATCATTCATTGCAATACGAAATTCATCAGCAGATAAATTCCAAATATATTTATAACTATCATATTCTTCTTTTGTTATTTCTCCATCCTTATATGCTTGTTCAATTCCTTCTCTTGAATTCATTTTTTTATCATGTAAATATTCCTCTGATGCTCTTCCTCCTGAATTCATTTCTATGATAATAGGTACAATTGTTGGGGCTGCCTCTGGTGCTACAACCATTGCTCCGGTTGCTACTATAGCGGGAGCTACCTGTTCTCCTATTTTATATGCTACTCCTGTAGTTTTAAATGGACTATATGCTTTCTCGTCTATTTCCTTTAGCGTGTCATTTTCTTCGTAAAGCTTATTAAATGTTGCCTCTGTATGATCTTTGGCAACATATGACATTGTTTTCTTACGCATTTTTTCAATATTTTTTTCATATTGTTCTCTATATGCTTTTTCGTATTCTGCATTTGATGTATATATTGTTCTCAGGTGATTTTCTTGTAATCTTTCAGTTCTAAGTGCAATAAAGTCACCTATGTTTTCTCCCATTTTATATCCACCTTTGAATATTGATACAAGCCCATTTACAATACTTGCTATTGTTCTAAACGCCCCGTTCTCCTTTGATGCCTCTTTTACACCTTGATTTATCTTCTCTTTTTGTTTATTTGTCAAATGGTCTAATTCATACATAGTTCCCGATTTTTGTGTATTTTTCAGACTATAGTTATTAGCTTTACTTGATGTATTAGCCCCTATATAACTTCCAAATAGATTAGAAAAATCTAATATACTAGCTTCTACTGCACTTTCTGCTCTCTCAAAATCTGCTGATGCACTTTTGATTTCACTAACTGCTCCTTTTATATCTATTCCCTTTAATGTATCTAGTGCATTTCGTAATGTTCCGGCCGCCTCAAAATCTGAAGGAATATCTATGCTTACTGATTTACATGATTTTAATCCTGACATAGCTTGTTTTAGTGAAGCTATGACCTCACCTTTATAAGCTCCATTATATTTTGTTGTTCCCAATCATATCCCTTCTTTCTATTATATGGATTAATCTTATATAATAAATTCTATTTCTTAGTTATTATCTTTATTTTTTTTCTTATTTGTATTAGTTTGTTTTGAGGTAGTACCGTTTTTTGCATTTGTTGTTTTTTTTTGTTGTAGTTGATGATAGTTTTTTGCCTTTAGATTCTTTTTTTGTCTCTGTTTTTTTCTTCTTTGTTGTATTTTTTGATGCCTTTTTTTTATTATTCTCTTGTTCTATAAGCTTTTTATTAGCTTTTTCAAGTTCTTCCATAAATATGTTTAAACTCTTTTTAAACTCTTTTTCCTCATTATCATTTGATAGTCCAATATGATATATTTTCTCTATTTGATCATGATCAAATAAGCATATTTGATTTGAATTTAAAAATCCTTCTGGATACATACATCCACTATAATCCCATATTTTGTCTTTATTGCTATTATCTAATGCACAAAATCCTGATATCATTAATCTTTTAGTTGCTCCTTTTAATATTACAACACTACCTATTGGTAAGTATTTTTCTTTGATTTCTTTCATAATAATTACTCCTTTTTACCTTTTTAATCATTAACTCTACTGATAATTTATTATACTTATCATCTAAAGCTATTTATTATTTATCTATTATTCTCCACACTCTTGTTGGTGTTTTTTTCCTTGTTTGGAATGATGAACCATCTCTAGCTGAAGGAAATTCAGCTGCTATCCAATAGTCACTACCACAGTTGTATATAACTTTATCTCCATTTTCATCATATCCAGCAAAAATCTCAATATGCCCTTTTCCGCTTCCATAATCATAAAACATTATATCTCCAGCTTTCAATCCTTGTGATTCATCCACTTCAGTAAATTGCTCTTTCTTTTCTTTAAATAATTGATTCAAAAGAACTGATCTATGCATTGTATCTTTGCTTTTTATATCATCTTCTTTCAAATAACCAATTTCCTTTAAAACCCAAGATACATATGTAGCACAGCAAACATTTTTATAGCTTTCTTTAGAATCTTCAAAAGTTTTATTTAGTTTATCAAATGTTTCTGTATAATATTTATAATTATCATTTGGGTTATCATTTTTCACACTATTCTCTAAATATGAATGAATACATTCTGCTACTACTATTAATTGTTGAGCTTCAGTTAGATTTTTATTTTGTGCAATATCTAATACTTTTTTTACATCCCCATTTTTCATCGCTTTTGAATATCCTAGCATTTTTCCGTCATGAGCATACTGCTCCTCTGCTTTCAATGTTTCAAGTAGTGTCTGTGTCTCATTTGGATAATTATTATGTCTTATGAGATTTTTTGCTGCTACTAATTTTTTATCTAATAATTCAATTCCCTTTCTCTTTTCTTCTTCTGCAATACTTTTTCCTCCAAAATATTTTGTATTTTCTTGAGCTCTAATTTTTTCTTTTCCCTTTTTTTCTTCCTCTATTGCTATATAAGATTTGGTTTTATTAATACTTGTACTTTTTTTTAATTTTTCTAGTGCTGTAGAAACTTGTGTCTTATCTAAAAGAATAGCTTTACTATCTTTGTTATTTTTTAAAGAACGTAATTTTTCTAATCCACTAGATACGTCATCACTCGCAAAACCTGCCAAAACGTTTTGATTCTTACTTTTTTCAAGTTGTTTATATGGAAAAGATATTTTTGTTTTTGTATCATTTACTCGGTATACATAAGAAAAAAACTTATCCTTATTATTTGGATTTTCTATTTCGTTCCACTCATCTAAAGGTACATTTTTTTCATTATTATTTTTTTTGTGCTGAACTAAACTCAAAAATCTTCCCAGATAATTATTTAATTCATTTTCTGCTCGTTCAAAATCTGCTGATGCACTTTTGATTTCGCTAACTGCTCCTTTTATATCTATTCCCTTTAATACATTAAGTGCATTTCGTAATGTTCCAGCCGCCTCAAAATCTGAAGGAATATCTATGCTTACTGAGTTACATGATTTTAATCCTGATATTGCTTGTTTAAGTAAACTTATAACCTCACCTTTATAAGCTCCATTATATTCTGTTGTGCTCATTTATATCTTCCTCTCTATTACAGCTAATTTTATATCAATTAAACCTGTTCATTCATAATTAACAATACATTATATCACCATGTTTATGTATTTATAATTTGTTATATTTGTGAAACTAACAACTCATAAACAGCTTAACGCAGCTCTTACTCTTGATAAAGCTCCTTCTTGTGCACTGATTTGATTGTTCAAATTATTTAATGCATTAGTTTTCTGTTGAATATTATTCTCTAATATTTTTAAATCTGATTCTAATTTTTTTATTTTTGCAAGTGCACTCTGATGAGATGAATCAAGCCCCCATTTTGCACTAGTAACTTTGCTAAGCGCAGAGCTTATACTACTTGCACACTGACTTGCTCTATTTCCTTTCATTAATTTACTTAAACTTCCTTTTGCAGAAGAAAGATTCCCTTTTACCCCACTAACACTGCTTATAAGTGAAGATATTTGTGAATCCATAGCCTTATATTTTTCTATTTTTTGTTTTAATTCTTCTTGTTTCTTTTTTAAATCATCTAATTGCCTTTGAACTGAGTTTCTTTCACTTGTTAAACGCGAAATAATACCTATCAAACTGCCTTCTTGTCTTTTTAATTCATAATATCTTTCTGCTCTTGCTTGATCATCATACATTTTTATACTCCTTTAAAATAGCTATATTATATTATTACATAAATGCTTTTTTAATAATTTAGGCTCTCTAATTATAAATTATTAAAAAAACATTTATTAAAAATTCCATATAGGAGTATTAATATATATAATGCTCCTATATGAAAATATTGTTTTTTATTGTATAGAACCTTCTGCAGCTTTGTAATTACCTGCTGCTGTTTCAATATTATGATTAATAGCTTGTTGTATGTTTGTTAAAGCTTCAACTATCTTGTGCCTATATTGAGACATTTCGCTTTTTAACCTATCTAAATTTGCTGACTGTGCATTTATGGTTGTCAAATTTGTAAATATTTTTTCTATTGCAGTTATAGCTATTGATAAATGGTCAACTATTTGTTTATTAGTTTCTTCCATTACTGAAGAGTTTGTTTTTAGTTTATTTGGATCACTATTTAGCATAGTACCTAAACTAAATGACTCTATAGTCCCTTTATTCATTGGTTGCCCATCTGCTGTAGAAAAATTTTTTAAAGCTTCACTTACCATATTATATGATTCAGCTGTTGCTATTATAAATTTATTTAAATACACTACCTGTTCATTCCATTGTTGTTGAACGAAATTATATAAATTTCCTCCCCATACATCTCTTAAACTATTCATTTTATCATAAGCACCTTTTAAATGAGTTTTCATATCATCTTCATATATTGGCTTTGTATTTTGTAATTTACTTGCAACCTGTGGAAAATCCACTAATGCTTCTACCTTTGCCATAATATTCACCTCCTTCTTATCTTGTATTTACCACAACTAAAAAAAAATGTCAATACAATTTTAATTTTTTTATTTACTCTCCCAAAATGCCTTATATGCTCTATAAGCCTCATAAATATCAAACTTACTTGTAACTTCATAAGGTGCATGCATTGAAAGTACAGGAACACCACAGTCTATTACATCTACTCCTTTATTTGCTAATATATATGCAATAGTTCCTCCTCCGCCAACATCTACTTTACCAAGCTCAGCAACTTGATATTTTATATTATTTGTTTCAAATAAATTTCTTACCCATGCAACATATTCTGCATTTGCATCAGAAGATCCAGATTTACCTCTTGCTCCTGTATATTTATTTAAAGATATTCCCTTTGATAAATATCCAGCATTATTACTATCTGAAACTTGTGCATATAATGGGTCAAAACCAGCATCAACATCTGATGAAAGCATTTTTGAATAGCAAAATACTTTATCTAAAAGATTTACTCTATTTTCACCTGTTTTGTTTAAAAGTTCTGAGACAAAGTAATCAAAAACATGTGATTCCATACCAGTATTTCCCATACTACCTATTTCTTCTTTATCAGAAAGTATACAAATAGCCGTTTTTTCAGGATTATTAATTTCCATTAATGCTTTTAAAGCTGTATAACTACATACTTTATCATCTTGACCATATGCTGCTACCATTCCATAGTCAAATCCTAAAGAACGAGCTTTAAAGCTTGGTACAAATTCTAACTCTGAACTTATAAAATCTCTTTCAATAATTCCATATTTTTCATTTAATATTTTTAGAATATTAAGTTTTACTTTTTCTTTTGCATTTTGATCTAAACTTGGAATACCTCCAATCAGTAAATTTAGTTTTTCTCCTTCGATTGCTTCTCCAAGTTTTTTATTTACTTGCTCTTTTGCTAAATGAGGTAATAAATCTGTTATTGTAAAAATTGGGTCATTTTCATCTTCACCAATATTTACTGTTATTTTTTCGCCATTTGATTTAATTATAACTCCATGTAAACTTAATGGAATTGTTGTCCATTGATATTTCTTGATTCCTCCATAATAGTGAGTATTAAAATATGCAAGTTCTCCATCTTCATAAACTGGATTTGGCTTTAAATCAAGCCTTGGAGAATCAATATGTGATCCAATAATATGAAGTCCATCTTCTAATTTTTGCTTTCCAATAACTGCTAAATATACGCTTTTTTCTCTATTTACAAAATACACCTTATCTCCTGGATTTAATTGTTCTACTTTATTAATATCAATAAATCCATTTTCCTCTGCAACTTGTTTTGCATTTGCAGCAAATTCTCTTTCTGTTTTTGAGCGGTTTAAAAATTCCATATAACCATTACAAAAATCAAAAATCTTGCCAAACTTTTCATCATCAGTATCTAACCACCCTGATCTTTTCTCATCTAATAGTTTTTTTTCTAAATTTTCTTCCAATTTACATTCCTCCCTAGTAATGTTTTTTTTCAATTATAACACTATTATTTTTAATTTTCTATAATTTTATAAAAAATATTTACTATTTAGTTACAAGATAATGGTTCTTGAAGAATGATATTTGAAAAATAGTAATATATAAATAATCTTCAAAGTTTCTCGGCTCAATACGAAGTGATATCATTTCTAAAATATAAATTAACGAGCCTCTCACTGCTCTTGCTTCGCAAGCCATCGCTTCCTCATTAATTTATATTAAAGAAATGATTATCCCTTCTCCAATCACATTCGAAACTTCTTAGATTATTTATATTTTACTATTTTTTCTTCTTACTTCCTATTTCATTCCAAGTGTAACTTTAGTTTCTAACTCTCTTTCATCCCTCACAATCTTAAGTACAACTTCATCTCCTGGTACTTTACTATAAATAAATTCTCTTAAATCATTTATTGTATTTATTTTTACATCATTAATATGTGTTATTACATCTCCACTTTTTAAATCTGATTTTGAAGCAGCTCCATTTGTAATAATCTCTGATACATAAATACCTCTTACAATTTTATTTTTCAGATTTAAATATTCTGCAACTTCACTATCATATGCATAAATATTAAGAGTTGCTTGTTCAATATTTTCTCCTTTTTTAATTTTTTCTATTATAGGTTTTATAACATTTATTGGAATTGCAAATCCTATGCCTTCAGCAGAAGTTATTTTTACAGTATTAATTCCAATAACTTCTCCATATTTATTTACAAGTGGTCCCCCGCTGTTTCCAGGATTTATTGTTGCATCAGTTTGAATTAAATCTGAAATATAACTTACATTTTCGTTCTCTTCAATTTTTATAGTTCTATTTAATGCACTGATAATTCCAGAAGTTACCGTTCTTTTAAATTCATATCCTATAGGATTTCCTATTGCATAAACTTGTCCGCCTACTCTCAAATTAGTAGAATCACCTAATGTGGCATACTTTAAGTTTTGTGCATTAACTTTTATAATAGATAAATCTAAATCTGGTTCACTAAAAACTACTGTTCCTTTATATGTATGTTCATCAATTGTTACATAGCAAATACTGTATTTTTCACCTGTAACATGGCTATTGCTTAAGATATATCCATTTTCGCTTACTATCAATCCTGTTCCTAATCCTAAATCCTCAGATGTAACATTATTTAATATTGAACCTCCAGCATTAGTTAATCTTGAAATACCTACAACACTTTCAATTATACCTTCTAACATGTCTTCAGTTGATTTGACATTTAGTATATTATTCTCAACTTCATTTTCATGATTTATGGAACTAGCTGTCCTTCGGATTTCATAATCAGCCTCTTTTATTTCGATGTTCTTATACATAATATATAAATTATACCCTGTAAATGTGCCTAATATTGTACATAATAATAGAATTATAATTAGTTTTTTTTTCATAAACAGCATTTCTCCTTGTAAATATTTTTGACAAATATGAGAAATTTATGCAATTAATCAGATTTTTCAAGACATTTTTCTAATTATGTGGTATACTATAATTATAGAATATGTTAAGTAGAAACAATAAATCTTGTAAAGGAGGATTAAAATGACTTTAAATTATAATCTATTTATTTTAGTATTATTGTCAATATTATTTTTTATAATAGTCTTCCTTTTGATACATATATTTCGAAAAAAACATAGCACACTTAAATTGCCTTTCCCAAAATTGTATCAAAATTACAGTTTTAACAATTATAGTTTTAAAACAGATTTTAAACCTAGTATAATAGCTGTAATTAAAGAACAGGGAATTTTAGATTCTTTAGCCCTATTTTTTGAAAAATCAGGTTATTCATTTACTGGAGTTACAAATGAAAAAGATATAATAAATAAACTAGAATCAGAAAATTATGATATATTACTTGTTGATTATTCTATCACTGAAATAAATAGTGCCTTATTTTTAGAACAAATACGTAAAATTAATGCAAATCTTTATATTTTACTCCTTACTGATCCAAAGGATTCTATTATATCTTATCAAAAAATAAAAGATTTAGATATACA
>Ga0310691_10005079_pt1 | contig 14545 bp, 8 predicted proteins | sample 176DNAGHGlowgp2_FD_203887 | JGI IMG/M metagenome (GOLD analysis project Ga0310691, IMG submission 203887) | Sheep rumen microbial communities from Palmerston North, Manawatu-Wanganui, New Zealand - 1766 DNA GHGlow gp2 (v2) (version 2) | ecosystem: Host-associated > Mammals > Digestive system >... | reverse complement strand
CGGCGCTCACCGGCGTTGCCGATGCGGTGAACCTGCAGACCGGAGTGACCTCGGAAACCACCGTGAGCGTGCCGACGGAAGTCTACATCAACAAGGCGGAGGATCCCGACCTGATGGGAGCGAGGCTGCTGACTTTCGGCATCCCGGGATGCGACCCGTACGATGCGGAGAGCGTCGCCGCGGCCCCGTCCGGGAGGCACTACCTGGTGCTCAACGTGACCTTCGCCACCGGCAAGTACAAGAACATCCGCATCGACGTCACCGACCAGGTGCGGGCCCTGCCTACCGGGGGAGTGATACCGCTGGAGATAGACGTGAACGACTTCCCACCGGAGGATGTGGATCCGCCCATAGATGATGGTGGAGGAGGCTTTAAGCCACTCATCGGTGACTGGAACGAAGAAACAGGAACCGCGACGATAATTAACTGATTACTAATATTTTATATAACCATTTATTTACCTTTTTAAACATTTCTATTATGAAACGTTACATTTTGATCGTAGCAGCAGTCGCTCTCGCGACCGTGTCCTGCAGCAGGACCTACGATGTGAATCCAACTTCAAACGAAACTGAAGCTATTGGCTTTGGTACCTGGTCTGGAGTCCTCACAAAAGCTAGGACAACTGGTAGCACTGTGGCTACTTCTTTCGCAAACGGTGAGGCTTTTGATGTCTATGGTTTCAAGACTACAGCTACTGGTAATTCGGATGTCTTCGATGGTGACGATGTTACAGCCACTGTTTCAGGTGAAACTATTACCTGGGATTATGAGCAGCACCGTTTTTGGGATCCGGCTGCTTCTAAGTACACTTTCTTTGCAGTTTTACCGGCCAATAAGTTAGGTGCAGCCACCGCCGGCTCCCCCTATGCTACTACGGGTAAATTCAACAGTAATACCATTACTTTTGATGATCCTACTGCTCTTTCAAATGATATTCTTGTTGCTGACAAAACTGAAGCTAATGGGGCGGGTGAGAGTGCTCCATATTCTTATGCTGCATATCAAACAAGCCCTTATGTTCAGATTAATTTTAATCATATAGCTTCATGCATAGATCTGTTTGTTAAGCAGGATAATACCCTCGGAAACGCAGAAGTTAAAGTGACTGAACTTTCTTTGATCAATATTCACAAAACTGGAACGTTTGCTGTTACCGGTTATGCTGATGCTACTCCCGCTACTCCCACTGTCGTATGGACTGAGGCGTCCCCTGCTGCCTATCTGGAAACAGTTGCAAGTTCTAAAGAATACACCATTACATTACCTTCTGGTGGCGTCCAAGCAAGTGGAAAAACGACTTATAGCGAGCATGTAGGAACGACTTCTGGAGATGCTGCTCCTCTTTTTGAGGGCTATGTTTTTATGCCTCAAACAATAGCTGATAATGAACAGGGTATTAAGCTTTCATATACCATCAAGGTTGCTAATGAAGAACCCATTCTTTATGAAGACAACATAATCGATTTCAACGACTTCATCACTTCTGATAAGGATATAGAAGCTGGCGATTACACTGCTACCGAGACAGCATTAAAGGTTGGAAACTGGGCTCCCAAAACCCACTATTACTATTACATTACGATAGGTGCGGGCAATGTGATTCAGTTCTCCGCAAGTGTTAAAGCGTGGGATACTGAGGCTACTGGCTATCAGTATCTTATTAACTAACCATTTGTGCTTAACCGCGTAACGTTCATATTAGCAGCCGTCTGCACGCTCACCCTGTCAACCCTGGCAGGGTGCGTGAAGACGTTCGATCCGGCACCGGAGCAGGATAATCCGATCCAGTTCCAGGCTGGTGCCGGATCGCTACTGCTGAATGACGACGTTACAAAGAGTTCTGTCGTTAAATCTTCTTTTGCTGCCGGCGATGCATTCACTGTTTATGGTTGGCATAAAAGAAACGAAGATTTGATTTTTAGTGGGAACAAAGCCACCGTTACTTTGGGAAACAATGGCACATGGACTTATCCCAATATAAAACAGTGGGAATGGGATGATACAGGAACGGATTATTACGACTTCCTGGCCATTTATCCGGCAACGAGTGCGCCTGCTACTCCAGAAACCAGCCCTTTGTCGGCCAGTGTTTCATATAACGCCGTGTCTAGCCAATTCGATTTGATGGCTTCGGGATTAAGACGTTCATATGATGCCAGCATGTCTGTCCGACAAGCCGTTGTACCACTGCATTTCACACACCTTCTCTGTGCGATAAGGGTGGTTATTACCAACAAGGGAACGAGTCCGGTCACTTTAAATTCCTTGTATTTCAGAGAGCTGGTTGTAAGTGGCACTGTAAATGTGACATTACGAAACGATGGAGATATCACTTCTTCATTGACGGATCTGGGACGCGATACCAACAATGATTTGTTTGGCTTTACAGAGGATAAAACTGTTCCCGCAAAAAATGGTTCGGTTGACGGAACATATATCTTTCCTGAGGAGAATGAATATGACCTTCTTATTCCTCAAGAATTGAATACTGTGTATGCCAATCCTGTTTTGGTATTGCATTACAATGGAACAGGTTCCGAGACGATCTATCTTAAGGATATCAAGAGACAGGATGATCCTACACGGTTAATTAACAAGTGGGAAGCCGGTGTTAGGTACACTTATTATGTAGACTTTAACCTGGATGGTGGCGTTCAAGTGACTGTTATTACTACAGAGTGGGATAATGTAACTGCTCAAACTCCCGGTATTATGCTATGATGAAACGGGTTTTCATATTGGGCTTTACCCTTTTGGCAATGTGCTGCTGGATGTCATGCATCCATCAGGAGTTGCCTAAAGGGAAGGTGAATCTTATCTTCGCCGTAGGTGATCCTGTTACTCGCGCCGTTACTCCGGGAGATGGTAATCCAGCCGATGGAGGAGGCATTGCTTTTGATGGAGATAATCCGGACTTGGTGGTTTTGATTACCAAGATGGAAAGTGGGATTGAAACCATAATAAGCAGTTATGTTCGTGGAACGAGTACTAATGCCTCGGCAACTATTTTATCTGGAGATAATAAACAAAAGCAAATCCAAGTCACTTTCACAGGTATTGATGCAGGGGATTATAGCGTATATGCCATTGCAAATACGAAGAATGGCGATGGCTCCGTGTGGGGAGCTCCAAGCAATTGGGATGTAGATGCGTTAAGTTCTTTGCTCAACGACAATCCCAATGCCCGCCCTACAGTCCCAAATGGTCGCATGCCTCTTTCGGCAAAGGGTTCACTTACAGTCAGGTCCAGTGGGAGTGGTTCTGTGAGTCTTGAATTACTCCGTTGCGTGTCCAAGGTTACGGTTAAATTCAGTAATGTTACTGGTGGCAGGTTGGATTTGAGCAATGTTATGCTCTACATCAATGATATGAATCCTACCAAGGGATACCTCATCCCTCCATCCTCGGGGGCCGATTCTCCCATTTTATCAGAAGACTTCCGCCCTTTGGAAATGTCTGCTGATGCGATGAATAACATTTTGGAAACCGGTTCCGAAGTCTCAGGAACATATTATGTGTTTCCCAGTGCTGCGCAGGGGGGAACCTACTACTGTTCCACTTCTTTTAATTATACAATAACTCCAACGTCCGGCGATCCAGAATCAGGCTCTTTTAAGAATGGCTACTACTTGTTTGAAGCTCCCGCCACATCTGGAGATTATACCAAGGGACTTCGTGTTCATAACTCACATGGACAAGATATTCCTGCGCTGCAAAGGAACCAGCATCTTACCATTGAAATCCGTATCGGCAAGGGAGAATCAGTTTCCTTCAACTTTATAGTTGCCAACTGGGCCGAAAAGGTAGAAACAATCTCGTTCGAATAGTATCATGAAAGCATTGGTCCGCATATTGCTTCTTTTTGTTGCCTTCCTGACAGCAGTATCCTGCGTTAGGGAGCAGCTAGAGAATGAGCATTGGAGCCTTCCGGAAGGGACGCCTGTAACTTTGCTGTTGGGTTTTGGCTCTGATGAGCTTTCTCCCATACAAGTAGGCACCAAGGCTACATCCAACCGGGCTGATGAACAACGCATACACGATTTGTATGTGATGTTTTTCGATAGTGCAGGGAATCGTTTCTATAATCGTTATTTTTCTTACGAGCATTTGGTAAGCAACAGGAGTGATTTGCTTGCACAGAATAATGAGGGATGGTTTGTAGATAATGTCACCCTCACGGATTTGGCCAACAATGCTACAAAGAATAAGCAAACCCGTGGCGTAGTTAAGATTTCTACGCAGGCGAAATCTGGTTGTACTTTGATTTTGCTGGCTAACGTAAAGAATGCGGTTATGAATCTGAAGGGAGCGGATGACCCTATAGATTTCCTGGATGATGATAGTAATGCTGGAACCTTAGAGTTATTTAGAAAGATTCGTGTAAAACTTACGCAGGATGCTACAAGCCGTAATGACCTATTCCTTATGCTGGGCAAGAATGAAACGGCATGGAATACCGGAGAGATGGCATGGGATTACGAAAATACCGGAGATTACACGGATGATTATAATATTTCCCTGAAACCTTTGGATGCAAAGGTGAAATTCCGTATCAAGTATAACAGCAATAAAATCAATTCTATTAATCCTAGGCTGTGGCGAGTATATAATGTTCCTTCGGAAGCTTATCTGGATCCGGATGCGACTTCGGATCCAGATGAATCATTCTTTGATACGGTTGATTTATACTTTGATGGCACTGAAACTGATGATAGTGGTACCTGGCAGGTTTTCAGTTTTTATATGCTACAGAATCGGCAGGCAGCAAAGTTATCAGTTAATACAGATGACGAAATAGCGAATTGTGATGCTCCGAAGGGGAGCTATCATCGACGTGAGTTCCAAAGGAAAGAGGTTGTCGACACCGGTGTTTTTGAAAATAAAGAATGGGTGTTTGCTCCGGAAAAAGGTACATATGTCAAGTTTGATGTCATTCTGTATTTAACTTCTGATGGTATCGATGCCATCGCTGAAAATATAGCTGAAGCCCTTACCACAGATGCCATCTTTACGGTACATCTGGGTGATTTTAGCAACAATAGCCCTGATGATTATAACACCTTACGTGGTACTTCTTATACCTATAACGTAACAATTGATAACTCCAAGTATATCTATGTAGAGGTGATGGGGGATAATACCGGCATACAAAAAGAAATTCAGCCAGGTCAGGAGGGCTCCTTGCTCCTTACTACCGCCGGCATTATTAACTGTGATGCCCATTACGAATACCATAGTATGGAATTCGAATACAATGCTAAGCTTGGCGGCTCAGAAGGAACAACTGACTATGAAAACCGTCAACTATTCTCATGGTATATTAAGACACCATTTAATCCGGATGGTTACAAACCTCAATTCAGTAATGGATGGTACATTATTCCCGAAGGAGATAAGTGTGACTTCGGTTGGGTTAAATTCATGCTGAATGATAGAGATAATAATGATTTATACGTTACTTATCGTCAACAATATCCCGGGGAATTCGATATTGCCAATAATAAAGCGAATTATGACCCGGAATGGACGCCCCAAAAGAGCATAGCCAACTCGTCCGTGCCAATTCCTAAGTTGATGGATATTAACCAATTGGTAAATTTCCTCTTCTGGCAGAATGAGAAAAAATTTAAGAATGAAGCCGATAATCTTTTCGATGATAATGGTAAGATACGTGTCACGGCATTTGTGGACGAATTTTATTATGAAAAGCATCCTTTAACCGGAGAAGTTGATCCGAACCTCTGGCGTACGTTCGTGAATGCACTTCCACGTGAACTGCACATTCTCTCTGATGCAAATAGGAGTAAGGACCAGCAGAGTAATGTTATTACTTCCAGCCATTCCATTATCCAACAGTCTATCCAGACTATATACAATATTTACTCTCCGACTCTCACCTCGCTCTGGGGTACAGAGCACAATGACCAGCTACATAAGGGTGCAGAAGAGCCGTCTGTGAGCGGAGATGGTTGGCCTTGGTGGCCCACGGGCCAATCTCTCCCTAATGGTTTCACTGCATATAACGATCAGGAGAACGGACGACTTAACACTTCTGCAATTTGGGGAGTATCAGACAGTTGTTCTCCAGCGTGGAGTGAGTACCTTGACTTCAAAGTAAATAATGATATGCCAGAGCTGAGGAACGAGTACCAGTTTCTGGCTTATGCTTGCATGTCCCGAAATCGGGATAACAATGGCAACGGGACAATTGAGCCGGACGAGATTCGTTGGTACACAGCCGCCATTAACCAGTTGGTTGGCTTGTGGGTTGGAAATGAATCTCTTACTCAGACTGCCCGTTTGTACCTTCCTCGGGATGCCTCTAACTCTGATCCGGTAAACTGGCGTGCGGAAGTGGTTTCCAGTACTGGTAGTATGGATAATCCAATGGTTATTCGTGCTGAAGAGGGGGGTACTAAATCATTCTATGACCAATGGTATTTCTGGCAGAAGGGCAGACCAGAAACTGACCACTACAAAGTGACTTCGGTACGCTGCCTGCGAAATATAGGGACTTATCGGGAGAAAGGAGTTCAGACAGATATATCTTATGCTCCTTTAGACAGAATGGTGGATCAGTATTATGAATGCGAAAGTGGGTTCGACTCAAACGGAAGGGCCTGGCCGGAGCAAGATGGTACTTATAGTATTCGCTTTCCGCACTTGAATTCCAAGTGCATTAGGGAGTATACGTCCGAAGATCTTCCCTTCCACGATGAGTACTCAGAGCATAACCGTGTTTATCTTCGTTTCATTGCCCAGGATCCCACGATACATGCTTCTGGAGCCAATGACGGTCAAATTACTGCCAAACCGGACGATATTAATTTTAATATTACCAGACACAACGACTACTGTCCACCGGGATACCGGCTTCCTAATATGACGGAACTGGTTTTGATGTCTACTTTGCTTCCAGATAGTTACTGGACTATGGTTAGTGGAAATACTAATTATCCGTGCCGTTCATATTACACTAGAGGGAAACTGGGCATTAAAACTTCTGGAGAAGAGCAGAAGGTTGGTTGGGGATATACTCTTCAAACTGGCAACTGGCGTGTTCATTTGATTAATTCTGCGGATACAAAAATGGGATTCCGCTGCGTGAAGGACGATGTCTCGATGATTGGTGATATTACCGGCGGCATTACCGTTAAGGATGGCGATTGTTTGTCATTAGACTCATCAGGGAATCTTAAGATGAATATTGAACTGGATTTTGATTCTTTAGGATCTGCAATTGATGAGGTGAAACTGGAACTCTGGTACACGGATCCCTCTGGAGTTAGGAAAACGAAAGATATCTATAAGGGAGGTCGGATATATGCTATCAGCACCTTCAGCCCATCTATTCAAGATGAATTCATCTGTAATCCCATTTCCGGCATCCCCGTTTATGGTAATATGAGTGTTCACGCATATGTGAAGAATTCGTATGGAACCCTTCGGGAATTCGATACGCCCATTCATATTCTTTCGGAGCTGAAGCTCTCCATCAGACTGCTACCTTGCCAGTATGATGAATCCGTTATTAATCCATCCTTCCCGGTTCTGGCAACGGCTTATAATGTAGATGCCGAAAAGATTAAATCGTGGAGGCTTATTATAACGCCCCCGGCAGGTAGCGTCTCTTCTGTTACACTCGACTCTTTCGGAGACGCCTCTACCACTTATTATACGAGTAAGATTACATACTATAATCCGAGTTCTTTGTCTACAGGCACTTATTCTTTCCAATTGGAGGCCGTGGATAAAGACGATAATATCACCCGTTCCGAGAAGGTTTCGATGGATGTCCTGAAAGTTAATTATTCACTGAACGGGAATCCCTGGAGCAGACAGATGATAAAAGGCTTGGACTTTGGTTCGGGAGACTTTATTGAGGCGAATATGGGAGTAAGTGATTGCACATATTCTGATGATGACGGGGTTGCCGGTGTATCTGAAGGTGATACTGGAAAAGACAATATCTTCAGTTTCGGTCTCTCTGATATCGGCAAAACAGCAAATACTTTCCACATTGAGTACCCCGCCGTGGATGCTGGTGGTAATTATTGGCTGAATTTTAAACCTAGATGGACAAATGGTTCGGGTGGTTTTACATATAGTGTAATTGTTAAGGAAAAACCCCTCCACATCCGTCTGGAAAAGAACGGTATTTATTGGAATGGCCAGCGGATGGATGTTAGCCGGTGGGGATTGGATAGAAGGCCCAATGTGCGTGCGGTCATGGATAAACTAACTACGGCCAGCACTATATATATTGGTGCCGAAGGTGCAGGTGAGAGTTCCCCTCATCTTTCTCGTGCAACGTACCGCTTTGTTCGTGTAGTTTATAATGGTAGGGACACCAATATCCATGGTGGGGACAGCAACTTTAACGAAAACCCCGTGTATGGAGGTAATTTATAGAGGTATTGCCTGATGAATACTTTAGTAAAACATATTGTTATTCCCTTGCTGCTTCCGCTGACTATGGTAATCTCTTGTACCGTGGAGCCGAGTCAGCCTTTCGAGGTGGAAGAGGAGATAACCAGCTCGATTCATTTCCGCGCCACCGCAGGTGAAGGTATATCTACACGTGCGACCATTAATGATTCGAGACAGTATATTTTTGAACTTGATGACGAACTATATGTTACCCACGAAGAAGGTGGCAACGTTGTAATGTTCGGCTTCTTGAGTTTGGTCGCCGGAGAAGGTGCTACAACCGGCACCTTTGAGGGTGAACTGATGTGTCTTAATGGTTATACGCCCAAATCTTCTGATGTTTTGGAAGGTAGACTTGTGGGGAAAGACGATATATTATATGACCGTATTAACGGCCGGCTATATGGAAAGGGAAGTACCACGGACACGAGCCCGGTATACCCCGGCAACCAGTTTGCCAACAGCTTTGAAGATGCGATCCGGAAGTTTAGCGACTTCCGCGGAGAAAGTACCTATGGCGACCATTCTTTTAGCTTGGAGCAGCAAACGGCATTCCTTGTATTCTCTGTTACTTTCGATGATTTGATTTCCCCGCCTAATTCTGCTACGGCCACTATTAATGTGACAAAAGCTGATGACTCGAACTTGGAACTGTATGCATCCGTTCCGGTTGACAACAGCATGGGATTTCCACTCGTCAGTTTTATCGCACCTTTTGCGGGAGGAACGAACTTGAAATCGGCCACCTTTACAATCTCTGGAATAGGTGATGATTTTACTGAAAGTATTGATACTGACAACAACTCAGCCACGTCTTTTTCCTTGGCTAAAAACAGGTATTATAACATAAATAGGACAACGTTTAACGATGAGTATTTCATCATACGTGCTGGAGCGAATGGCGCTCATATAACGTTTAATTTTGGGATCAGTCACCAGCTCCAATATAGGAAAGGATCAAGTGGAGACTTTACCCCTGCGAATACAAGTGAGCCTATAGAGCTTGGTGCCCATGAATTCATTCAGGTGCAGGCAATTGCCAATAACTATACCGCCAAAACTGGATTGTTTACACTGGACAGTGGAGAAAGTTGTTATATTTATGGAGATATAATGAGCTTGCTCTGTAGTCCTGGATACGTTAGAAAAACAACTGTCAACAATTCTGCTTTTAAAAACCTTTTTAAAGGTATAAATGTTGACATTCCTTCTGGCAGGCCACTCAAATTATGGGGCTCTACAGCTAGTCCTGTCACATCTTTGGGCACGAATTGTTATGAGTCTATGTTCCAGAACTGTGTCTCGTTAACGCGCCCTCCGGAATTCCCGAATACCAATAGCATCCCTGCCTATGCCTGTTTAAGTATGTTCCAAGGGTGTACAAGTCTTCGGAGTGCACCGGACTTACCTGCCTCTACAGTTGGGGATAATGGTTATAAAAATATGTTTTCCGGTTGTAGGTCCCTATCTTCGGCTCCAACGAGTATTGCCGGGGATAGTGGGACTGTGGGAGCCAGCGGCTGCGAAAGTATGTTCCAAGGCTGTACGTCGCTTACGTCAACTCCTCTTTTACCTTCTCCCAATGTTGGGAATAGCGGTTATAAAAACATGTTTAACGGCTGTACATCTCTAGTAGCTTCTCCATCACTTAACGCCACTGCCATTGGGACAGGTGTTTACTATTCTATGTTTAGGGGTTGTACTGCTTTGATATCAGCTCCGTCAGAACTTCCCGCTCCTGACTTGAAGGAAAACTGCTACCGTGAAATGTTCTACGGGTGTTCTTCCCTCACATCCGTACCGGATCTTCCGGCAACAAATGCCGATAATGCAGCTAACGTCTATTATCAAATGTTCTATGGCTGTATAGCCTTGAATCTTTCTACCAAAACAGACTGGAACTTGGGACTTGTTAATACGGGGTCTAGTGGTTGTTATCAGATGTTTTATAACTGTCAGTCACTGGTCAATAGTCCGGGTTTACCGGATTTGACCAGCGTGGGGCCTTCTGGTTGCCGTGAGATGTTCCGCGGATGCAAGGAATTACGCGAAGTGTCGTCTGGGGCTTTTCCGGCAACTACTCTTGCACAACAGTGCTATCAGTCCATGTTCCAGGAGTGTGTCTCGCTTACTTCTGCTCCGGATCTTCCGGCAACTACTCTTGCACAACAGTGCTATCAGTCAATGTTCCAGGGATGCACAAAGCTTGCTTCTGCCCCGGATATTGATGCAACTGTGCTTGCAAATCAGTGCTGTCAGTCCATGTTCCAAGGATGCAAAAAACTTGCTTCTGCCCCGGATCTTCTTGCAACGACCTCGACAGCATCCTGCTATAAATCCATGTTTGAGGGATGCACAACCTTGAACACACCTCCATCTACGCTTCCGATTACAACCATTGAGAATAGTGCCTGCAATCGAATGTTCTTTGGCTGCACTAATCTCCAAAGTGCACCGGAGTTCTCTAATTCTTTATCGGAAGTAAAAGAGTCCGGTTGTTCAGAGATGTTTAGTGGGTGTACGAAAATGGAAACACCTCCGTCCAGTTTGCCGGCCTCAACGTTGGGATACAAGGCTTACTATAAAATGTTCTGGAACTGTCAGAAACTCGAATCCATTCCTGATTTCCCATGCACGCCCGGAATGGAGTACGATTTGGCCGCCGGTACAAGCGCAGAAAACGGCAAGCAAGATGGTCTCTGTTACCAGATGTTCTATAAATGTGATGCACTTGTCTCGCTGGAAGGAAAGCAGTTGTTCAGTAGCATCACGCCCATGAAGCTGGGTTGTTTTAATGATATGTTTTCGACTTGCGCCAACCTAGTTACAGTCCCGTGGAATTTTCTGCCAGCCACTACTCTCGCGGAGAGTTGTTATCGTGGTATGTTCCAGAGTTGTAAAAAATTAACTCGGGCTCCCGATCTTCTTGCGGAAACGCTTGAACCGAAATGCTATCAATTCATGTTTAACACTTGCACTAGCCTCGTTTATATCAAATGCTACTCTTCAATAGGAGGATCCACAGATTATACGCAAAACTGGCTTACAAATGCAAATAACAAGGAAGGGGCAGGATGTGAGTTCCACTATCGTTCTGGCGTTTCATGGCCAGACGATAACAACTACGGCATCCCTTCCAACTGGACAAAGGTACCCGAATAAGTGCAGTAACCACCTATCCATCAGCATTATAAACAATCAGGGGTGCTCAAATCGAGTGCCCCTGTTTGTGTAAATCGCTGTAATTCAAGAATATACCGAGAGCGCCACTCTGACATTCACTTACACTCGCCCCCTCTCCACCCACGATTCCTCGAGCGATATGCCGTAACAACGGCGTATCCAGAGTTCGAGGAATTTGTCGTCGAGGAAGTAGGTGTCGGCGTCGCGGGAGATGAGTTGCTTGGCGAGCAGCGAGCGGACGGCGGCCTGCACGGAGCTGGCGGCACCAAGGTAATGGCGGGAGATATAGCTCTGGGACAGAACGTTTTCGGCATGCCCATCTATAGCGATAGTGGAAAGCACTGTGCGTTGCCCTTTCGATAGCCCAGCAAGTATGTTCCTATAGGTGGTATCGGCGGTATCCAGCAGATATTCCATAGCCGCAAATACTTCTATCTGCCCGGCGTCTCCACGCTTGCCGTGAACTGCTGTCGTGATATGTTTAACAAGTGCAGCAGCCTGACGGCCATGCCTCCAATGCCTACTGCAACTCTCATGTTCGACAGTTGCTTCTATCAGATGTTTGCCGAGTGCACATCCCTCACGGCAGTCACCTCGCTACCAGGGACCACGCTTGCCAAGAACTGTTATTACAGGTTTTTCTGGCATGATACCGGCATTACTACGGTTCCGTCCGGTTTCCTTCCGGCTACCACGATGGCCGAAGGGTGCTATACATCCATGTTTGACGGATGCACTTCACTTACCGCCGCACCGGCGCTCCCTGCAACTACGCTTGCAAAATCTTGCTACAGCATCATGTCCTGGGGTTGTACCGGCTTGACTGCAGCACCCTACCTGCCCGCAACAAGCTTGGTGGAGAGCTGCTACAGCCAGATGTTCGAATCCTGCAGCAACCTTCGCAGCATTACCTGCCTGGCGACCTCGACTGCAACAAACGCCACCAACAACTGGTTGAAAAATGCCCGGAACAATGCCGACTGTACCTTTACCTACGACGCGTCCGCAACTTTCTGGACTGGAGACCAAAGCGGCATCCCCTCCAACTGGACCCTCAATCCCATAACTCCTTGATGTCTTTCGTGCCGGGCACTTAACTCTCTGATTTATAGTACTTTCCTGAAAACAAATCGGCGAATTTTGCCGATTTGTTTTCAGCATCTCGTTGAGTATCAAAAAGATAGCTGCCCGGCCGGCGTGCGGGGTATTTCTTTGCCCAAAAAATGCTATCTTTGCTCAAATCATCCTATATGAAACCCTTACAGACAATTATGAGCATAGCACTTTCCGCAGCCCTTGCAGGTGGCTGCGCTGGTACCGACGGCAAGTCCGTGGTCTATTTTACCCGCAATCTCTCTGCTGAGGGCCTCATCCAGGCCTACGAGCAGGTCAACGGCAAGATTGAAGGCCGCGTGGGCGTGAAGCTCCACACGGGCGAGCAGAACGGCCCCAACATCATCCCCCGCGAATGGGTGAAAGCCCTTATGGAGAAAGACCTGAAAGGCGCGAACATCATCGAAACCAACACCTACTACGAAGGTGACCGCTACACCACCGAGCAGCACCGCGAGACAATTGCCGTGAACGGCTGGACCTTCTGCCCAGTCGACATCATGGACGAGGACGGCACTGCGCTGCTTCCCGTGAAGGGCGGCAAGTGGTTCAAGGAGATGTCAGTAGGAAAGAATCTTCTCAACTACGATTCGATGGTGACTTTGACGCACTTCAAGGGCCACACCATGGGAGGATTTGGCGGCAGCAACAAGAACATAGGCATAGGATGTGCCGACGGTCGAATCGGAAAGGCCTGGATACACACGAGGGAAGGTTCCGACGACCTGTGGAGCATTGCCGAGGAGGAGCTCATGGAGCGCATCTCCGAGTCTACCAAGGCAACCATCGACCACTTCGGCGAGCACGTCACCTACGTGAACGTAATGCGCAACATGTCGGTCTCCTGCGACTGCGAAGGCCTTGAGGCGGAAGCGGTTGTGACTCCTGACGTGGGAATCCTCTCCTCTACCGACATCCTCGCCCTCGACAAAGCCTGTGTGGATATCATCTACGCCATGCACGACGAGGAACACAAGCACCTGGTGGAGCGCATCGAGACCCGCCACGGCCTTCGCCAGCTCACCTACATGAAGGAACTTGGCATGGGTAACGACGACTATGTAATCATCGACCTCGACAACGGCGGCAAGCGCATCAGCGCACAGGAAGCTGCTCGGGCATGCCGCCAGCGCAGCATCTACAACTACAGCACCGCTGGAAACAAGGGGCAGACCGTGAATTTCTCCGACTTCGAAGGCAAGGTTCTGCTCGTGGTGAATACCGCGTCCAAGTGCGGCTTCACTCCCCAGTACGACGGCCTCGAGGCTCTCTATCAGAAGTATAAGGATCAGGGGCTGGTCGTTGTCGGCTTCCCTTGCGACCAGTTCGGCGGCCAGGAACCCGGCACGAACGAAGAGATAGAGGAATTCTGCCGCCTGAATCATGGCGTGACCTTCCCTCTGATGGCCAAATCCGACGTGAACGGCCCCAAGGCGAATCCCGTCATCAAGTGGCTCTGGACCCTGAAACCTTTCGCCGGATTCGGGGAAGGGGAGACCGCCAAGTTCATGGATGCAATGCTCTCCAAGGCTGATCCGGAGTACGCTTCCAATCCCGACATCAAGTGGAATTTCACCAAGTTCCTCGTAGACCGCAAGGGCCAGCCGGTAGCCAGGTTCGAGCCTACCGTCGCCCCGGAAGCTATTGAAGAAAGCATCAAGGCGCTTCTTTAGAAGAGATAATCAAGACCGAGATACAGGGCGGGGGCATCCCCGTCCTGTTTGTTCAGGGGGAAGCCCAGATCGCCCGCGACTATCAGATTCTCGTTGATTATCAGGCGCATTCCTGCGCCCGCGGTGGAGTGAAGACGCTCAC
>Ga0310691_10005078_pt1 | contig 14546 bp, 28 predicted proteins | sample 176DNAGHGlowgp2_FD_203887 | JGI IMG/M metagenome (GOLD analysis project Ga0310691, IMG submission 203887) | Sheep rumen microbial communities from Palmerston North, Manawatu-Wanganui, New Zealand - 1766 DNA GHGlow gp2 (v2) (version 2) | ecosystem: Host-associated > Mammals > Digestive system >... | reverse complement strand
AAGTCTTGTTTGAGGCAAAGATTGCCTGACAAAACGGACATCCCCTTAGTGTTGTATATGTAGGTGACCTGACCCCCAGGCAGAACACCTTGGCCTACAATGTCTCTTTCTTTCATCTCATACGACGCTTGCTTTGCTGCAAATTGTGCAGTTGTTGCAGACAATGCGGTTGCAGACAGATTTTTTGTGTTAACATTGCCTATGACTTCCAAATTGTAGTCAGGCCCATCACAACGTTTGCTTTTCTCTACAAACACAATGTCCAATGTGAACATTATATATGGCTTATACAACGTCGTGCCTGATACTATGCCCTCCTCGTTTGCATTGTTCCATCTGTCGCATGTGAACGTGATGGGCTTTAAGCTTGCAACATCGCTTCCCTTGAAAAAATAGGTCATGTAGACGTCATTACCATATCCAGATGGACTCGCCTTATATGCCGTGTTATCTATCAGGTCTGCAATATGGCTTGTAGGCAATCCCCAGCTGGCCTCTGCCAAGGTGCCAGCATCAGCTGCATTGCGCTTTATGTATTTTGCTTTTACACCATTTTTCAGCATTTGGACTTTAACGGCGAAGTCCTCGCCTGTTGGCACAGTTATCTGCTGGCGAATCGGCGAATCAACACTAACTTCTAAGTTGTAGTATGTCATTTGTCTTATCCTCTTGTTTATGTTTTGAAAATTGTCTGTAGAAGTCCACCAGCGCCCACTAGTGAACCAATGGAGACCGCACCTATGACTATAGCTTTAGCAAGCAGCATAAGCAACTGCGTTTTCCAGTCACCTTCTTTGTGCGCCTCTAATGTTGTCAGTCTGCTCTCATGGTTTGTCAACCGTGCAAGCACAGTCTGCATGTTGGCGTTAAGCGCGCCAAGCTACTCCTTTATCTCCATGAAGATGTTTGTTGCGGTGTCGTCCATCAATATACCTCTCTTCTCACCATAAATGATAGGTCGTATATTTGAGTGAATGTGAAGACGTTTAATCCGCCATTCACAAGGTCTGTTGTCCCATAATACGCAAAGCGGCCATCCCACTCAAACTCCACCGGTATAGTGACATTGCAATCAACGAGAACAATAATTTGGAATGATTTGCCGGGTGTTGGAGTGAAGTCAAAATCTATATGTATGTACTAATTGTCGCTAACTTGAACACGGTTCACTGTGTGTGGGTTTGCTTTATAGACCAACCAATTCTCATCCATAGTGTATGACGCGTCTTCAAGTGACCACATAATGTCATCTTTGCTAGCTTTGCTAGACAAAGCATTGTTCAAGTCATATAGCGATGCATACCCATCAATGTAGTTGATTCCCAATGCCGTCAAGCCGTTAAAGACAGACGAACCACCATTCTTGACAAACTAGCTCATGTCAGCGCTTGTGACATTCCCATTGCTATCACAGCTCAATATGCCATTTGCGGATATCTTGTCTTGCTTTGCGCTCAGCTCGTCTTTTGTCGCGTATCCGCTTAACTCAGGTTGTGCAAATGTCTTAGTGATGCCGTCTGTGTCCACTATGTTTATAGCTTCACCCAAGAGCCACATGTCGCCTGATTTAGGGTGTGCGCTCTCTCCACTTAGCAAATGAACTGTGTAGCTTGGTTCGTCTGGGTCTATGTTTGTGTCATTTGCCAATATCTCTACACCGCCTTTGCCAAGCACATAGCCAGCCACTCCAGACCCACTCTCGTCAACTCCGTCTGCGATTATGGAATAACCTTCACTTACGTTTCCAGAGCGCGTAGAGCCTTCTACAGTGCCTACATACACTCCACCTACAAGTTTGCATTCGACTGACTAAGTGGTGTTGTCAGGGTAGTTCACTACAAAGGTGACTTTGTTTATGCACCAGTCACCAATCTTCTTTGGCACATTGCGCACTCTTATTGAAGAAGGTGAGCCAACGTAAGCCCTCATAGGCCACAACGGCATTGCTGGGTTCTCAGCTTGAATCTTTACGTCTACGACTGCTATCATTCTATCTCCGTTTCAGCTTGGAATACCAAGCATGGTTCACCTATTACTTACTCATTTATAGTAGACGCCAAATGTGATTGTGACCGCATTAGAGTCACCAGCTACATTGACTACAACGTTTGAATCTGGCGCACTAGCGAACGTCACTGTTTTAGCGTTCTCGCTGTCGCCGATGGTCACCGAAGAGCCGTTCGTGCCAGTGAATTTGATTCCAAATGTGCTTCCACTACCACCACCTTCAAAGTCTTTGTCTATGCTTATAGTTGGATGTGAACCATCACCCCACTCTATCTTTATCTCGCCTTCCTTGCCTTTGAGGTTGGCCATGCTCTGTGTAGTCCAGTTGATGGTGTCAGTCCAACCATTGATTGCACCTATTGCTTTGTCTTTGACAAGTTGAGCTGTTATTGCTGGTTTCTTCATATCAAATCACCTCTATCATAGCGCTGTTGGAATCTCCGGCAGATACAACATTGGTGTGTAGGCATATGTCTCGTTCGTCACGACATTGTAGCACTTCATTCTGTAGTATCTTGAGCTGTTCAAGTAGTAGTCCTCCGTGGACATCCAACCCTCATACACATTTCCAGTCTGCGTTTCGCTTGTTGCATGATACAACTCTTGTACCCAATCTGTGGACTGGTTTTGTGGGATTGTCTCAATGACAAGTTTCACATTGGTTGCCAGTGCTGGGTTGTACTCTGGAAGAGAGCATCTATAATACAATGTTGGCCTCTAGTCCACACGCTCTATGTTAGTCAAGATGAATGCTGGATTGTTGCCGTCATAGTTAGTGCCAATCCAAGTGAATGCTTGCGAATAGTCGTTCATGTCCGACAAAGATAGAACTTCGTCTACCTCGTTCACCTGAATATCTACCGTGTATAGTCCACCATCATCCCTTGTGGCCTGAATCTGCGCTTGTGACAACATCCCTGCTGGACTCCACACAACTTGCCCATTCTGGATGTCATAGCGTCTGATGAAGCGCGTGTATTGCTTCACCTTGTCTTGCGCTCCTTGTTCCGCAGATGCAATGTCCAATCCAATGTATGAATATTGCTTCGACGCATATCTTGTTATGCGAAAGCAGTTCGTGTCATTAACAACATCAGGAACGCATGTGTAGTTCACCATCAAAAGCTGCTGCGTCACTTTGTTGTAGTCTGTTAGTGTTGAAAGCATTTTCTCATCTCCGTTCATAAGCTTGTGTTTGGTTCGTATGTCACTTCAAGGAAATTGACATAGGTGTCGTATATGGCAAATTGCACATCTAAGTTTGTAGGGTCAAGAGTATAGCCTAAAGCCTATGCCATGTCACCACCCCATGTCCTAGAATCAGTCATGTTGCTTGTCTTCCACGCATCATATACTCCATCATTCAAGGTGGCTGTTCCACTCTTCGTCAGAGGGCATTTAGTCAATATGAATTTCCATTCACTCCAGTTTGGTGTTCCATCTGAGTACACTGTGATATTCATATAATAAGCGGTTGCACTTTTAACCTTGTCTTGGTTCTACTTGAAGAACGCTACTTTTCCCTCTGTGTCACTTATGCCATAATGCTCCCACCCATGTCTCCTAATGATAGCATCAGAGTCTGCCAACCATGACCAGTTGGTAGAGCCGCCATCTGTAATCTGCCCGTATGTCGTCGAGCATAAATCATACGACTGTGTATGCCAATTCCAGTCATACACTCGTAGAGGGCCGCCGATTGCATATAGATATGGACGCCCATTCATCTTAGCTTCAGATGTTGAATTTGTTGCCCACCCGCCATTGGCATAACATCCATAGAAAACTTTGTTTAGCTTGTTCATGTTTCGCTGCATCTTTATCAGCGGCTCAGTCTCGATTTCATGCACAGAAGAAAGCGCGTCTTCTCTATCTACACCAGACAGTTCAGAGCATATCGAGCGGTAGATTTCATCCCCAGCCAGGAATTTATAACGGCCATTGTTAAATGCACTCAAAGCTGAGTATCTTGTGCGGCCAGTCACATCTGTGAATCGGCTAGGGAGTATGTCACCCACTGACTCACTCTCGGCTATGAACATAGGTGTGCCCCACACCGGGTCAGTGTTTTCAAGATATGTTCCAAGGTAAGCATACTCAGGATATGAACCTTTATTCGCATATCTATTTGCAAGCCATTTAGACACGTTGACTGGGTTCTGCGCACGTATCGCTCTATCAACTCTGAACACGTATGGGTCAGCGTCATTTCCATGTGCGCACTGGCAGAGCATGTCACGCTCTTTAACACCTTCAATGAGAAAACCGATGTCCTGCCATTTGATAGATGTGGAGAGGGATGGATAGCTGGCGAGAAACTATCCGTCTATGTCCACGTTGCTAGGTGGTGTTATGTATTTGAAATCTGTGCGGTCGTTTATCATCTTACCGTCAATGCCTGTTTGATTTTGGTAGCCATGTCTTCTATGGCTTTTTTCTGCTGTTCCTGTTCCTTCTTCGACAGCATCTGCTTGTCCATAGCATCTTTGCCGAGGAATTTCCAGTCTTGTGGTGTGAGTTGTGTCATTGCCCATTTTTCAAACTGTTGTTTGTACTCTTTAGGCATTGTGCCCTTCAACCAGCTCTGGACATCCCTTGTGTTGGTTTTCAACTTGCTTTGTCTGTCTCGTTCTGCCCTTGCTGCTTCCTTTAGTTGCTTTCTCCAATTAGGGAAGTCTGGTGCGCTTGGAATCTGGTTTATTGAACTTGCATCAAGGCGTGCATTGACGCTGATTTCCTTTTTGCCTCTACCTTTGCCAGCTTTGTTGTCTGCACCTTCCTTCTCAGCATCGTCAGCAAGCTCGCCTTCAGCTTTCAACCTTCTTTCGCGCACTTCCTTCAATTTCTCGTTAAGATTGTGTTCAATCTCTGCGTCTTCACAGCCATCTTCAAGCGACTGGTTAAGCACTTTGAGAAGGTCATTGCGCTCTTGCTCATTGACATTCAATTTCTTTATTGTGTCGGCAAAGCGTGTTTCCCATTCTAGCTTTCTTTCACACTATGCGGATTCAAGCATTCTCTTCTCCGCCGCAATCTGGGTTGCCCTTGTTTCCGCTTGCTGTGCGCGAATAGCGTCTTCCTTCTTCCGCGTCAATTCAATGGTTGTGGCTTCATCTTGTGTCTTGGCAAGAGCATACTTGTCATCAATGGCTTTCATCTGCTCGTTGGTCTTCGCCAAGTCAGAAACAATCTTTGCATGTTCCTCTTTCGCTTTCGCTAGAGTCTCAGACATAGATTTTTCATTTGCCACAACATCTTTATGTTCTTCTTCAAATTTGGTCAGAGCCACAAGTGCATCATTGTGATATTTGATTGCCTGTTGCTGGGTCATGCCAAGGTCAAGGAGAGATTCAATGGACTCGTTCGCTTTGCCTTGCAGAGCGTTATGTTTTTCAATCAATGCACCGTTGTTTTCTAGGAAGCTCGCCCTCTGCGATTCCGCTTGTGTCACTAACTCCAATGCCTTGGATTCCGCCTCATGCAAAACTGCTTGTCTGTCATTCACGGCCTTGCGCTCAATCGCCAGCTTGTCCATTTCGCCAGCGTATTTTATTGTTTGTGCGGCTAATGCCTCATCTGCCAATATGACTTGCTTTGCGGCCTCTGACATTCCATCAGTTATCTTCTGCAAGGTTTCCACATGTAGTTTTGCGGTCTCTACTTTGACGTCGCCATCAATCTTGCCTTGTGCGGTCTTCACAAGATTGTCAATGTCCTTTTGCGCATCAGCAACTTCTGTTTTAACTCCTGTCACAGCTTCCTTCAACTTCGTGAAACCTTGCGCGACCTCGTTCATCAAAATCTCGCCAAGTTTCTTTGCCTCTTCCTCAGCCTTCTTGAAGTAGTCTATGACAATTCCCATTCCAGTTTGGCAAAGAGAGGCAATCACACCAAAGATGCCACCTTGCGCAAGTCCTTGAAGAACACCCGCAGCAGCACCAGCAGCCTTGCCAACATCCCCAAAGTTTCCAGCAATCTCTCTGAGGCTGTTCTTGGCAATGTCCGCCATGTCCTTTGTTTCACGTCCAAACGCTTTTGAATCAGCTTGTGCCTTGGCGAACGCTTGTCCAGCAGTGTACTCGCCTCCCAACTCTATCTTTATCTTAGCCATTGCTCTATCTTTCCTTGTGCGCTTTCTTTATTTCATCCAGCACTCCATAATAATCAACCAGCGCGCGATTCCTGTCTCTCTTACGTGAAACCTCGCCATAGTCGATTTCCCCTTTGTAGTCGATAAGTGCCCGCAGACTGGATGTAGTCATGGACTTAATGTCAGAGAGAGTGCCCAGCCTCAATACAAGCCCATCGTGCATCATGCCAACCTCAAGTGACATGTCATCGTGCTAGAGGTCATCATCATTATCATCATCCTCTCTCTTATGGCTTGGCCTCTTCTCACCATCCCAATGACGGCTGCCCTCTGTGGCGTATTGCAGCGCGGTGATTATCTGCTCATATGTATGCGGCTTAAGCTGCTCTATCAGCGCGGTAATCAGCTCGCCTATCTTTTCATTGTCATACGGCTCTGGCAGCTCGGCCTAATCCATAGAGAGCGAGAGTATGCGTAAAGTCATCCAAGTGTCCACGCTTGCAAAGTCATAGGCTGCTGCGGCCTACTGCAACCATATCTCACTGCCTATAGTTGGTTGCCTTAATGTGAGTTTGCCAAGCATTGCGACACGCGGAAGAGCATAACGCTCTGCCGCGTCTGTCGCACGTTCAACTTTCAGACCAAACGCATTAAGTCTGATTATCTCTTGTGGAGTCAGTTTGATTCCCTCATCGGCAAGGGAATCTATGTCTTCCATTGCCATTTTGGAAATCATCGTCAGTCCTAATCCTTTGCGAGGTACTTAGTGAGTGTTGCACTCCATGTTGGCCAGTCAGCGTCAGGATTGTCACAAGCAAGAGGTGAAGTGACTACCCAACCATCACCAGCTGTGAGTGTTGGCGCGGTTGAGCCAGTCTGTATCAAATCAAGAGAGCATTCAATCTTGCCTTCGGTCACGTCATGTGCCAAGCAAACTCCATCCTTCTCTGCCTTTGTTATGTTTGCACTGAAGGTGTAGTTTGTAGTAGTCAAATGAGCGTCACCAGCAAATGAGAATGCGTCCATCAATACCTAAGCGTGATGCTTCTTTGAGAGGCTGAACGCTGGGATTGAATACATGCAGTTGTTTGAAGAAGAGACTTCAACCTGCTCACCGCTTGCGCTGAATGTTGGTGCTGAACCAGCCTGTGTGCCAATCTGCACGTTGTTCAAGCAGACATAGATTTCACCAACCTCGTTTATCTGACCAAGTTTGATGTCACCAGCTGCTTTTGTGACGTTGCCTTTTATCACATAGTCATTTGTAGGAGAGATAGTTTCGCCATACACGTTGTATGCGACCACACTTCCATCTTGTCCAACAGCTTCAGCAGTCTGTGCTGAACGTCCATCGCCATTTGAAGTGCAGACTAGTGAACTCACATCGGATATCCCGAAGTAGTCAGTCTTTGTTATGAATGGTGCCATTATTGCCATTGCGTTTTTTCCTTGTGTTAGTTATGCGGATGAAGTTTCAAACCGCGTATTGTAAGTGAGAACTCTACAGACCAGCTGTTGGTCTGAGGGTCAAATGTCGGGCCAGTGCCAGCGTTTACTTGAACACCACCCGGCGTAAAATCTTCTGTGACAAGTGCTTCAAGCTCGTTTCCCTCTAAGTCAAGATTCCAAGCTTCAAGCAAATCAGTTATAGGCTCTACGAACTTCACTAAGTTTTCGCCTGTGGAATCCTTCTCTACACGCACAGTCAAAATCATCTGCACGTCCATAGTCACCTCGCAGATTCCAAATGTGTCAAATGCTTTAGGTGGTATCTTCACAACCAATGCACCAACAGCGTCTGATTGCTCTGTGCCTTTGACTATGTTCGTAGCTGAAGGCTGCCAAAGGCCAACCACCTGAAGGTCTGGAATGTTCAACGCTTCTATTGCGTCAATTATCTTCTTCTCTACATTCTTCTCTATCATCGTCTTGCCTTAACATCTGGAAATGGTGTTTCGATATGCTCTTTGAAGTCGCGCCCTGCTATGTGATTCAACATACCAGCTGTCTTGTTAGCTGCTTTCATTATTGCCAAGTCAACACCAGCTTCGCCGCTTTTCAAAGCGTCCGTTCCATAGTCTACTTCATCTACCACTGTGATTGTGTACATGTTGCCTGACTGTGATATTGCGACGTTCGACAAAGTTGATGCTTTATTCCTACTTACATTTGAGCCGTCTTGTGGAAGCGTCTTAGTGGCGATTTGGTTCATAGCAATGCCAAGTGCATTCTTTGCCAAACCACCGTAGTTGCCAATGCGCTTCTTTATTCTGCGCAGCTCGTTGTTCATCACTATTGCAGCGTTTCTCGCACCTACATAGTAGACTTGATTCTGCTCATTAGTGACTTTGTAGACGTGGCACTCGCTCTGCTTTGGCTTGTCCCAAGTGAGCCACACAACTTTGCCGTCTAACTTCACCTTTGCTGAATATTTAGACACGCCAGCGCGGACACAACGTTTCTTTTCACTGTAAGAGAATCCGCCATAGAAACCAGTGTCCTCTACTTTGATGTTGAACTTCTTTGTGTTGATTGCGTTCTTGGTCTCAGCACGGAGTGACTTAAGCACATTGGCCATTGTGCCAGCAACAGCATTGTCCATGCACTAGTGCATGACTTGGGAGCGTTTTCTGATAAGCTCATTCAGCACTTCAAGTGGCCGTCCTTCGTATGTCACTCTAAGCTGCCTCATACGCTCCTTGCGTGTATCACAATGCCTATTGCTGAATCATGGTCTACATTGTCTATTGCATACTTCTTGCCAGTAGAAAAGACCTCGAACTTGTCACCAACATCCATCAACTTGACGCTTGCCCAATCATTATGTTTGCATACAACAGATATATACTCAATGTCGGTGTTTGCCATCTACGGATTTATCACATCTGCGTTGCCATCCGTGAACACTATCACATTCAAAGTCTGCTTGCCGCTTTTGCCATCTATCGCAATAGCGTCAGTGAACATCGGTTCAAATGCTTCGTCTGTACTCCATGGATTTGTCATCATATATACTTACCCTAAATAAACTAATCAAGCATGGTGGGATTCCACCATGCCTGAGTAGTATTCATCCGTTTATGTCAAAGATTAGGCCAAGCGGACAATCTTTGAAGGCTGGAGAATCTTTGCACCGAAGAGGACATCAGCAGCAAACTTGTTTGAACCAGTGCAGAGGTCCATGAATCTACGATAGCCGATGGTGAATCCATCTTCATCTGTAGCAGACCAAGCCTCTGGATAAGCACCCTCAGTGCCAGGATAGAGATAACGGGATGCAACACCGATTGCGGAATCGCAGATGATTGCGCCGTTTGTTCCTTCTGGAAGGTTGCTTGTGCAGACAAATCCCTTGAATCCGTAGAGACCTGGGATTAGACCAAGGCGGATTGCCTCAGAACCACCATACACATTTGCATCGAGCTGACCAAGAACTGTTGCAAACTGGGTTGGCCCAAGAGCAACAACAGCGCGGTCAACTGGAATGTCGTTCTACTCTGCAATAGCATAGAGTCCTGCAACAGCAGCCTTTGTAGCTGGAGTGTCAGCAGAGAGTGTCACGTTAGTTGCATTGATGAGTCCAAACACATAAGCATTGACTCCACGGGTAAGTGTGTCAGCAAGAGCAGCGGCGGTATCGCTTGCCCAACGAATGCCAGTCTCGGCCTCTTCAAGGTCAGTGATAGAGACAGACTTGACGAGGTGCTGGTCGAGAGTGATTAGCTCACCACCAATCTCATTGCTTCCTGTGCAATAGTTGTTGTTCACCGCGTCGAATGCAGCTGCGGCTGAGAGGTTGTACACTGGTACAGCGATGGACTTGCCAGGCTGACCGTTTAGTTCGCTGAAGTTCTTAGCAAACAGGCTAAGTTTTGCGATGTTCTTATGAGCGGCCATGATAGCGGATTCGCTTGCGGCCTTTCGTGCTAAATCTGAGAATGCCATTTTGATTCTTCTTTCTTGTTTTTAGGTTTATGATTAGTGAGTCTTCTTATACCAGTCGAAGAACTCTTTTCCTTTGAGAGACTTCCAATCGGTTGTCTCTTTAGGAGTGTTTACGCTTGCGTTCAGAGCATCAAGCGCGTTTTTCTTCTCCTCAAAAGCTGATGTCATGTCTGACAATTCCTTTGCGGATTTTTCAAGCTTCTCGGAAAGGCTGATAGCATCGGCTTTGGCTTTTGCTAATTCCTCATCCTTAGCTTTCATCTGAATTTTGAAATCTTCAATCTTTGCTTCGTAGTCTTTCTTCATCGCGTCCATCTGCTTTGCCATTGCTGATTGCATACCAGATACACGTTTGTCAACTTCCGCCTTGGCAACCATTTCATCCTTTGGCTCTTCAGCTTTTGTCTCTTCAACTACTTTGGTTGAACTTGCTTCAACTTCTTCTTTTGGCTCTTCACCTACAGGCTCTGCTGTAGTCTCTTCAGCCTTTTCTTCAACGACCGTTTCATTCTTCACTTCGTCGTTGGCTTGCTTCAACTCTTGTTCTTTTTCCATGATAAGTACCTTTGAGATATTCTTGAATTTGCTTAAATCAACATCTTTCAACTTAGCAGCAATGCTGAATCCACTAGCATCAGGAATCACATCACAGCTGAAGTTGAAGTCAGCTGCTTCTCTTCCACTAAACCATGTCTCTTCATCCATTAGTTGCTTCAGCATTTCAACTGACAAATCAAACTTAGATTTGTAGAAACTTATGATTGCATCATTCATCACATCCATTGTGTCAGCTTCTTTGCGAAGTGTGTTTGAATCACCTTGAACAACTGACCAACAATTGTGTATCATGACTAGAGAAGATTCACCCATCACAACTTTGTCACATGCACACATGATTACAGATGCTATTGACGCTGCAAGTCCTTCTACATAAGCAGTTGTCTTATGTCCTTTAGCACTAAGTTGACGAATCATGTTAGCAATTGCGATGCCACCATACACACTTCCACCGGGTGAGTTTATTGCAACCTGCAACTCTTCACCTTCTTCAAGTTTAGCAATGAATGCACGGAACTAAGTTGGTGTGACATCCTCAAAAGATGCACGCTCTTCGTCCGTGTCAACAATTGCACCATATATTGCAAAACTCTTCATTTGGTATTACTTACTCCAGTTTTATTTTTTTCTAGTCATTCCAGCCCAGAATCCTTCAGGACATTCACGAGAATGCGAATTGATTTTTCCATTAGTGAACCATCTCAAACCTTTTTGTGATTCAGATATCTTTTGGCGTGTCTCTATAGAGCGTTTCTTGCCTCTGTTTTTTGAAGCACGGTTTTCAACAGCATTTTTTGGTTGTTTCTTGCCTGTCCAATACCCAATATGTCCTTTAAGTGATTCAGATAATTTTTTCCGCGTTGCTTCTAAAGCAGTTTTGCCATACATAGGATTTTTTGAACCTATCTTTGATTCTGACAAACGCTTGCACGTTTCTGGACTTCTTTTATAATGTTTTCCAAATGTATGATTCAACTAACCAGTTTGATTCTTGCTAAACTCAATCCTTACTTCTTCATATAGTTTAGCCATTGATTCTACATCATCACACTTCAAAAGCTGTTGCTTCATACGATGAAACGCAAAACACATTTTCTTAGCCCACTTCTTTTCATGCAGTTCATCTCGATATGCAAGCCAAAGATGATAGTGTGCTAAGAAATGTTCCTATGCAGATAGTCTGACGATGTTGTCTGGTGAATCCTTCAAGATAGGACAAATTGATTTTGGCACTATATGGTGGTTTTCGCCATACTAGTCTTCAGGAAGTGGATTAGACTTCCTGAAGTTTATTATTGCATCATATCGTTCCTAATGTGTCATGCTCAATCTTCAGTGGGTTCAACTGGCTCTTCTGGCTCAGGGTCAGGTGTTGGCCGAGCTTCAGCAAGTACCTTGTATTCGACACCGTCAACGGTCAATGTGGTTTGTACATATTCAACTCCTCCAACCGTCAAAGTGTCACAGACAACGTTCTTGTCTTCAATCTCTTCTGATGGTACTGGATTCTGCACTTTATTCAGGATGACGGTCACTTTGCAGTCAGCAACGCGGCCAATTGAACCACCAAAGAAAAGTCTGTCAAGTTCCTTCGTGTAGTATGTGCCTTTGGGGATTGTGGCAAGAGCTTCCCATTGACTTATTATTTTTTTACCAACTTTCTTCGTCACAGTCCGACCAATCGTTGCGTCATCAGTGAAAATGATTGGTTCATCGTCTGAGAAGTATTCAGGATTAGCGTTTGGTAATGTTTTCTTGTAATACCAAAGCGTATTGAGCTGTCGTGCTACCCTATAGAGACTTGTCTTATCCACATCTTCGTCCTTGAACCAAAAGACCACTCCAGCTCCAGACTAATCACCTTGCGCGTTTATCTCGTCCATGTTTATGATACGGAACATGACTTCATGCTTGTCAACAACCATGCCGGAAGTCATCTCAAAAAGGAAAGAACCATCTTCCAAGGTCTTTGTTGGTTGTATTGCGCTTCCATCCAATATCATCTAGCAAGATGGATTGGCTATCCTCATTCCGTCAGCGGTAGCCTTTACTGCAATTCCATACTTGCTTGACTTTGCTGGAACACCCAACACTTGCCTTACAGGCTTGCTTGTGTCAATGTTTAGATTGTAGACTTTCATTTTGTTTTCTCGTTAAACTTGTTCGCCATTTGATGTCTCATCAACACCAGTGCGTTCTCCACCGCTAATCATTGAAAACGCTGGGTGTGGCAAATTATTCTGCTTGAACCAGTCAATTTCATCCTTGATTGCTGTCAACTTCTCTTTCCAGTCTGGTCCTAATTCATCCGCGTAAGAGCCTGTCATGTTGCGCAACTTCTTCTCTACTGCATCTTGGTGTGTGTTCTCATCAATCTCATCCATGGTTGGCCATGACCAAGATGTGTTTGCAACAAAGCCATTTGGCACATTTGATATGATGCCTTTCTTTGTTGCCCACAACGACCAACGGTAGACCGTCCAATCACAAATCTGCTCTAAGAACTTCTGTGCCTCATAGAATGCTGGCCATGTGACAATCTGCTCTGCTCTGAATGAAGCTCCATCAGTCTGAAGCGTGGCAAACTGCTGTGACAAGCCAAATGGTGCTGCACTTCTTCCAGCAAGCCATCTGATGAACTCAGGCATACTCTGGTTTGGGTGCTTGGTGTCAAGCAGCTCCATCTTGTATCCTTCAGGCATGACTTGGTAGATTGCGCCAGCAGCATTCACTTTGTCTAATGTCATCGTCTGGACATTTTCCTGCTATGCAGCTTTCACAACTGCTTCAACTTCTTCATCAGACATCTGGGAGAAGTCCATATCAGCATCAAATGCAGATGGTTCAACAGCATCTTCTTGTGAGTTGTTTGCATCTTGCAAGACTTGAGCCAATGTCTGTGCGTTCTTCTTTGCAGCGGCTAGCTCAAACCCACATAAATCCTCAAGGTCAATTATTGTAGCAAGTGAAGAGGTCAAAGGTGTTATTCCTCTGCCTTGTGCTACTCTAAACACATTCCTTGGCATGAGCCAGAATGAATCAAACCAAGATGTGTCAGGGTCACGCGCAAGGAAGTATGACATCTTAGGGTCAAACACATCAGCACCCCTTTGGCTGCGGCTTACAACCGCTCCAATGAAGCGGCCATTGCCATTGTATACACGCCCAAGTGATTGATGTGCAAACTTGCCAAAATGCTGTTTGATAGCTTCGTCGGTTGTGCTGCCGATTTCATCTGGCTCATAGATGACTAGCTTTCCTGAATCTTCAATGAGGCCATCATCGAACATCAGCACCATGTCACCACCAAGCACATATGTCTTCAAGATGAGCTTCAGCAATGTGTTGAATGAAAGACCATCAAAGAAGTCCGCTTCTCTTGTCCATGCAGAGAATTCTCTTTTGATTGAGCCAGAGTTGTCGAAGTTGAAGATTGCTTTTCCACCTTTAGTGCCGACAACATTCAGGTCAAGCTGCTTCAAGATGGCATTAAATGTAGATGAGTTTCTTGTGGCATTTCTCGCCAAGTCAAGTGCTTTGCCACGCCCATACACACTAAGTATCTCGTCTTCACCCTTATGCTCAACTACACCACGTTCACGCTGCCATTCATCAGACCCGCTAACAAGTTTGTATCGTGGCCCGCTTTGGAGTGCTTTGACGGTTTTAGCAATCTTTGTTGTGACGGCCATCTTTTGGCTGTCACTCAAATCCTTCCAGTCAACTGCTTTCTTTCGTCCAAATCCAAATCCAAACATCTTGAATCCTCTTAGCTGTATACAATGTGGACATTACGCCAAAGAGTCTGCTGCCCACCACTAGCTATCATAGCTTTAAGTTGCTTCAACTCTGAAGTCAATGCTGATATTGCCTCGGTGATTTTAGACAAATCAAGGCGTGTGTAGCTTTTGCTTCCTCCACCACTTGACATAGTAGCACTAGCATA
>Ga0310691_10005077_pt1 | contig 14546 bp, 11 predicted proteins | sample 176DNAGHGlowgp2_FD_203887 | JGI IMG/M metagenome (GOLD analysis project Ga0310691, IMG submission 203887) | Sheep rumen microbial communities from Palmerston North, Manawatu-Wanganui, New Zealand - 1766 DNA GHGlow gp2 (v2) (version 2) | ecosystem: Host-associated > Mammals > Digestive system >... | reverse complement strand
CTGCTGCAGCTGCCACGGTCGTGCTACCAACCTTGACGGTCACTGCGGTGGCTGAGAGAGCGTTGGGGGTAGCCGCATTGTCTTGTAGCGAGAGTTTCCAGATGGCTATCTTGCTCTCCATCTTCACGTTCTCCTTGAGCGTGCCGCCGCTACCGCCGTCTGAGATGATTGTGCCGTTGCCTCGGCGGGAATCGAGATAATCGCTGATATAATCGAGCGTACCGTCCTGAGTTAATCCCTTTGTCAAATAAGCGGCAACGGGCGTGATACCCGTACCCGAACCACTGGCTTCGATCGATGCTGCTGGATAGACCAGCACCACATCCTCCTCATCTGAAGCCGGGGCTGTGATTGAGCCAGTTATAGTGGCAGAACCGTCGGTATTGGGCTCGCCAACCGTTACCACGTCTTTATGGCCATTATGAATCAGGGCAATCTGATCGCCATTCTTCCAAGCCACGTTGATGCTTGTGCCGACCTCGGTGTATGTCGTGCGGGTGGTAGCACCGCTGTTGGGGGCTGCGATGGTGGCGCTGAAAGGTATCATGCCCTGCTGCTGTGCGGGTTGTTGAATCTCGCCGTCGTTATTGCTGCAGGCGGCCATTACGAGAGCCAGTGCAGCCATGCTGAATAATCTGAATGTCTTCATTGTCTTCATTTCATTTAAAGAGTTCAACATGTTAATTTACGAATTCAACGGGTCACTTCCCGGATTGAATGGATCAAGGCCACTCATCTGCAGCAATTGTGCCCGATGCTGCAACTCATAAACCTGCATTGCAGGCTTCTCATACTTTCGTTTCTCTTTGATTGTTGTCATTGTCTATGGTTTTTTATTAATGTTCGCAAACAATTTTAATGGTTTATTTCGGGCGCAAAGATACAAAGAAAATAGTTAATATTCGTTTACCCCCCCTAAATAATGTTAAGAGAAGTCATTTCTTAACAATTTAACGGGAAAAGCGCCGTCAAGGAATCAAGGGGACAGGTCTGATTCAGGCCTGGATCAAAGACCTGTCCCCTTGATTCCTTGCTCCGTTTGTTGTATCTTGGTTGCAAAGATAGTGATTTTTCCGCATACGGACATCTAAAGTTTTGGTTTTTCTCTCGCTTATTCGTACCTTTGAGCTACGCTCTAAGGTACTCTCGCTCGGAAAAACCAAAAATTTTTTGTTTTTTCTCTCGCTTATTCGTACCTTTGAGCTGCGCTCTAAGGTACTCCCGCTCGGAAAAACACAAAAAAATTTTGGTTTTTCTCTCGCTTATTCGTACCTTTGAGCTGCGCTCTAAGGTACTCTCGCTCGGAAAAACCAAAAAAGTTTTGGTTTTTCTCTCGCTTATTCGTACCTTTGCAGCAGTTTTAAAAAGTAGAAACGAGTGGCCATGGAACAGGCATATAAGAAAGAGAAAGGCGTGCTGCAATCAATAGACTACTGGACCATCCTCATCTATGTGGTGTTGTTGGGCCTGGGATGGATGAGTGTGTGCGGCGCGAGCTACGACTACAGCGTCGATACGAACCTGCTGTCGCTCGATTCGCGTAGCGGCATGCAGATAGTGTGGATTGGCACGTCGCTGGTGCTCGCACTCATTATCATGCTCCTCGACGACCGCTACTTCGACACCTTTGCCTACGTGCTGTTCGGCCTGACCATGGTGCTGCTCTTCGCCACCATCTTCAATCCACACAGCATCAAGGGTTCACGGTCGTGGTTGGTGCTTGGGCCGGTGCGCGTGCAGCCGGCTGAGTTTGCAAAGTTTGTCACCGCCCTGGCCTTGGCGAAGTTCATGTCGAGGAAGGAGTACGACATTGGCAACTGGCAGGAGTTTGCCAAGACGCTGGCTTTCATCTTCTTGCCCATGGCGTTCATTGTCATGCAGCGCGAGACGGGGTCGGCGCTGGTCTACCTGAGCTTCTTCCTCATGCTCTACAGAGAGGGCATGTCGGGGGCGGTGCTCTTCACGGCAGTGGCGGCGGTGTTCTATTTCGTGGTGGGCATCCGCTTCAGCGAGCCGCTGCTCTTTGCCACCCCCACGCATGTGGGGCGCTTCGTAGTGCTGCTGGCCATACAGGTGTTTGCCTCGGTGATGATTGGCGTCTACCAGCGCCAGTGGAAGCTGGCGCTGAAGGTGCTGGCTTGGTGTGTGGGCGTCACGGTGGTCTGTCTGGCCTTCTCGCTCTATGTCATACCCTTCGACATCTACTGGGTTCAGCTGGCTACGAGCGTGGCACTGGTGGGGTGGCTGGTGTGGAAGGCCTACGACGCTCAGCTGCGCAGCTATCTGTGGATAGCTTTCTTCGCGGTGGGGTCGCTGGTGTTCTTCCATGGGGCCGACTACGCGCTGAACAACATGCTGCAGGAGCACCAGCGCACGCGCATCAACGTGCTCCTTGGGCTGGAAGAAGACTTGAAGGGGGCTGGCTACAACGTCCACCAGAGCGAGATAGCCATTGGCTCCGGAGGCTTGGAGGGAAAAGGGTTTCTCAATGGCACGCAGACGAAGCTGAAATATGTGCCGGAGCAGGACACCGACTTCATCTTCTGCACCGTGGGCGAAGAGGAGGGATTCATCGGGGCCGCCGGGGTGCTGGTGCTCTTCTTGGCGCTCATTCTGCGGCTCATCCACTTGGCTGAGCGGCAGCCGACGTCTTTCGGGCGCATCTATGGCTACTGCGTGCTGAGCGTCTTCCTCTTCCATGTGTTCATCAATGTGGGCATGGTGCTCGGCCTGACGCCTGTCATTGGCATTCCCCTGCCTTTCTTCAGCTATGGAGGCTCGTCGCTCTGGGGCTTCACGTTCCTGCTCTTCATCTTCCTGCGCATTGATGCCGGGCGCAACCGCGACCGCTGCTGAGCGGGGGGATGCTGCCCTGTTCGGGCTTGGTAGTGGGTCATTGCTCCAAGCTGGCGGTGATGCCCACATCGGCTATGCCGGGCAACTGCTGGCGGGCCATGGCGTGGGCAACGTTGATGCGAAGGGTGTCGCCTTCTTTCAGCTGTTGGCGGGGCAGCGACACGGCGTGCTGGTAGATGCTGATGCCCCGGCCAAGGGGCGTGCCGCCATTGTCGACAATGTCTACCACACTGCTGATTGTCTGCAAGCCACCGCCATGCGGGGCCTTCAGGCTGCTGCTGAGCACGAGCTGTGTGTAGGGGTAGAGGCTGTTGGTGCGCAGGTCCAAGCGCAGACTGTAGCTCCCGTCGGCTGGGGCCACGACGGCGAAGTGGAGGGTGTCGTAGCGCGACCAGCCAGCGGCATCGACCGCTTCGAAATGGCTGTAGACGGCCGAGCGGTTGCACCCTGCCAAAAGGACAGGGGCAACCGCTGCAAGCAGTAGCAGTGAGCGGCAGGAAATGCTATTCCTTCTTCGGCTCATCATTCTTGTGGGGCTCGTCCTTCTTTGATTCGCCACGCCGGCTGTCGGCGCGTCGGTTTTCATCCTTCCGGCTTTCGTCTTTCTTTACTGCCTCTTTCTTGGCGGGCTTCTTCTTTTTCTTCTTCTTGGCCTTGTCGAAGCGGGTGATGCTGTCGCCTGCCAGCAGGTCGACGGGCCCTTCTGGTTCCTTGCGCTGATCGTCGGGCTGCAGGTCGGCAGGCTTCTCGCCCCGCCGGTTCATCTCGATAATTTCCTTGGCGCGCTCTCCGGTGATGGTTTCGAGGTTGGCGGCGATGCGCTTGTCGGTGGAGTAGGTGACGAGTCCGGCGAGGATGTCGCTCTTGAAGTAGTAGTAGTCGGCATCCTGTGTCTGTAGCACCGCGTCGCGCGATGGCAGCTTGCGTCCGTGCTCAATGTAGTCGTCAACCTCATAGTTCAGGCAGCACTTCAGCTTGGCGCACATGCCGGCCAGTTTCTGCGGGTTGAGGGAGATGTCCTGGAAGCGGGCGGCACTGGTAGAGACGCTGACGAAGTTCTTCATCCATGTGGCGCAGCAGAGCTCGCGGCCGCAGGGGCCGGTGCCGCCGATGCGCCCCGCCTCTTGGCGCGCCCCGATTTGCTTCATCTCAATGCGCACGTGGAAGGCGGCGGCGAGGTCTTTGATGAGCTGGCGGAAGTCGACGCGCTCGTCGGCAATGTAGTAGAAGATGGCCTTCTGGCCGTCGCCCTGATACTCCACGTCGCCAATCTTCATCTTCAGTCCGAGGGTCTTGGCTATCTCGCGGCTCTCAATCATGGTGGCATGCTCTAAGGCCTTGGCCTCGCGAAACTTGTCCATGTCGCTCTGGCGGGCCAGGCGGTAGATGCGCTTGATGTCGTCTTCGCTCTTGAGGTTGGCCTTCTTCAGCTGGAGGTTCACCAGCCGGCCTGTGAGCGTCACCACGCCGATGTCGTGGCCCGGGCTGGCCTCCACGGCCACGATGTCGCCCTTCTTCAGCGGCAGGTTGTTGATGTTGTGGTAGTAGCCCTTGCGGGTGTGCTTGAACTGCACCTCCACCAGGTCGGTCGACTCGGCATTGCCGGGCACGTCGGCCAGCCAGTCGTAGGTGTTCAGCTGGCGGTCTTGTCGGCCGATGGCGGCAGCGCAGAGACCGCGGTCGCAGCCGGTACGTATGGCATGTTCCTTCTTTGTTTGTTCCATTTCTTCTATAATATAATAATGTGGTGGCGGGTATCTTATTTCTGGATGAGCAATACAATCATTTGCAGGGCGAGGTGGAAGAACACGATTTTGGCATTGGCGTTCTGCCCGATGTCGCGCAGGGCCAAGTTGGCCAGGTCGGTGATGGGCAGGATGTTGGCCTCGTTGACGAAACGGGCGAAGTTGCGGGCGAAGTTTTCTTCGCCCTGCGACATGTAGTTCAGTTCTGGGGTGCCGAAGTTGTACATGAAGCTTTCGCGAATCATGCGCATGAAGTAGGTGAGGAAGCGCTTCTGCTTCTCCCGTCCGAAGGCGGCAATGGTGTCGCTCCAGCCCTTCATGCCCCTGACGTCGCGCTTGTAGGCTTGGCGCATGAGGAGGATGAATAGTTCGAGAAACTGCTCGCTCTCTGTGTCCGTCTGCAGCTCCTGCAGTGCTCGCAGCCACGAGCCGTCGGCCAGGCGCGCAATGCGGTGGGCGGCCTCCTGGCCAATGCCCCTGCGCTCCACCAGTGCCTGCTCGAGGGTGGCAGCGGGCAGCTTCTTCATGTCGAAGCGCTGCACACGGCTGCGGATGGTGTCGAGCAGCAGCGACGGCTCTTCGCAGGCCATGATGAAGAGGGTCTGCTGGGGTGGCTCCTCGATGAGCTTCAGCAGTTTGTTGGCACATTCGCTGTTCATCCGCTCTGGCAGCCAGATGACGCTCACCTTGTAGCCCCCCTGGCTGGACTTCAGCGAGAGCTTGCGCACCAGCTCGTCGCTCTCGCCGGCGGTGATGATGGCCTGTTGGTTCTCGGCACCGATGGCCTGCAGCCATTCGTCCATGGAGAAATAGGGGCTGCTCATGAGCAGCTCGTGCCACTCACGGGCGAAGTCGTCGCTGACGGGCTTGTGGTCGCTGCTCATCGACGGCAGCTTGATGGTGGGGTAGGTGAAGTGGAGGTCGGGGTGCTCGAGCTGCTTCACCATGGCATTGTCGTCGCCCAGCAGATGAGAGGCAAAGGCAACGGCGGTGGCCAGCTTGCCGATGCCGGCCGGGCCGCAGAGCATGATGGCGTGGGGCAGCCGTCCTTCGCGTTCCAGCTGCAACAGCCGCTCGCGCACATCATCTTGTCCTATCACCTCCTTGAATGTCATCGCGTCACAGTAGATTTTTGGTTATTTCCACCACGGCGTCTACGGCCCCCATGGTGTAGAAGTGGATGTCGTTGATGCCGTGGGCGTAAAGCTCGCGGCACTGTTGCGTGGTCCATTCAATGCCTAAGCGGAGGGCGTCGGCATCGGTGGCGCACTTGGCTATTTCAGTTGCTAATGGCTGGGGAATGTCGCAGTGGAAGGTGCGTGGCACGACGCTGAGCTGGTTGAGTTTGGCCAGTGGCTTGATGCCGGGGATGATGGGCATGGTGATGCCCATTTGGCGGGCGCGCTCTACGAAGTTGAAGAATTTCTGGTTGTCGAAGAAGAGCTGTGTCACGGCATACTGGGCCCCCAAGCGCTGCTTCTCCAAGAGCCAGTGCATGTCGCTCTCGAGGTTGGGTGCCTCTTCGTGCTTCTCAGGGTAGCAAGCCACGCCGATGTCGAACTTCGTGCCGGGGTTTTTGATGGGGGTGCCGTCGGCAAAGAAGCCGTCGTTGAAGCGTTGCACCTGCCGGATGAGGTCGGTGGTGTGGGCATGGCCGCCAGGTGTGGGTTGGAAGGTGCGGTCGTCTTTCGCCTTGTCGCCACGCAGCAGCAGCAGGTCGGTGATGCCGAGAAACTGCAGGTCGAGCAGCTCGTATTCAATGTCTTCTACGGTGACGCCACTGCAGATGACATGGGGCTGGACGGGCACGCCGAAGCGCTGCAGGATGGCGGCGGCCACGGCGACGGTGCCCGGGCGGCGGCGCTGACGCAGACGCTCGAAGCGGCCGTCGCCCACCTCGCGGTAGACATACTCCGAGTGGTGGGTGGTGATGTTGATGAAGGCGGGGCGCAGCTCGCACAGCTTCGCAATATCGCGAAACAGCCCGTCGGTGCCTGTCCCCTTCAGCGGGGGCAGCACTTCAAAGGAGAACTGCCGCTCGCGTTGGGGGTCGTTGATAAGATTTGCTACTGCCATTCGTTCCTTTTAGTGCATTTGGGTGCAAAGTTACGAAATATTCTTGGCAATAGCGCAACTTTTTCCGTTTTTTTTGTTGTCTCTGCCAGGCTTGATGGGTCATGAAGGTGGGCTGCAGCCGTTGTTCCCTTCGTGTCAGTTGCCCATGTTGCCGGCTCCCTGAATCATCTCTCCCTGCGACTTCTGCTCTATAAAGTCGTTCTCCACGCGTGTCTGCCGTTGCTGTTGCTGTGCCATCTGCTGTGCGGCGTTGCCGAAGCTGTAGCTCACGGTGAAGCTGACGTTGTAGATGGGCACGCGGACGAGGCTGTGGTTGAAGAAGTCGCTGCCGCGGCTCTCCGTCTCAATGTTCAGGCAGCCGCCCTTGTTCAGGCCCGTCAGGCCCTGCAGGCCGAGGGTGAGCTTGTCGCCCAGGAAGGAGCGTGTGAGGTTGCCAATGAGCAGGTTGGCCCCGCCGCTCCATCCTTGCAGGGAGTAGGTCTTCGACTGGCTGACGGCGTATGCGCCGAGCTTCAGCTGCCAGGGCAGTGTCTGCTGCAAGCCTGCCATGAGGTTGTACTGCCATCCGCTGTTGTGGGCACCAATGGCATCGGAGCGCAAGTCTACGTAGCTGCCGCCGCCGTTCATGAAGAGGCGTGTGTCCTTGTGCAGCAGCCAGTTCAGGTAGATGTTCAGTGCCGTCTGGTGGCGGTGACCCAGGTTGCCGTAGGTGGTGTTGAGCAGTCCGTCCTGCTCGAAGCTATACTGCTCAATGCCGTTGTCGGAGAAGTTGTGCGAGAGGGTGGCGTTGAGCATGAGTTTCTGGCTGTATTGGTTGAAGACGAGGCTGACGTTGTGGGTCTTCTCCACGTCGAGGGCGCTGTTGCCGTAGCTGCGTGCCGTGGGGTCGGAGCGGTCGACGTAGGGGTTGAGGTAGGTGATGCCCGGCCGCGATATGCGCATGTTGTAGGTCAGGCCGAGGTTGGTGGTGGGAGCGAAGGCATAGCTCACGCTGGCCGATGGCACGAGGTTGCCGTAGTCGGTTGAGAAGTCGTTGCCGCCCCCCAGCTTGTACGCTACGTCCTGCCAGGTGTGCTCGTAGCGCAGGCCAGCCTTGGTGCTGACGCTGCCATAGTGCCCTTCATACTCGGCGTAGGCGGCCCCGATGCGGTTCTTGTGCACGTAGTCCATGCTCATGTTGGGCATGTAGGTGCCGGCGAGATAGTAGTCGGCCAGGCTGCTGGCGCGCCGCAACATCAGCTTTGCTCCGCTGTTGAGGGTGTGGACGGGGGAACCGTCCACCACGGCACATAACGGCGTGGTGTAGTCGAGCTGGAAGGTGTGCTCGGTGGTCTTCTCGCGGTTGTCCGACAGGCGGTCGGTGATGTCGATGGGTAAACCATCGACCGCGTCGAAGTCGGTGTTGGTCTTGCTGCGGTTGGGGCTATGGTTCAGTTGGTAGGTCAGGGCGATGAAGCTGGTGTGCTCGCGGTTGAAGAAGCGCTGGTAGTCCACGGAGCCGCTGAAGCTTGTCTGGCGGTTGCGCATGTCAATGTTGCTGCCGTATTTCCAGCTGTTGGCGGGCGTAGAGCCTTGGAATGTGATGCCGCTCTCCGTCCAGCCGCTGTTCTTCATGTTCATGCTTGTCACTTGTGCCGTCAGCCCCACTGTGCTCATCGAGTCGAGTTCATAGCCCAGCGACAGGCTTCCCATGGTGAAGGGCAGGCGCGTCGTGGTTCGGCTCTCGGTGGTCTGTGTCATGGCGGGCTGTTCCATTTCCTGGCTCACCTTGGGTGTGCCGGGCTTCATCTGGTTGTACATGGCATTGGCACTATAGGATAGCTTCCCCTTCTGTCCGCTGACGAAGGCACCGCCTCCAAAGCCGTTGGTACCGGCCTGGGCGCGCAGGCTGCCGCTGAAGCCGCTCATCGAGGCAGGGGCACCGCCTCCCACCGATTCTTTGTTCAGCACGATGTTCAGCACACCCGTGGCACCCTCGGCGTCGTACTTCGCTCCGGGGTTGGTCACCACCTCGATGTTTTTCACCATCGTGGCGGGCATGTTCTTGAAAATCATCGATGGGTTGGTAGAGAACATCATGTTCGGCTTGCCGTCTACGTAGACCTTGAAGGCCGACGAGCCGTTCACCGAGATGTTGTCTTGGCCGTCGACGGTGACCATGGGCACCTTGCGCAGCATGTCGAGCACCGTCGATGCCTTGGCATCGTCGTCCTCGGCCACGTTATAGCTCATCTTGTCTACCTCCATCTTCACCAGTGGTTTCTGTGCCACTATTTCCACGCCCTGCAGGGCGGTGGCGCTCTCCTTGATATATAATGTGTCGAGGTTCAGCGTGCCCGATCCGTTGAGTTCGATGGTCTGTCGCAGGTCTTCCTTGCCCACGCTGCTGAATACGATGTCGAACTTGCCGCGCCCGCTGACCTTGTGGCTGAAGCGCCCCTCTACGTCGGTGAGGAATGAGGCGGCAGCCTTTTCGCTGCCCTGCTTGATGACACGCACGGTGGCGTAAGGCTCGCCCTCGCCAAGTGCCCGGTCTATGAGTATGCCCTTGACTGTGGTCTGGGCGCCGGCTGCTGTTGCCACAAGGCAGACAGCAAAGGAAAGGATTGTTTTCTTCATACTCTCAGAGAAATGTTTCTTCTTTTTCTGAGTGCAAAGGTACGCAATCCTTTCCTTACCACAAAACTTTTAGCCGAAATGCTGTTGATTTTTCGAAGAAAAAGCTCCTTTTGCAGGGCTTTTCGGCTTCGCCTTACAGCGGATAGTCCTCGAAGGCGTAGAGCACTGTAGAGAGATAGCGCTCGCCGGTGTCGGGCAGGAGCACCACCACACGCTTGCCCTGGTTCTCCGGCCGCTTGGCCACCTCGATGGCGGCGTAGAGAGCTGCTCCGGCTGAGATGCCCACGAGGAGTCCCTCCTGCTGGGCCACCTCACGGCCTGTGCGTATGGCAGCGTCGTTCTCTACGTCGAAGACCTCGTCGATGAGGCTGCCGTCGTAGGTCTTGGGCACGAAGCCGGCACCGATGCCCTGGATTTTGTGCGGGCCGCTCTGTCCGCCGTTCAGCACGGGGCTGCTCTTCGGCTCCACGGCCACCACCTTTACCGACGGCTTGTGTTCTTTCAGGTATTTTGCCACGCCCGACACCGTTCCGCCCGTGCCTACGCCGGCGACGAAAATGTCTACCTCACCGTCGGTCTGAGTCCAGATTTCCGGGCCGGTGGTGGCATAGTGCTTGGCGGGATTGGCGGGATTCTCAAACTGCTGCAGGATGACGGCTCCGGGAATGTTGTCGCGCAGTTCCTCGGCGGCGCGTATGGCGCCGGGCATGCCGTCCTTGCCGCTGGTCAGCCTGACCTCTGCTCCGTATGCCTTCACCAGGTTGCGGCGCTCAATGCTCATCGTCTCCGGCATGGTGAGGATGAGGTGGTAGCCTTTCACGGCGCTCACTAAGGCCAGGCCCACGCCGGTGTTGCCGCTGGTAGGCTCTATGATGGTGGCCCCGGGCTTGAGAATGCCTTTTGCCTCGGCATCTTCAATCATGGCCAGGGCTATGCGGTCTTTCACCGAGCCACCGGGGTTGAAGAACTCCACCTTGGCAACAACGGGCTGGCTGAGGCCCTTTGCCTGCGAATACTTGTTGAGCTCAAGAAGTGGGGTGTTGCCGATGAGCTCGGTCAGCTGTTTTGCAATCTTTGTCATAGTGTTTTTTGTTTTTTATTCTTCTTTTACAATGGGATAGAGTTCAATGAACTCGCCCTGATGATTCTGTCCGTCGCCAATGAGTTCGGCAAATTTCCGGCCTACTGTCTCAATGTCGTGGAAGCCTGGCAGCGCCATGTTGCCGTTCAGGTCGGTGGTGGTTGGACCTGGGTGAACCGAGAAGATTTCCAGCTGGTTTTCCAAGGCCATCACGCCCATCATGGCGTTCTGGGCGGCCTTGCTGGCCACGTAGGCCAACGGATGCCAGTAGGGGCTGACCTCTGAGGGCACAGTAATGTTGGCTATGCGGCCTCCGTTCTGCTTGAGCAGGGGTGTCAGCGCTTTGGTGAGTGCAAAAGTGCCCACGAAGTTCACTTCCAGGGTTTCGCGCAGGGTGCTGACTTCGGTGTGTAGGCTGTCTACACTCATGTCGCCCGGTATGCCGGCATTGTTCACCAACAGCGTCAGACGGGGGAAGCGTTCACCAATCTCGCTGGCCGCACGCTCAATGCTTTTGATGTCCTTCAGCTCTATGTTCACCCACCCCGGCACCCTTATGCCTTGAGCTTTCAGCAGGCCAATGGCTTTCGTGGCACGCTGCTCATCGCGTGCGCCAACAACCACTTCCCAACCGTTAAGGCCCAGGTGCTTTGCTATTCCGAAGCCAATGCCTTTGTTGGCACCCGTCACCAATGCTATCTTTTCTTTCACTTGCGTGTTCTTTTTGTTACGTTATTTTAAATCTTGTCGAGTGCCTGCGACAAATCTTCGATGATGTCGTCAATATGCTCTGTGCCTATGGAGAGGCGGATGGTGGCAGGCGTGATGTGCTGCTCAGCCAGCTCTTCAGGCGAGAGTTGCGAGTGGGTGGTGGTGGCGGGGTGGATGACGAGGCTCTTCACGTCGGCCACGTTGGCCAGGAGCGAGAAAATCTGTAGGGCATCGATGAAGCGCCATGCCTCCTCTTGGCCTCCCTTGACCTCGAAGGTGAAGATGCTGCCGCCGCCCTGTGGGAAGTACTTCTTGTAGAGCTGGTGGTCGGGATGGCTCTCCAGTGCCGGGTGGTTCACCTTGGCCACCTTCGGGTGGTTGCTGAGGAAGTTGACCACTTTGAGCGCGTTCTCCACGTGCCGCTCCACGCGCAGCGAGAGTGTCTCCACGCCCTGCAGGAGGATGAAGGCGTTGAAGGGCGAGATGGCAGCGCCGGTGTCGCGCAGCAAGACGGCGCGGATGCGGGTGACGAAAGCTGCGGCTCCTACGGCCTGGGCGAAGACGATGCCGTGGTATGAGGGGTCGGGCTTGGCCAGCGAGGGGAACTTGTCGGCGTTCTCCAGCCAGGGGAATTTGCCTCCGTCGACAATGACACCTCCGAGGCTTGTGCCATGGCCACCGAGAAACTTCGTGGCTGAGTGGACCACGATGTCGGCGCCGTGCTCCAAGGGCCGGATGAGATAGGGCGTGCCGAAGGTGTTGTCGATGATGAGTGGCAGGTGGTGGCGGTGAGCCACCTCAGCCACGCCCTCGATATTGAGCACGTCGCTGTTAGGGTTGCCGAAGGTCTCGGCAAAGATGGCCTTCGTGTTCGGGCGGATGGCAGCCTCTAAGGCTTCCAGGTCGTTGACGTTGACAATGGTGTTGCTCACGCCCTGCGTGGCCAGCGTGTGGGTGATGAGGTTGTAGCTACCGCCGTAGAGGTTGTCGGCAGCCACGATGTGGTCGCCATTGCCTGCAATGTTCTGCAGGGCATAGGTGATGGCTGCGGCACCCGAGGCTACGGCCAGGCCTGCCACGCCGCCTTCGAGGGCTGCCACGCGGTCTTCAAACACGCCCTGCGTGGAGTTGGTCAGTCGGCCGTAGATGTTGCCGGCGTCGCGCAGGCCGAAGCGGTCGGCGGCATGCTGGCTGTTGCGGAACACATAGCTCGTGGTCTGATAGATGGGCACGGCACGGGCGTCGGTGGCGGGGTCGGCCTGTTCCTGGCCTACATGGAGCTGGAGGGTCTCGAAGCGATAGTTTTTCTTACTCATAGCTTTGTCCTTTCTTTTTTTTATGGTTGGTTTACTGATTAATAACTTTCGACGGTGCAAAGGTACTAACTTTGGATAAACCCACCAAATTTCAGCTAAAATAGAGAAAACTATTCCCATAAAGGCTGCTTCTGTAGTTGGATAGTCTTTTCCTGCTCATCCGCAGGACTTTTTGCAGAATGTTATTCTGTTTTCACTCCTCGTACATGCGGCTAATCTCTTTCTTGTAGTTCTCGTTGAGCACTCGACGCTTGATTTTCAGCGTGTTGGTCAGTTCGCCCCGCTCCAGGGAGAAGGGCTGTGGCAGCAGCGTGAAGCGCTTCACCTGCTCATACTGGGCCAGTTGCTGCTGTAGGGTGTCGATGCGCTCCATGAGCATCTTGTTGACCTGCTCGTTCTGGCACAGGTCGCGGCGGTCGGTAAACGTAATATTATGTTCGCGCGCGTATTCTTCTAATAGGCGGTATTCAGGAATGATGAGTGCCGAGACGAACTTCCGCTCGTCGGCGATGATGGCCACCTGGTCGATATATTTGTCGACGAGCAGTTTTGACTCGATCATCTGCGGAGCGATATACTTGCCGTTGCTGGTCTTGAAGAGGTCCTTGATGCGGTCTTTGAGGAATAGCTCGCCGTCCTTCAGGTAGCCCGAGTCGCCGGTGCGGAAGTAGCCGTCGGCAGTGAACGACTGTCGCGTCAGGTCGTCGCGGCGGTAGTAGCCCCGTGTGATGGTGGGGCCTTTCAGCAGCACCTCCCCCTCGTCGCTGATGCGTAGGCTGATGCCCTGGATGGGCTGGCCGACGCTGCCCACCGTGTAAGGCTCGCCGAGGTGGTCGCAGGTCACCGTGGCCAAGCTCTCCGTCAGGCCGTAGCCCACAATCATGTTCAGGCCGATGCTGTGGACGAACTCCTCGACGTGTGGCGACACGGCGGCACCCGCTGTGGGGAAGAAATGGGCATTCTCCAGGCCCAGCTCTTTGCGAACCAACGAGAAGACGGTCTTGTTCAGGGCCTCGTATTCCAGGTGGAGGGCCAGCGGCGGACGCTTGCCCCGTGCCACGAACTCTATGTTGTGGCGGCGGCCCACTTTCAGGGCGTGCTCGAAGAGCTTGCGCTTCATGGTGCTGCTGCTCTCAATCTTCTCCATCACGCCCATGTAGACCTTCTCCCAGAAACGGGGCACGGCACTCATGCACGTGGGGTGCGTCTCCCGCATTGACTGCTGTACTTCCAGGGGGTGGGTGTTCACGATGAGGCGCGCTCCCATGGTGATGCACAGCAGTTTCCAGCCTTTCTCAAAGATGTGGGTGAAGGGCAGGAAGTTCAGCACGCGGTCGTCTTCCGTCACTGGCACGCACTGGTGGTTGGCCTCCATGGCGGCATGGTACTGCCCGCAGGTGAGGATGACACCTTTCGAGTCGCCGGTGGTGCCGCTGGTGTAGAGAATGTTGGCAATGTCGTCCATGGTGGCCTCCGATGCGAGGCTCTCCACCTCGCTCTGGCGGGGCAGGCCCTCGCCTAATTTCAGGAAGTCGGCGAAGGTGATGGCTGTCTTGTCGCCGGGTGTGAGCTGCACGGACGGGTCGAAGACGATGATGCGCTCCAGCGTGCGGCAGGTGGCGAAGACGCGCCGGGCCTTGTCGTACTGCTGCTGCTCGCCTACGAAGATGAAGCGTATCTGCGCATCGTCAATCATAAACTGAATCTGCTGTTCGGAGCTGGTGGCATAGAAGGGGATGGTGACGGCGCGGATGCCCCAGGCACCGAAGTCGGTGAAGAGATACTCCACCGAGTTTTGCGAGAACACGCCGATGTTCTCCTGCACGCCCACGCCTAAGTTCAGCAGGGCGTTTGACGCCTGCTTCACCTTCTGCGAAAATTCCTTCCACGAATACGACTGCCACTGCTTCGAGCCAAAAGCCTTGTAAATAAGAGCCTCGCGGTTGCCCATCTTGGCTGCCACGTCGTGTACCAACGTCGACAGATGACTGTTCACTTGCTGCATAAGCGTTCACATTTTTTTATTGCTTTCCAATTGCAAAGGTAGCAAAAAAAACGGAACCGACAAAAGAAAAGTGGCCCTTTATGCGAAAAAATGGGCGAAAGGCTTGGGCGAATGGCGAAAAAGCAGTAACTTTGCCT
>Ga0310691_10005075_pt1 | contig 14547 bp, 10 predicted proteins | sample 176DNAGHGlowgp2_FD_203887 | JGI IMG/M metagenome (GOLD analysis project Ga0310691, IMG submission 203887) | Sheep rumen microbial communities from Palmerston North, Manawatu-Wanganui, New Zealand - 1766 DNA GHGlow gp2 (v2) (version 2) | ecosystem: Host-associated > Mammals > Digestive system >... | reverse complement strand
TGTGGTAATAGCCCTTACGAGTATGTTTAAACTGTACTTCTACCAAGTCTGTATCATTGAAGTTTCTCGGCACGTCTGCAAGCCAGTCATAAGTATTCAACTGGCGGTCCTGTCGTCCAACAGCCAAATGACACAACCCTCTGTCACATCCAACCTTTATAACTCGATCATTATTATTCTCTGTCATATATTTATTTTGTAATTAAAAGCACTATCATCTGCAGGCAGAAATCAAAAAACACAATCTTACCATTTGCATTCTGCCCTATATCACGTATCGCTTTGTTTGCCAAATCAGAAATAGGAAAAACGTTTGACTCATTCACGAATCTGGCAAAATTACGAGCGAAATCTTCTTCTTTCTGAGTCATATACGTCAACTCTCCATTTTGGAAATTATACATAAAGTTTTCACGTATCATCCTCAGGAAATATGTTAACCACCGTTTCTGCTTTTCACGTCCGAAACCAGCCATCACTTCACTCCACTTCCGTAAGTCTTTGATTTTACGCTGATATGCCAGACGCATAAGCGAAATAAAAAGATCAAGGAACTGTTCATTTTCTGAACCTACCTGTAGTTCTTCCAAAGCTTTTAGCCAACTCCCGTTAGCAAGTCTCGTAATACGATGAGCCGCATCCTCACTAACACCTCTACGCTCTATCAGAGCATGCTCTAGTGAGGCATCATCGATCTTCTTAACATCAATTCTCTGAACTCGACTACGAATTGTCTCAAGCAACTTTTCTGGTTCTTCACAAACCATAATGAAAACAGTCTGCAAAGGAGGTTCTTCTATAAGTTTCAAAAGCTTGTTAGCACATTCGATATTCATGCGCTCTGGCAACCAAACTATACTAACCTTATACCCCCCCTGGCTAGACTTCAAACTCAATTTCCGAACCAGATCGTCACTCTCACCAGCTGTGATAATCGCCTGTTGGTTCTCAGCGCCAATCGCTTTCATCCACTGGTCCATAGTGAAATAAGGTCCTTCCATCATCAGCTCATGCCATTCTTTTGCGAAGTCATCACTCACAGGTTTATGGTCCGAGCTCATTGAAGGCAGTTTTATAGTCGGATATGTGAAATGCAGGTCTGGATGTTCCAGTTTTTCTAGCATTGCCCTCGAAGATGTCCTTCCGTCATCTAGTAGTCTACAAGCAAAGGCTATTGCTATAGCCATCTTACCCGCTCCTTGAGGCCCGCAAAGCATAAGAGCATGAGGCAGGCGATTCTCACTGACCATCTGCATTAGGCGCTCTTGCAACTCTTTCTGCCCTATGACGCTTTCAAACCACATCTATTATCTCTTTTTACAATAGCCTTCTTGCCACTTCTGCCACACTATCTACTGCTGATACGGTATAGAAATGGATATTTTGAACTCCATTCTGGTAAAGATTACGGCACTGCTCAGTTGTCCACTCTATACCAAGTCTTTTAGCATCATCGTCTGTCTTGCACTTAACTATTTCTTTAGCGAGTTCCTCTGGAATATCACAATGGAAAGTCTTAGGAACGATGGTCAGCTGGCTTAACTTTGCCAAAGGCTTTATGCCAGGTATGATAGGAATTGTGATTCCCATCTCACGAGCCTTACAAACGAAATCAAAATATTTCTTGTTGTCGAAAAACAACTGTGTTACAGCATACTGTGCTCCCAAATTTTGCTTCTGACGAAGATACTCCATGTCGCGCTCCAAATTGGGAGCCTCTTCATGCTTTTCAGGATAACAGGCTACGCCATAATCGAAAGGTTTTCCTGGACTCTTTATTGGAGTACCGTCTGCAAAATAACCTTCATTAAAAGAATTCACCTGCTTTATAAGTTCTGTAGTATGAGCATGTCCACCTGGTGTCGGGACAAACCTGTTGTCCTCCTTTGCTTTATCACCACGCAGAAGCAACAAATCGCTTATGCCTAAGAATTGCAAATCAAGCAATTCATACTCAATATCATCTATTGTAGCTCCACTACATATTAAGTGTGGCTGAACAGGTATACCATATCGCTGCTGTATAGCAGCAGCAATAGCTATGGTGCCGGGGCGCCTGCGGACCCTCTGCCGTTCATACTGACCATTCTCCAGTTCACGATAAACGAACTCTGAGTGATGGGTAGTGATATTTATGTATGCAGGGTCAAATTCCCTTAGTTTGTCAATATCAGCAAATAGTTTCTCCGTACCTGCCCCCTTAAGTGGCGGAAGCACTTCGAACGAGAATCGTCTGCTATTATTATCAATATTCAATACACTCATCGTGCAAACATTTTATTTGGGCTACAAAGTTACAAATAAAAGATTGAAACACCAAATTTATTTAGCTATTTCAGAAATATCACCATTCTTTGCAGAAGTTTCCCTAATAGCAAGCTGTTGCGGAACTATCTTCTTATAAATTTTAGAATCTCCCGCAATAGCTTTCAACAACATCTGACATGCCGTCTTACCCATAAGTAGTGACTGATCCTCAATTGCCGACATTCTAGGTGTGACATAACGAGCGTGAGGATCATCAGTAAAACCAATAAGAGCCACATCTTCTGGGATATGCAAGCCTGCCTGTTTAATGGCGGCAAGAGCAGCAAACGTAATAATATCATTAAAAGCCAAAATTGCATCTGGACGATTCTCTCTCCGTAACAGTTCCGTAACAGCATCAACAGCCCACTGATAGTCTATTTTATCGCAGATAACAAGTTCACGCTCAATAGGGATATGGTTTTCTCGCAATGCCTCAAGATAACCATGTTTACGACGACGCACCATATCTAAATGGTTTGGACCGCCAACAAAAGCTATACGGTGACTACCGGTATCAATGAGATGCTGAGTTGCCTGCTGTGCAGCCACATCGCCATTAGCCATCACACAAGAAAACTTATCCGAGAGGCATGTACGACCAAAAAACACCAAAGGGATTCCCATCGTGGCAATCTCTTCAAAATGAGTATAGTCTGTTGTACTCTGTGCAAGACAAGCAATGATGCCTTCAACATGCATGCTAATAAAGTTATCAATGGCACGAACTTCTACTTCACTATCTTCATGAGTATTGGCACTTATTATCGAATATCCTGCCTTGCTTGCCTCATCCTCTATTCCATCAAGTACAGATGAATAATAATGGCTCACAAGATTAGGAACGACTACACCTATCATCCTAGGAGCCTCTTTGCGCAGACTCTGAGCAAAGGGGTTTGGGCGATAGTTCATCTTCTTGGCAAGACTTTTCACCTTTTCCTGCATTTCCTGACCAATTTCAGGACTATTACGCAAAGCCCTGCTAACAGTAGCTATACTTACTCCTAATTCATGAGCAAGATCTTTCAATGAAGTCCTATGTTTATTTGTTGGCATATAGCTTTTACTATTTTTGCGCAAAGTTACACATAATAATCGAAAAGCGCAAACGTTTACGTGTTTTTTTGCGATAAAAAGTATGTTTTTATGGAAAATAGTGAGTACCTTTGCAGCAGAAAATCAGAAATGAGTAATGAATAGTTGATAATAAGTTAGTTAGAAAAATGAGAACCGAGGCTGTCGTGATGACATCCTCGGTTTTTTATCTCAACTTCAATTTGCTTATCTCACATGTTCTATTTCACCAGAGCCCACCTTATGCTGCTTCAAAGAGTCAAGGTGTCCTTTAAGTTTTATATCTCCGCTACCAACAAGATTGCATACAGCATTCTTGCAGCCCTCTTCGAATTTAACATTCACATCACCAGATCCCTTGAGGTTGATTTCAGTATTGCTGACACCCCATTGACACACAGAGACATCCCCAGAGCCCACCAATGATATATTAGAGGAAATTGCCTTAAGACGCTTTATTTCCAGATCACCAGAGCCAACAACTTCAGAGATACAATTATCACATATCATATCACTAAAATCAATATCTCCAGAACCACGTAGAGATATGTGCATATTATCTGTATCTACATGCCCTTCCGACTTAAAGTCTCCAGAGCCAAACAATTGCACACTAATAAGATCAGGTGACGACACGAAGACATTGACATCGTCAACAGATTCAACGGAGATATTTATAAGACCTATTTTCCCCTTATTCTTAACTACGAGTGTATTGCCCTCCACACTAGTAATAATTTCATTTACTACATTTTCGGGACCTTCCAGACGCACAGAGAAAGAATCTGCTTGAGTATAGTAGACTGTTGGAGATCCATAAATATCTATACGCTCAAAATTACTTAACTTCCGTACCTGACCAATTGTTTTTGACTCTGTCACAAGGACTTTATGTCTATACACACAAGAAACCATAATCTGAGCCATAGCCAACAGAATCAGGCTGCAAAATAAAAAATGTTTCACTTTCATCTTTCTATCATTAATTTGTTACGATCTGACTATTTGACGTAACAAATATCAATAAAGTTGCATAGACTCAGAACAAATCACACTATAGGCAGCAACACCCAGAATCTAGAGCCTTTACCGAGTGTTGACTCAACACCAGTAGTACCTCCAAGATTAGCCGCATGAGACTTAACGACAGACAGCCCGAGACCTGTACCAGGAATATATTCGTCGAGTTTAACAAAACGTTCAAAAATACGATCCTGGTCTTTTTCCGCAATACCCATACCTGTATCGCTTACCCAAATACGTACCTGATCGCCCTCTATATCATATCCCAGTGTTATTGTTCCTTCAAAAGTAAACTTAATGGCATTTTGCATAAGATTATCAACGATTTCCCTCAGGACCGTCTGGTCAGTATGCACAAGCAGTTCATCTTGAGGCAGATGAGTAAGAATTGAAACATTCGTACTTGGTTGATAAAACTGCGCTATCTCCATAAATAGAGAATTAAGGTCGACAGCAGCCAAGGCCAGGCTATGGGCTCCAGCTTCTATCTCAGCCATACTTACAAGGCCTTCTACGATACGTAGAAGTTTCTGATTGTTAAGCCTTATTTCATTGATAATATTGTTCCTATCGTCTTCATCCTGCACCATAGGCAGAAGATCGGCAAAGCCCACAATTGCATTCAATGGAGTCCTAATCTCATGCCCCATATTAGCTATGAATGCTGTCTTCAAACGATCGCTCTCCTCGGCCTTGTTGCGAGCCAAAATCAATGCTGATTCCATCTCCTTACGCCCATCGATACGCATAGAAGCTCCTACTACCTTTGTGGGCGTACCTTCAGCATCACGTTCTACTATCGTAGCATAACTTTCTTCCCAATAGGTCTTCCCCTGATGTACAGACTTCACCTGGTACTGTTGATAGAATATATCTGTCAAACCTTGACATATATCATCCAAAGCCTTTTTCACCCTTGCTTGATCAACTGGTATCATCTGCATTATCCAGTCATCAATATTTGTTCCTGCCTGAGGAACATAATTATCATTGTTCTCACGGAAATCATTATCGAACGTGACAGAACGCATCTTTGGATCAAGATGCCATGTTGCCAGTCGCATAGCTTTTAAAACGAATTCATACTCTACATTTGTCTGAAGCATCTTCTCTATTTCCAAAAGGTCTTTTTCAAGCAGTTTTCTCTGAGCCACCTGTCGATAGATCATACCTATAAGTGCAAGGAAAATCAGTCCACCTGCTATCCAAAGCAGAATGACCATTGAAGAAGGGCCTAATGTGATAAATAACATGTTTTCGGTCATAATTAAGAACGTTGATGTGGCAAAATTAAAAAAAAAAAAAGAAAACAAGTAATAAAAGGTGTTTTTTTTGTGTTTTATTTGTTTTTTTGCCCAACAAGCATTAACTTTGCAGTCGTTTTTCCACATTATAATAGAAAATGGAACAAAATTTCAACCTCATCGCCAAAACGTTTATGGGACTGGAACCTGTACTGGCGAAAGAACTTACCCAGCTAGGGGCAAATGATGTACAAATCGGCAGACGAATGGTATCGTTTACTGGTGACAAAGAGCTGATGTACCGTGCTAATTTCCAACTGCACACAGCCATCCGTATTTTAAAACCCATCAGGAACTTCAAGGCAAAAAGTGCCGATGATGTCTACGAAGAAATCAAGAAGATAGACTGGACAGAATATCTCGGACCTGAGAAGACCTTTGCCGTAGATGCAGTCGTCTTCTCCGAAGAATTCCGACATTCCAAGTTTGTTTCTTATAAAGTCAAGGATGCTATTGTAGATCAATTCCGCGAAAAGACCGGGAAACGTCCAAACATTTCTGTAGCTAATCCCGATATTCGTCTAAACATTCATATTGCAGAAGACAATTGCACGTTGAGTCTCGACTCAAGTGGTGAGTCACTGCATCGCAGAGGCTATCGTCAGGAAAGTGTCGAAGCTCCGCTCAACGAAGTGCTAGCCGCAGGCATGATTCTTATGTCAGGATGGCAGGGAGAGACAGATTTTATAGATCCCATGTGTGGATCTGGTACACTTCTTATCGAAGCCGCATTGATAGCAAAGAATATGGCCCCAGGTCTGTTCCGCAAGGAATACGCTTTCGAGAAATGGCCAGACTTTGATGCAGACCTCTTTGACTATATCTACAACGACGACAGTCAGGAGCGGGAATTCAGTCACCACATCTATGGCTATGATATTGATATCAAAGCCGTAAACACAGCTCGCCTGAATGCCAAGGCTGCAGGACTCTCTGCAGACATATCTATCGAGCAACAGGATTTCAAAGACTTTTCCCAGCCACAGAACAAGAGTATCATCATCACCAATCCCCCTTACGGAGAGCGCATTTCTACGCCTGACCTCCTTGGCACATACCGTATGATTGGAGAACGCCTTAAGCACCAGTTCAGGGGCAACGACGCATGGATCCTATCTTATCGTGAAGAATGTTTCGAACAGATAGGTCTGAAACCAAGCATAAAGATACCGCTCTTCAACGGTTCACTGGAATGCGAGTTCCGCAGATATCAGATGTTTGACGGTAAGCTGAAAGACTTCCGTCATGAAGGAGGTATTGTCAAGACTGATGAGGAGAAGCGCCAAATGGCACAGAAACACCGTTTTAAGAAAGAACGCGAGTTCAAACAGCGCTTAGAAGAAACGGAGCAGAACGAAGAGGCCGATATTCGCAATTTCACTTTCCACCGCCATGATTTGGAGAAGCACGAACGTGAAGATCGAAAAGGCCGCCGTAATGACAAAAGAGATTTCCGCGAAGACCGCCGTACCGGAAAGAAGGATAAAGGAAGAAATTTCGACCGCAGTGACAGGAAGTTCAATAAGGAAGGCCGTAATTTTATGAAGAAAAGGAGGTTTGACGATGATGAGCAATAAGAAAACTCTCTTTGTACTGGCTCTGATAATCCTTTCACTCCCAATGACTGCGCAAGATAAGCTCTTCACACTCGAAGACCTGAACTATGGAGGTACGAATTATCACAACATGCAGCCACAGAACCTGTGGTTAACATGGTGGGGTGACCAACTCGTACAGACAGATGTTGAGGAATGTTACACCATAAATACAAAGACAGGCAATAAGTCCAAGCTCTTTACACTTGACGAGATAAACAAATGGGCAGGCAGCGACGATGTCAGATTTGTGCGCCATCTCATGAATGCATCCTTCCCCTACCCTGACAAGCCCATCGTACTGTTAGGCAACAGGAAAGCGGTCATCCTTGTGGATTTCAAGCAAAAGAAGATTGTCTGGCAGGATAGTATCGCAGGTCATAATGCGTATGATTGGAATCCTATTTCAAAAGCCTCCGCTTATGTGGAAAACGATCAACTCTACATAGTGGATGCCAATGAGCAGAAGCACCAACTCTCCACAGATGGCTCTCGAGAGATTGTATATGGACAATCTGTACACCGCAACGAATTTGGAATTGACAAAGGTACATTCTGGAGTCCTGATGGACAGCGACTTGCCTTCTATCGCATGGATCAGAGCATGGTGACAGATTATCCTCAGGTGGATATTTTCCCTCGCAATGCCTCATACGAGCCTGACAAATACCCAATGGCCGGGATGACAAGTCATAAGGTTACTGTCGGAGTATACAGTCTGCCAACAGACAAGACTATCTATTTGCAGACCGGCGATCCTACAGACCGGTATTTTACGAACATCGCATGGAGCCCCGACAGCAAGACAATCTATATGTTCGAACTGAACAGAGCACAAAATGATTGCCGCCTTGTTTCTTATAACGCAGAAAACGGCGAACGTATCGCAGAACTATACCGCGAAACGAGCAAAAAATATGTAGAGCCGTTGCATCCTATTGAATTTCTCCCATGGGATGCCACGAAATTCATCATGCAAAGCCAGAAAGACGGTTACAATCATCTTTACATCTTTGACCAAAGCGGCAAAGAGCTGAAACAGCTTACCCAAGGCTCTTGGGTCGTTATGGAGTTGTTGGGCTTTAACAAGAAGCAGAAGTCCATCATCTTCAAGGCCAATAAGGAGCATCCCCTTCATCACCGTCTCTATAGCGTCAATATGAGAGGCGCCATCAAGCAACTGGAAACGGTGGATGGTGTCCACAATGCAGTATTGTCCCCATCAGGCAACTTCCTTATAGACCGTTTCTCAACCCCCACAAGGGCGCGCGTCATTGATGTCGTGGATATCAACCAGAAGACACCTCGTCATACAAACCTCCTTGAGGCCCAAGACCCCTGGGCAGGATATCAGCAGCCCATTTTCGAGGCAGGCAGCATCAAGGCAGCTGATGGCATTACCGATTTATATTATAGGATGGTGAAACCCGCAGACTTCAATCCTGAGAAGAAATATCCTACTGTAATATATGTCTACGGAGGTCCTCATGCCAACAATGTCCAAGCATCCTGGCATTGGGCTTCCCGCAGTTGGGAGACATACATGGCGCAGAAGGGCTACATCATTTTCATTCTCGACAATCGCGGCAGCCAGTATCGTGGCCGTGACTTCGAGCAAGCCACCTTCCACCAGCTTGGCCAGATAGAAATGCAGGATCAGATGAAAGGTGTGGAATATCTGCGCACTCTGCCATATATCGACATGAACCGACTGGGAGTACACGGATGGAGCTTCGGAGGATTTATGACGATTTCGCTTATGACCAATTATCCAGACGTCTTCAAGGTTGGAGTAGCCGGAGGACCAGTGATTGACTGGAAATGGTACGAGGTCATGTATGGAGAGCGCTATATGGGAACTCCAGAGAACAATCCTGAAGGATACGAAAAGAGCAGCCTTATCTCAAAAGCCAAGAACTTGAAAGGCAAACTCCAGATTATCACAGGATATAATGACAATACCGTCGTTCCACAGCATTGTCTCTCCTTCCTTGATGCCTGCATCAAGGCTGGTACACAACCCGACTTCTTTGCTTACCCTGGTGAGGAGCACAACATGCGCGGTCATGCAAGTGTTCATCTCCACGAACGAATCACGCAGTACTTTGAAGACTATTTAAAATAAAGATATGAATATACTATTATTAGGCAGTGGCGGCCGTGAGCATGCCCTTGCATGGAAGATCGCTCAGAGCAGCAAGTGTAAGAAACTGTATATTGCCCCTGGAAACGCAGGAACCGCCAATTGCGGCGAGAATGTAAATATGAAAGCCGACGATTTCGAGGCTATCAAGACATTCTGCGTAGGAAAAGACATCAATATGGTTGTGGTAGGTCCTGAGGACCCATTGGTAAAAGGAATCTATGACAACCTGAAGAACGATGACCGCACGAAATCCATCCCCGTTATCGGTCCGTCAAAGGCAGGTGCTGTGCTCGAAGGCTCAAAAGATTTCGCCAAGGGATTCATGCAGCGCCACAACATTCCTACAGCCCGCTATGCCACATTCGATGGAGAGCATCTGTCTGACGGCCTGGCATATCTTGAGACCCTTCAGGCGCCCTACGTACTGAAGGCCGACGGACTCTGCGCCGGCAAGGGCGTTCTTATCCTTCAAACACTCGACGAGGCAAAGAAAGAACTGAAGGATATGCTTGGAGGCATGTTCGGGAATGCATCTTCACAGGTCGTAATAGAGGAGTTCCTCAGCGGCATCGAGTGTAGCGTCTTTGTACTGACAGATGGTCAGCATTACAAGATACTTCCAGAAGCAAAGGATTACAAGCGTATCGGAGAGCATGACACCGGTCTGAACACTGGCGGCATGGGGTCTGTCACACCAGTGCCTTTTGCCACAAAAGAGTGGATGCAGAAGGTGGAGAACCGTATCATCCGCCCAACCGTTGAGGGTCTTGCAGCAGAGAATATCGATTATAAAGGCTTTATATTCTTTGGACTCATCAATGTCAACGGTGAGCCGATGGTGATAGAATACAACTGCCGTATGGGCGATCCTGAAACCGAGAGTGTAATGCTTCGCCTGAAGAGTGACATCGTAGATCTTTTCGAAGGTGTTGCAGAAGGTGATCTCGACCAGCGCACCATAGAATTTGATCCACGTGCCGCAGTCTGCGTAATGCTCGTAAGCGGAGGATATCCCCAGGAGTACAAGAAGGGCTATCCCATCACAGGTATTCAGGATGTAGAGGGCTCTATAGTCTTCCACAGCGGAACAGCGATAAAAGACGGTGCTGTAGTTACAGCAGGAGGGCGCGTTATTGCCGTCAGCAGTTATGGCAAGGACAAGGCAGAGGCTCTTCAGAAGTCATTCGAGGAGGCAAACAAAATACAATTTACAGACAAGTATTTCCGCAGGGATATCGGAGCAGATCTTTAAAAGGTGAAGAAGAGGTTTCAGAACAGAGTTGCCGAGAGCCGCATCATGCTCCCCGTAGTATGTTTATACGGTATCATAGTATGGATACTGTGCGGCTTGATCGAGCAGCAATGGTGGATTCAGTTTGCGTGCTTTGCAGTGTCATCATTCATGATGATAATACTTAACAATCAGAATGCTCTTATACGCATATACAGCCGCTCTATAACTGCAGCTTTCATCATTCTATCGTGTACCGCCTGCTTTCTGTTTCCTAACATCCAAGGTGCGATAGTGCAACTATGCATTATAGCAAGCCTGATATTATTGTACCAGACCTATCAGGACCGCCAGTCTGTCGGATTATGTTTTTACACTTTCCTGGTTCTTGGCTTAGGGTCGCTGCTTGATGTCAGGACACTATGGTTTGTGCCCATATACTGGATATTCATAGCACTTTTCGTCTACTCGCTGAGTTTTAAGACTTTTCTTTCTTCGCTACTGGGGATTTTACTCCCCTACTGGTGTGTCTCAGCGTGGCTGCTATGGAAGGAAAATGGTGACTTCAGCTATTTTCATGACCATTTTGTACCTTTGGCGAAATTTGCACTCCATGTAGATTATACTACGATATCCCCCTTGCATATTGCAGTCCTGGCATTCATCATGATTCTTGCCATTACCGGGTCGGTTCATTTCCTGCGAACCAGTTATAATGACAAGATACGAACCCGGCAAATATACTACAGTCTGATGTTCCTCAATGCCTTTGCCCTGTTTTTCCTCATTTTACAGCCACAGACAGAGGACATCATGCTCCGCGTGATAATACTTACCACGTGTCCGCTGATAGGGCATTTCATATCACTCACTTATACCCGCATCACGAATATTGCCTTCTGCATCATCTTAGCAGTGTCACTGATACTTACTATCCTAAGTGTATGGACATCATCATTGATTTTCTGACTCAGTACGGCTACTGGGGCATGTTCTTTGCTGCGTTTATGGCAGGCAGCTTTTTCCCTTTCTCCAGCGAGGCTGTCATGATCGGGCTTATGGCCACCGGCCTCGACCCCTGGGCACTGATGGTTTACGGCACCATAGGAAATGTCCTTGGCAGTCTGGTAAACTACTACGTCGGGCGTTTGGGCAAGATGGAGTGGATAGAGAAATATCTCCATGTCAAGAGAGAGAGCCTTGTCAAGGCTCACCGCTTTCTTGCCGGCCGGGGTGCCTGGATGGGATTCTTTGCCTTCCTGCCAGTGATGGGGAGTGCCATCACCATAGCACTGGGTATTATGCGCTCAAACATCGTTATTACATTCATTGCCATCACCTTAGGAAAGATTTTCCGTTATATAATCTTAATTTACGGTACTGAATTATTCATATAGATTATTTTTTTGTACCTTTGCAAGGTGATTTTGGATTTAACATAAATATATATATATTTTCAGATGAAACAATTCAAACTAGTGGATAATATCCTCGGTATGCTTTCTTTTCTCATAGCAGCCTTCGTATATTGTTCCACCATCGAGCCAACAGCCTCTTTCTGGGACTGTCCGGAGTTTATCACTACAGGTTACAAACTTGAGATCGGCCACCCGCCCGGGGCACCGTTCTTCATGCTTACGGCAAATCTCTTCTCGCAGTTTACCAGCGACCCCACCCAAGTGGCAAAGATGGTGAATATGATGAGTGCACTGCTGTCGGCAACGTGTATTCTCTTCCTTTTCTGGAGTATTACGCATCTGGTGCGCCGACTGCTTATCAGCAAGTGGGAAGAGCTGTCTCTTTCCAAGATGATTGCCATCGAGGCCTCCGGACTTGTGGGTGCCCTGATATACACCTTCAGCGACACCTTCTGGTTCTCTGCCGTCGAGGGAGAGGTATATGCCTACTCTTCAGCCTTCACCGCAGTGGTATTCTGGCTTATCCTGAAATGGGAGGATCATGCCGACGAGCCACACAGCGACAGATGGCTTATCCTCATTATGTACATGACAGGCCTCTCCATCGGTGTCCACCTGCTGAACCTGCTCTGCCTTCCTGCCATCGGACTGGTATATTACTACCGCAAGTTCCCTGATGCCAACCTCAAGGGTTCGCTCATTGCCCTCGGAGTGTCTCTGGTGATCCTTGCTGCCGTTCTCTATGGCGTAGTGCCCGGCATCGTCACCGTAGGCGGCTGGTTCGAACTGTTCTTTGTCAACACGCTGGGCATGCCGTTCAACACCGGTGAGATCGTATATATCATACTGCTTGTGGCATGTGTGATATGGGCAGTCTACGAGACCCAGACCCAGAAGCACAGCATCACCGTCCAGAACATCGCCTTCCTGCTGTCTGTCGGCATGCTGGGCATCCCGTTCTACGGATGGGGATGGTCGGCTTTCATTATCGGAGTCGTAGTGCTGACCGCACTCTGGTTCGTGCTCAAGCTCACCAGAGACAAGATGCCGCTCATCACAGCCCGTGCCAAGAATACGGTGCTGCTCTGCATGCTGATGCTGATGATCGGATATTCCACCTATGCCCTGATAGTGATCCGCTCATCTGCCAATCCCCCGATGGACCAGAACTCCCCTGAGGACATCTTTACCCTGGGCGACTATCTCGGTCGCGACCAGTACGGCAACCGCCCGCTTCTCTACGGTCCTGCCTATACATCCCAGGTAGCCCTGGAAGTGGAGGGCAACATGTGCAAGCCAGTGATGTCAAAGGGCAAACCGGTATATCAGCGCAAGGAGAAAGCCACTGCCGACGAGAAGGACTCCTACTTCGTAGTGCGCACAAAAGATGAATACAAATATGCCCAGAACATGCTCTTCCCGAGGATGTACGACAGCAGCCACGCTGCCGCCTACGAGTCGTGGATGGGAGGCATTGACGGTACCGAGGTACCCTACGACCGCTGCGGAGAGGCGATGATGATCAAGGTGCCCAGCCAGTTTGAGAACCTCCGATTCTTCCTCAGCTACCAGTGCAACTTCATGTACTGGCGCTACTTCATGTGGAACTTCGCCGGTCGTCAGAACGACATACAGGGCAATGGAGAGCTGGAGCACGGCAACTGGCTCACAGGCTTCTCATTCATCGACAACGCCCGTCTCGGTGACCAGAGCGAGCTCCCCGACGAGCTGAAGAACAACAAGGGCCACAACGTATTCTACTGCATGCCGCTCATTCTCGGCCTCCTCGGCATGTTCTGGCAGGCCTGGTACACACGTAAGCGGAAAGTGACGGTCAACGGCTCAGAGAAGACCATCGACGACCCTGTCGGCATCCGGCAGTTCTGGGTAGTCTTCTTCCTGTTCTTCATGACCGGCCTAGCCATCGTGATGTATCTCAACCAGACCCCGATGCAGCCCCGTGAGCGCGACTACGCCTACGCAGGCTCCTTCTATGCCTTTGCCATATGGTGCGGCATGGGTGTGGCTGCCGTCATCGACTGGCTCAACAGGAAGATGAAGAAGGAGAATCTCATACTTGCCGGCGCGATATCACTGGCATGCCTGCTGGTACCCGTACAGATGGCATCGCAGACATGGGACGACCACGACCGTTCCGACCGCTATTGCTGCCGCGACTTCGGACAGAACTACCTGATGACCCTTCAGGAGAAGACCACTGTCGACGGTCATACCACCTATTCCTATCCCATCATCTTCACCAATGGCGACAACGACACCTTCCCGCTCTGGTACAATCAGGACACAGAGGGAGTACGCACCGATGCCCGCGTATGCAACCTGTCATACCTGCAGACCGACTGGTATATCGACCAGATGCGCCGTCCTGCCTACGGGTCGCCCTCGGTGCCCATCTCCTGGAGCCGTCTGGAATACTGCGCCGGCA
>Ga0310691_10005074_pt1 | contig 14548 bp, 10 predicted proteins | sample 176DNAGHGlowgp2_FD_203887 | JGI IMG/M metagenome (GOLD analysis project Ga0310691, IMG submission 203887) | Sheep rumen microbial communities from Palmerston North, Manawatu-Wanganui, New Zealand - 1766 DNA GHGlow gp2 (v2) (version 2) | ecosystem: Host-associated > Mammals > Digestive system >... | reverse complement strand
AAATTTTTACCGCAATTAAAAACAATGATTGAATGTGGTATTCAAGGTTTGGAATGTTATTATTCAAGATACAGCTTAAAAGAAGCAGAATTTTTGGTAAAGTGTGCAAAAGAAAACAATCTTCTAATTTCAGGCGGAAGCGACTGGCATGGGAGCAACAAAACAGTTCCGATTGGGCGATTGAATACGGCAGATTGTGATATTGAGTCGGATGAAATAGGAGCAATGCTGGCTATATTGTGCAATTAATTTTAAAATCTTTGCCAATTGTAGTACAATATAATTATGGATATATGTGTAAAAACATCACAAAAAGCAATAATATGGCTATGTTTAGCACATTTTGTTTGTGATATTTATACGGGCTTTTTAAACCCTATCATGCCTTTTATTGCATCTAAACTTGGCTTTTCAATGGCTATTGCAACAATGATTATAAGCATATCTCATATATGCTCGTCCATGCTTCAGCCTATTTTTGGATTTTTTGCTGACAATATATTAAAAAGATTTTTTATATTTTGGGGATTAATATTAGTTTCAATATTTATTCCGTTAACTCCTAATGCGCCTAATATATTAATATTGTTATTATTCATGATTTTAGGAAGTCTTGGAGGAAGTTTTTTCCATCCTCAATCAATGGGATTTGTGAATAATTTTTCCCACAAAAACAACTCTGATAATATGGGAGTTTTTATAAGCTTGGGGTCTTTAGGTTTTGCACTTGGTCCTTTAGTTGCAGCACTAATTACTCAGGTCTTAGGTCTTGGCATGATATCTCGGACTTCTTTATTAGGTTTGACTGTTGCAGGAGCAATGTTTTTCTGCGTACCTAAACTTTCTGCAAGCGAAAAAAAGCCTGAACACAAGGAGTTTTTCAAAACGTTTAAAGAAATTATTAAATGCAGACAAATGAATTATTTAATGATTGTAGCAATGATGAAATCGCTCATGACAAACAGTTGTTGTATACTTCTTCCTTTTTTATGGAAAAGCATGGGATATACTCCGTTTTATATAGGTTTGGCTTTATTTTTATTTGTTTTTGCAGGAGCTATCGGCTCTTTCTTAAGCCCGAAAGCAGAAAAAGTATTTGGCTCAAAGCCTGTAATATATTTCTCATTAAGCGCAACATGCCCGATGATAATTATTTTTGGCATGACATACAAGGTTTATCCCATATTATCAATGGTAATATTCAGTATTATCGGCTTTACTACCATGCTTGCTCAACCTGTTACAATGGTTTGGGCGCAGAAAATACTACCGCAGTATAAGAGTATTGTTGCCGGTTTTATAAATGGTTTTTGCTGGGGACTTACAGCTCTTTGTATGTCAGTTCTTGGTTTGGTTGGAGAAATGTTTGGCATTATTACGGTGCTTATTGCTCTAAGTATAATTCCTGCATGCTCATCATATTTTGTAAGATTTTTAGAAGAATATCGAGAAAAATCATAGAATTTCCCGTTTTTTATTAAAGTGCTAAAAATCAATATATAATTGCATTACGACTGATTTTAATATTTACCCTTCTCATACGTTTGGAGGATTCTACAACTAAAGTTGTAAAGTTCTATAACTTTTTGACGATATAGAAAGTGAAAGGCAAAATATAAATTTATTGAAAGGAAATTTATTATGGCAGCAACATCAGCAATTACAATTAACACAAACTTGTCGTCATTGACCTGCCAAAAGTACCTTAGACAAGCTACCAAGGGTATGAATATATCTATGGAGCAGTTATCAACAGGGTTCAGAATCAATAGTGCAAAAGATGACGCAGCCGGCTATGCCGTATCAGCCGGTATGGAAGCAAAAATTAACGGCTATGACATCATTGAAATGAACGCACAAATGGGGTTGGACATGTTAACAACTCAAGAAGGTGTTTTAGACATTATCAATGATTACTTACAAAGAATTCGTGACTTGACGATGCAAGCAGCGAACGGTACTTATGGTTCAGCATCATTAAATGCTTTGAACTTGGAAGTTCAACAACGTATGGATGAAATTAATCGTCTGTGCGAAATCACGGACTTTAATGATACTTATTTGCTTGACGGTTCAAGACAAACGGATATAAATCTGCAAGTTGGTTTATATTCAGACAAAAGATGCGTAATCAAAATGGATGCTTTCCTCTTTGATAGCGCAAAATCAACAGTAATTTTCGGTTTCAAGGCAAATGACGATCATATTACAAAATCTCGTCCGGGCTATATTAACCTGAATTATTCAAGTGATGAAAATCAATATGAATACAGAGCAAGACAAGTTGATTCAGACGGTCAACCGGTTGTAATCAACGGAGAAATTCAATATCTTGCAGGTTCATATGAATCAGCTTTAACCGCAGCTTTAGCTGAAAACGGTGTTGTAGCTCAAGGAAATATTGTAGAATATCAACTTATGGGAGATGCAAAAACAGTATCTATTACCAACATGTGTAATGCGATATACAGAAATGATTCATCTGCTCGTGAATTTATCACATTCGTTGATGAAGCAATCGATAATATATCTTTAAGATGTACTAAAATCGGTGCATATATGAACAGATTAGAATCTGCTATAGATGCAACAGATGTTCAAAGAGAAAACTTGATTGAAGCTAATTCTACAATTAAGGATGCCGATGTAGCAGTATCTTCATCAAACTACATTAAATTCCAAATATTGCAACAATCATCAGCAACTCTGTTAGCGACTGCTAACCAAATGCCATCAATAGCATTAAACTTAATCTAGTAAATTAAGAACCAACTATATAATATATAATAAAGGTCCTTTCAATAGCTCCTGCAACTTTAAGCTGCAGGAGTTTGCCTTTTTACTAAAAAAAAAGAAATATTAAATTTACTAATATTTCTTTTATTATTTTTCGTGATAATTTGTTAAAAGCAATTTAACCTTATCCGTAAATTCTGTTTGGTTAAAGCTGTCTTTGCAAATATAATAATCGATATTCATAGGTTCAAGCTTCTGCATTGCTTCCTCTGCTGCCACAGAACTCATAACTATAATAGGAATATCTGCAAACATTTCATCTGTTTTTATTCTTTCAACGAACTCATATCCGCTGACTTTCGGCATATTAAGATCCGAAAGAATCAAGTCATAGTGATTTAATTTAAGTTTTACAAGAGCTTCTTCTGCGTCTGCTACGGTATCAACCGTATAACCGCTATTCAAAAGAATATTCTTAATCATTGTTCTTGTAGTTATTGAATCATCAAGAACAAGTATTCTCTTGTATGAAAGAACATCTTGTGGTAATAATTTCTCTGTAGTAACTGAATTTTGCGCATTACTAAAGTCATAGTGTAAAATATCCTGCATATTAAGTATCAAACAAAGCTCACCTGATGCAAGATTTGTAATACCTGATATGTTTCTGACTTTATAAAGCGGTGCAGATAATTTTTTCTGTAAAATGTCCTGATCACCCAACAATTTATCCACTACAAGACCAACTGTTTTTTCATCAGACTCAATAATCAGTATTGTTTCTTTTTCATCTCTCTTTTCGGGCTCCAGTCCCAAAATATCCGATAAATAATACAGAGGTACTATATTATCATTGTATACAATTGTTCTTATGCCGTTATTTGTCTTAATATCGGCTTGCTTCTTAACAATAAATGTTGTTATCATTTGAATAGGAATTGCAAACGTTTGACCTGAAATTTTAACCAAAAATACCCTTAAAGTTGTAAGTGTAACAGGAATTTCAATATGTACACAACTGCCTTTCCCAAATTCCGAAATTACTCTTACTTTTCCGTTAAGTTGAGAAATCTTTGTTTTAACAACGTCTAAGCCGATTCCTCTTCCTGATATACTCGTTATAGAATCTCCGGTTGTAAATCCCGGCCAAAAAATGATGTTCATTATTGCTTCGTCAGTCATATTTGCAATATCATCTTTTGTCAGAAAACCTCTTGAAACGGCTCTGTCTTTAATTTTTTCAAGATTAAATCCGCGTCCGTCATCTGTAACATCAATAATAATCTTATTGTCATCTTGTTTGGCAGATAATAAAATTCTGCCTACTGGATCTTTTCCTGCCGCAATTCTCTCATCATGGGTTTCAATCCCGTGATCTATTGCATTACGCAAGATATGAATTAACGGAGTTTTAATTTCTTCAATAATCTTTTTATCTGCACAAGTATCTTTTCCGTCTATTTCAAACTCAATATCTTTACCTTTTTCATTTGCAATATCTCTTACCATTCTTGAAAAAGAATTAAATACGGTAGATATCGGTAAAACTCTGATGTTTTTAACCATAGATTCCATTTCATCTATAATTAAACGCATTTTCATATCATCATCTTTTGATGCTCTATACAATGAATTCAAATCATATATTGTTCTTGAAACATTATGTGTTAAATCCGATAACAGGGCAAAAACCTGTTTTACAAAAGCAGGTGTATATTGTTCGGAATCGCCGGTCTGCAAATATTTTCTATTATAATACCGAAGGTAATTTGATGTTTTGAGTAAATCTTTTTGACAAATTTCATTTGCATTTTTAATATTATCAATCTTTTCAAGATTTTTTTCTGTTTTAATTTTTGTAATAATTAATTCGCCGAGTTGATTAACAAGCAAATCCAGCTTTTGAGCATTGACATGCAATGTTTTTATCTCTGTCGAAGAAGATTTATTAACTTGAGCGGTTTGTGCAGATAAATTCTTAATCTCAGTTACACCTGAATCTTTCTTATAACTAAGCTCAAGCAACTGCCTCATAATTTCTAATTGTTGAACAATTAAGTCACTGTCTATATTTTCATTTGGAGAGGCACAATATTCAATACCGCTCTTTAAAGTGGCAACCATTTGTTCTTCCAATTGTACGGCATTTTCATCTATAAAATTAAGAATTTCAATTGTAGTATTTAAAATTTCCAAGATACTTGTATCATCAACATCTTCTTTTAATTTAATAATATCGTCTTTAATTTCTGTTGTATAAACACTACTGCCTTGAAGCATTGATATTTTTTCGGCAACATCAAAGAATGAAAAACCCTTATTTTCAACGGAGATACAAGATGTTGTAAATTTTGCAACAGCAGAACTTAATTCATTTCTTAATTCAAGAATTTCACTTATTGTAAGAGTGTTTGAAGCATTCATTACAAAATCAATTTTCGTAATGATGTTTTCTAAAGCAGATTTAACTTCATATAAATCAGCCTCTTTAAAGAATTCATATATTTTTTGAACTTCTTCTTTTAAGATAACAATGTCTTGGGATTCTTCTTCCGGCACAATACTATCTATGATTTCAAAACATTTATTGAAACCGATATTAATTTCTTCTTGATGAGAAGATAATTCTGTAGAATTACTCGGTTGTAGCCCGCTTTTTGGAATATCGATTATTGAGATATTATCAGGATTAATTTCTCCGTCATTATTTAATGAAGGTGCAAAATCGGACATGTCTAACCCCGGTATATCCAAACCCGGAATATTAATTACAGGCATATTAGGAGCATTATTCGTTTCGGTCTGATTATTTGTCGTATTTTCGGATTCTGCAAGCTCTACGTCAACAATATATTCTAAATTAGACAATGTTGCTCTAAACTCATCATCAATCATTTCTCTGTTATTTCTGATTGAATCTTGAATGTATTTTGCAGTAACTTCTAAAGAATGACTTATAAGTTTTATAAGATTTAGCTCAAGCTGCATTTTTGAATTATTTATTGCATCAAAGATGTCCTCCATTTTGTGTATAATCATTTGAATATTATTATACCCAACCATACGGACAGCACCTTTTAGGCTGTGTAAATCTCTATAAACAGCAGATGTCAGCTCTTTATTGGCAGGTGTCTTTTCAAGCGAAAAAAGATTTGCAAAGATACGTTCTATTATATCCTCGCTCTCACCCTGAAAAAGCTGCATTAATTCTTTATTACTGTCGTTGTCTGAAAAATCCATTTTTTAATTATCACTTTTAATAAGTTATCTACAATTAATCATCCTTCTCTACAGAAGTCTTAATATCATTTGATAAAGATGTTAATGCTGAAACTTTTTCCGACTGAATTGCAAGTGATTGAATAAAGTCAGTTGATATAGCAGCTACTTCTTCATCTATTGTTCCCATTTTTTCAATAATATCACTTTGCTTTTGTGCATTTTTGTTAATTTCTTCTAAAGATTCCAAAACATCTTTTATTAAAGAAAGCAGTGTTTCAGAATCACTCAAAAGGGTATTAATATCTTTTACAACGGATTCAATTTCTTTTGTTCCTTCTTCTGTTGCCATTACGGTTGAGTTTGTTGTGTATTGAATGTTACTTGTAAGTGAAGTAATCTTTGTAATTGCCTGCTTAGATTCATCTGCCAATTTTCTGATTTCACCTGCTACAACCGCAAACCCTTTACCGTGCTCACCTGCTCTTGCAGCTTCAACTGCAGCGTTAAGAGCAAGCATATTTGTTTGTTCTGCGATATCATCAACAACACTGATTGTACTTCCGATTTGTTGAGAATGTTCTGATAATTCGAGAATAAGCTCTGCTATCATTTGTATTTTTTGTCTTAAAACAAGCATTTTTTCAACATTTGTCGAAATAAAATCATGCTCTTTTTGAGAAAAATTAATAGATTGGCTTAACTGCTTTTCCGTATTCTTAGACATTGCTACAGAATCTTCTGAAATCATTTTAAGCTTATCGAGCAATCCGGAAATAGATTTATTGTTTACTGATATATTTTCAAACTTTCTTTTTTGGCTGTTTACACTCTCTATAACATCATCTGTTACTGCAGATATTGATTCAGATTGAGTAAATAAAGATTTCTTAATTGTTTTTGCAATCCATTGTCTTGTTATTAATTGTGATAGTAAGTTTGCAATCACAATAAATCCTACAAATATCACGGTATCATATGCCGCTGCACCTTGAAATTTTGCAAAAATAACAATTAATATACTTGTCAATATAAAAACTGCTAAATCAATAGTACATTTTACATTAAACTTTTGTCTAAGTCCCAAATTCCATTCCGTACCCACTTTAATTCTCTCCTATAGTTTTTTTTAGTCATTTATTATATAATTATTTTATACTAAAACGCAAGAAATTGGAATATTGTAAAGAAAATGACAGCAAAAATATTATTGGTAGAAGACAGTGACTCACAGTTAATGTTTCTTAAAGAAGGGCTTTTAAAAAACGGTTTTACGATTGAAACCGCAACTAACGGTGCAGAGGCATATAAGAAGTTATTTGAATTTGTACCGGATTTGGTTTTATCAGATATTATGATGCCGTTAATTGACGGTTATCAGCTTTGCAGGCTTATCAAAAACAAAGAAGAAACAAAAAAAATTCCCGTTATTTTGTTAACTATTTTGGATAAAAAAATTGACAGTTTTTGGGGTAAAAAAGCAGGTGCTCAATTATTTTTATCAAAATCGATTGATATGGACGGATTAGTTACAAATATTAATGCCACTCTAAGAAGATATCCTTTGACCGATGAATACAGAGCCGGAATTGCCAAACAGTTATCTCCTGAAAATTCTGCACAGACGCAATTAAATACCATATTAAACGATTTGCTTCTCAAATCGGTTTTTGCAAATGAATTTCGTAATTTAAGCGACTTTTTAAACTATGAAAGAATATTAGTAGAAAAATTATTCTCTTTACTGAGTTCTTTTGTCGAATATAATGTTGCCGGTATATATTTTGCATCTCCTGATGATTTTTCAGAAAACATTTTATACATCGATACTCTCGGCAGAAATCTGTCAAGAAATCTTTTGTCTGACATTCAATATGATTTTTTCCGTAAGCTTGAAGACATCAAAACAATAAAAGATTCGAAATTTGAAGTGGTAAGAATTTTGCTCGGTAAGGAAATGGACTATTCGTTTACCGATATGAAATCTAAAATAATTATTCCGCTTGTATTTGATAAAAAGTTAATTGGCGGTATATGCTTCTATACTCGTTCTGATGCTGATTATGCTTCTTTCAGATACTTCGATATTATGATAAGTGAGTTGCTTGCTATTTTTAAGATGAAATATCAATATACCGAAAAAGAATTCATGTCTGTTCTTGATGGTCTAACAGGTTTATACAATAGACGGCAATTTGAGCTTGGTCTTGAACAGGAATTTAATCGTACGAAAAGACATCCTGCTGATTTCAGTCTTGCAATTTTGGATATTGATTTCTTTAAAAAGGTTAATGATACATATGGACACCAATACGGTGATTATGTATTAAAAACGGTATCCGATTTAATGAAAGCATCTTTTAGAAAAACCGACTTATTGTACAGATACGGCGGTGAAGAACTTGTTATGATTATGCCCGAAACAAACGTTGAGGGTGCTGTTATCCCAGTACAAAGACTTCGCCGCTCTGTAGAGGAATACGATTTTGATTATAACGGAGTTAAAGCAAAGGTTACGGTAAGTATCGGCTTAACGATGAATTATCAGCAATTTAAAACGGCGGCAGATTTACTCAAGTCAGCTGACGAATCTCTGTATAAAGCAAAAGAGAGCGGAAGAAACAGAGTTATTATCTTTGAAGGTGAGCAATAAAACGGTTGTAAAATAGAGGTATAACAATAATGAGCAGTATTAACTATATAGAACAGAAAAAAAATTCACATCTTTATTTTGAACTCGGCGGAAATAAATATGCGGTAAATACCTCTAATGTATTGGAGATTATGAAGCTTCCGATGCTTGACTACCCTCAAAAACTGCCTAACAATATCATCGGACTTCTAAAATACAATAATTTTGTAATAAATGTTATTGATATAAGATTTTATCTTGATATTGCAGTAACAAATTATAATGTTGACAGCGAGCTTTTAATTGTAAAAACGGATGAAACTATTTTTGGTATTGTAACGGATAAAATCATCGGAATATCACCGTTTGAATCCTCAAGAATTGATACAATCCCGTTTGTTGATAATAAAACGATTATTGATTCTATATACAAACACAACCAAGATACCATATTTATAATCAATATTTATTCAATTGAAAATCTTCTAAAGGGTACAATCCATTGTGAAGACATTGATATTCAAGGATTGTTTCCAAAAGATGAAGATTCGGTTGCCATATTAAAATCAAGAACACAAGCTTTATCGGCAAAATCAGGTTTTTCATTAATGACGGGGGAATTACATTCCAAGAAAAAACTGATTTCATTTAATTTGAATAATGATTCTTACTGCATAGCATTAGATTATGTAAAGGAAGTTTTAAAAGATTCAACAATTACTCATGTTCCCGGAACTCCTGATTTTATAGAAGGCATAATGAACTTGCGCGGTGATTATATAACTGTTTTGAATGTTAAAAAGTTTTTAGGCATGGATTATTCTAAATCGGAGCCTACAGATAAAAATCCTGTTATTATTGTAAACTGTAATGACATGGACTTGGCATTTTTAATTGATAGAATTAATGAATTATTTGAGTTTCCTGATGATAAGATTTCGGAATCAAATGACAGTTATTATACGGCAGAATTTATATACAACGAAACTCCATATACCATTTTAAATATAGAAAAAATCTATACGGATAAACGAATTATTGTTGCAGATCTTTAATCAAACTAATGTTATGTTTAGAAATCCTCCCTGCCTCGAGATTTTAAGTACTCTCTGATTTGGTTTAATGAGAATTGGATTATACGGGTTATTCTTGATGGAGAAAGACCGATTGTGTTTGCAATATCCTTTGCTTGCATGTTTCTGTAAAAACGATATTCAACAACCGTTCTTTCTTTTTGGGGTAATCTTGCAATGGCTTGTTTAATAAGTTTACTCATTTCAATAATTTCTGCCTGTTCATCCGGCATGGCAGAAGGATCTTTTAAAAAGTCAAATGGCGAAGCATTGTCGGTTGCAGCAGCTGCTAAACCGTCAATTGATAAAATAGTTTCATACACAGCTTCCCTAACTTTTGTCGGAGAAATAGAAAATCCCATATCTTCTCCGCTATCATAAGATGATTCATCGGACTCTGTTTGATAACCGGTATCGGAATCACCTTCTCCGTCCTCATCAGTCTTGTGTTTTAAAGTATACCATTTATATCTGTGTCTTAATTCATTTCTTATTGCCCACTTAACGGCAGTACCTATGTACGCTTCGTTATAACGGGCTAATTGTTCTTCTGTTTTATCTTTAATCATAGATTGTATAGCAATAATGCCTATACTAACCAATTCTTCATATTCAACCATATGGTTAGGTACACGCCTTTGTTCTAACTTTGCTATTTTCTGTACAATTCCTATGTACTGATTGATTAAAGTCTTTGTATCCATCTTCTCTTATTAAACTAACCTTTCCTTATGATAACTTTTTTTTTAATAATTTTCAAGATTTGAGACTACATTATATATATGATATTTTAGGTAAATTCGAAAACAAATAAGCCGATAATATATTCACTTATCCGTTGTTTTTATTTTTCAATCCGTAAACAAACAGTAAGATTTCTGCTACGGCTTTATATAATTCGGGCGGAATTTGCTGGTTAATATCTACCATTCTGAATAATGCACGAGCAACAGGTGCGTTATCGACAACAGGAACATTGTGCTGAATCGCTATATCAATAATTTGTTTTGCAATAAGCTCTGTGCCTTTAGCAGTAACAGTAGGAGATTGCATTGTTTCAGCATCATATTTTAAAGCACAGGCTACGTGGGTCGGGTTTCTGACTACGAAATCCGCATCCGGAACAGAGTCCATTGCACCTCTTTGAAGCATTTGCATACGTCTTTGCCTTAATGCAGCTTTTACATGCGGATCGCCTTCAGAGTTTTTATATTCATCCTTGATTTCTTTAAAAGACATTTTTTGGTCTTTTAAAAACTTCCATTTTGTAACACCATAATCTGCAGCGGCAATAATAAGAAACGCAATACAGGCTTTATAAATAAATTCTACAATAAGTTTACCGAACTCTATCATAACTGCAAAATGATTATCTATTGCCGCAAGCATTAAAATACTTTCCAAATGAGAACTGTATACTGCCCAACCGACAATTCCCAAGACTGCAACTTTTAATATATTTTTGAAAAGTTCAAAGAGAGTTTTGACTTGAAATAAGTTTTTAAAATATTTTGTGGGATTTAGCTTGTCTAATTTCGGAACAAGAGGGGCAGTTGCAACAAGCGGACCTACTTGTATAAAATCACCAACAATAGCAATAAATGCGGCAACAAAAAGAATTGAACCTATAATTGCAACTGTCGGAATTAAAGTTGTAGTAAGAATGTATGTTATACCTATGTCTTCAATGTGTTGATTGGGAATTTGTTCATACATAGTTTTAAAAAGCCCTACAATTAATCGCCAAATTATAGGTGCAAGAAGATTGATAAATGAGAACATAACAAGCAAAGACAATGCTGTTGACACGTCTTTTGATTTTACAACTTGCCCTTCTTTTCTTGCTCTTTCGAGTTTTTGCGGAGTGGCATCAAACTGTTTGTCTTCGTCTCCCATTTGTGATTCCTGTTTGTTGGACTAAAGATATAATAGCATAAAATTTTTACTTATAAAAAAGCACTTGTCAAACTTAATTATTGCCGGCTTCAAGCATAAAGGTTACAGGTCCGTCATTTATTAATGATACCTGCATCATTGCGCCAAACCTGCCGGTGCCTGTTTTTATATCATTTTCTTGGACTAATGATACAAAGTATTCATATAACTCGTTTGCAATCTCAGGTGGAGCGGATTTATCAAAGCTCGGGCGAGTACCTTTTTTGCAATCACCGCAGAGTGTAAATTGAGATACAATAAGCATTTCACCCTTAATATCCAAAATAGAAAGGTTCATTTTGTCGTTTTCATCAGGAAAAATTCTTAGGTTAACGGCTTTTTTAGCAAGTTTTTCGACAACTTCTTTTGTATCCCCTTTTTCAATTCCGACAAGAGCAAGTATTCCCTTGTTTATTGCGGAAACTTTTTCTTCGTCAATTGTTACATCTGCTTTTGCAACTCTTTGTATTAAAACCTTCATTATATTTCACCTAAAATTCTGTCTATTTCGTTTGAGATTGTATTAATTTTTTCTTCCGCTTTTGCACTATAATTTGAGATTTTTTGAACAATATTTGAAACTGAGTTAACCGTAAATTCTCTTGTCATTTTCATTTCATAGTCTAAATCAATTCGTTCGGAGGTCATAATAAAATCAAACAATTTATTTTTTTGTGCAAAATCTATGCTCAGCGCTAAATACCCTGTAGAAAGTCTTTTAAGTCCTTTAAGAATTTCTTGTGTAACATTTTTATATCGCTTTAAATCGTTGTTTAAGCTTTTGCTTATTTTATTAAGTTCTTCTGTTATAAATAATGCCGGTTTTAAACTTTCTTTTGCTTTAAAAAGATTGTCCTTAATATTTTGAACATCAAGCTTAAATTCTGTTTTTAACTCTCTGTTTTCAATTTTTTCGGAATCTTTTAGCGCTTCTTCAAGCGGTAAATTCTTAAATCCGTCAATTTGCGCACCAACTAATGAAGTATTGATGTATTCTCTGTCAGGATAAGTTTGTGTAAATTCGCTCAAAGGCTGGATAAATGCCGCATAAACCGATTCTGTAGGAATCATGTCACCGTTTATGCCTTTTACGTAGTATAATGCGCTATTTAATGCCTGAATTCTATCTAAAGCTTTTTGCTTCCTGACATTCGGGTCATCAGAATTTCCTAACGACAAACAGAAGTTTTCAAAGTCTTTAGCGGTAATTTCCCATTTTTTTGCGTCTTCGTTATATTTGCAGACCAAATCTTTGTATGCGGAATCTTTACTGTAACATTGTCCCTCAATATAAGCTAAGTCCTGCCCGACAAGTACGATTTTTGAGCAGCCCAGAATTCTTGCAACATTAAGCGCAGTATATGAAACCGTACCTTTTGACCAATATTCTTTGTTATCCACACCCGATAATTCACACCAAAATTCATTCAAAGGCAAATTTTGAGATACACTTGAATATGTGTTTTTAAATTCAAAAGTTCTTAAAATAGGGTTGGCATAAGGCTCGGTTATAAAATTAACATCTTTCAGATTAAGCCCTGCAATTTGTTTAGAACAGTCGTTTGCCTCAATTATACAGAGAAAATCAGGAGTAATGCCGTTAGCGGAAAGTGCTTTCATTGCCGTACCTACTGTTATTAAAACAATATTATCCCTGTATTTTTTTATTGTTTCGATATTTCTGTCTAATGTCGGACCAGCTGATACAACGACTGCGGTTTTACCTTTGTAAAAATCCTTAAATTCCGCTATAGGAGTTTCAGAAATAAGCTTCGGAACGTTGTTAATAATCTTTAAAATCAGTTCATAAAAACGTTCTTGAGTATATTTTAAATCAAGCGAGAATCTGCCGATTGCATGCTGAAGCTTTGATACCAATTCATTAAATTTATCCTCATCAAATTCTCTATACTCCTTAGTTGAAAGCAAAAGCGGAGTGTTTTTCATGTTTGACTTTTGATAAATATAACCGCATGCAGTATCAAAGTTATCTGTTATATAAACGTTATTTTTTTGAATATCACGTGTAAAATCCACAAGCGCAAAAGCAGTTCTCAAAATATTCAAATCCGGTTCATAGAGAATAACCGTTCCCTGAGATTTGAGAGAAGCTATTTGAAACAAATACCCCAGACCGATTCCGTAAATCAAATGTATTGTAACAGGTGTATTTTCAGCCATGCCAAAAATTTCGGCCGCTTCACCTAAAGGACTCAGCGGATTATGTAAAAATTTATTCTTGTATGAAAAATTGTACGAATTGTTTTCTTTTACAAGCTGAGGAACATCGGTAAGAACGTGTGTTAACAATTTTTCTGCAAGCTTGGCACTACTTGAATCCTTTGATTTCAAGGCATTTATATTTTTCTCAAAAACATTATCCATAATTGGTTTAACCCTTCTCCCTGCAATTATTTTAACAAAATACAACAAGGTTGGCAAACTTTTGTTTTTTAATTTACTTTTTTATACGGAGGAACAATGTAATAAATGTAGGAATCATGTTCATTATCTGCATATTTAATATTTTGTTTAGACAACCATTCCATAATATATGTTCTTTCAGGAGCCTGAGAAAAATCTTTTATCATATAAAACCAATAGTGTTTTTTGTTGTCTAATTCATTTAATTGTCTAAAATCATTTTCTTTACTTATATTACCATTTTCTTCATGCTCAATAGGTATAAAGTTATCCGTATTAAAATTCAATTTTCTGTTGTAAAAAAGAAAGCAATATGCGGATGCTTCATTTACCATAATCATATCTGTATCTTGATTAAAGTTTTTTTGAATTATTGTAAGCATCTTTTTGGGAGAGTGTATTATAAAAGTATGCTCTGTATTCTTAATCAAACCAACAATATATTTTGGATGCAGATAACAAACAAAACTTACCAATATAATTATTGAAACAAGTGAAATTAAAATTTTATTTTTTTCAATACTATCAA
>Ga0310691_10005071_pt1 | contig 14551 bp, 22 predicted proteins | sample 176DNAGHGlowgp2_FD_203887 | JGI IMG/M metagenome (GOLD analysis project Ga0310691, IMG submission 203887) | Sheep rumen microbial communities from Palmerston North, Manawatu-Wanganui, New Zealand - 1766 DNA GHGlow gp2 (v2) (version 2) | ecosystem: Host-associated > Mammals > Digestive system >... | reverse complement strand
AGATTTCTTGGCAGCATCTGATATGGTAGGAGCTGCTTCTGATTGTATAGGAGCAGACGCGGAAGCTGATGAGCCTCCGCCTCCACCAGAAGACTGCTGTTTGGACAAAATATTGAGCTTATCGAAGCCGGCAAGCTGTTTAACGGCCTTTTTAGCCGCTCCGCCTGCAGAACTTATACCCTTATTTATCTGCTGTGCACTCTCTGCGGCCGAAGCCGTACTTGTGGCAAGACCGGAGAACATCTCCTGCTTTTTCCCGGTCAGAGTAGCAGTGAAATTGGCGAATGCCTGGGCGGCCCCGTTGGCAGCATCCATAATGGAATTCAGCCACTGTACAACAGGTGATAATAAGTTAATTAATCCCTGCCCGATGGATGCCTTAAACGATTCAAATGACAAAGCCAATACACGAGTCTGGTTCGCCCAACTTCCCGATGTCCTTGCAAAATCGCCTGCAGAATCCGAAAGCTTGTCTTGAACAAAGGCAAGACGAAGAGATACTTTCTCTTGTTCAGTCATCTGGCTGACAGTCTTACCGATCCCCTTGGCAAGAGAAAACTCGTTAAGAGCTGTCTCTGTCATGACAACGCCATACTGCTTTAGAACCTCGGTCTCACCCGAATATACCGCTTTAAGAGCAGTAAAGGTCTCATCTGTCGTCTTGTTGTAGAAAGATGCCATATCGCCTGCCAAAGAGGTTAAGGAAGACGCCTGCGCATAAGCTTCCTGTTCTGAATAACCGAATGCTTTGGACATCGCACCTAATGTGCCCATATACTTTTTCGCGACAGTCTCAGACATTCCGTACGACTTTAAGGCAGATCGTGTAAATTCATTTACATCATCAGACATACTTGAATAAACAACATCCACAACATTTTGAACTTCGGCCAAGTCAGAACCCAAATCCACACACGACTTACCAAATGCAAGAAGACCGGCAATGCTTATACCGATTCCAAAAGCAGCAATCGCCTTTTTGGCTATACCTGCAATCGAATTCATTGCTTTTGATTGTTTGGTTAACTGGGTCGTGGTTTCCCTAGTCGCCTCCGTGACCTGCTTCTGTGCAGCGACCACTTCTCGGCTCATAGCATTAGCCTGGCGCGCCACATCCTTTTTCACATCGGCAACAGCTTCGCCGACGACACTTTTAAGATGCGATTTGAAATCGTTTTTATCTATCCTCAGCTGCATGCTGACAGATCCGACAGAATCTGCTGCCATATTAATCACTCCTTACCGTCATTATCGAAACATTGCAGCGAAATCACGAAGCACTCGATCAGTATCACTCATGGTCATACGAACCTTGACTGACTCTCTCTTTCTCCAATCGCTATATATCTTCTTTTCTTCTTTTGTGAATCGCTGTCTTGCTTTAGGGTCCTTTTCTCCTCTTATTCGCACAAGATACCCGAGTGGGGTATCTCCGTTAATGCCTGATAATAGAGTGCAAAACTCATCCCAGAGCATCTCGTTCTCAAGCCTTAATCGAATCCCATATTGTTGCGCGAAAGATGCTTCGATCGCATCGTAGTCTTCGATGAGATCATAAAACACCTCACTGCTGTTTCTCTTCTTCGCGAAAGTCATCATCCAGATCCTTTAGATCTTTGTTCAAAGCTACTGCAACTGCTGCCTTAAATATCAGCTGCCAGTTGTCAAAAGGAAGATCCATACCATCGATCTCCTTACACGCTTTATCACCAAGAAGAAGCTTCAGGCCGTCTTCCATCAATCTCGAGCTTTCCGAATTAGCAGCTTCATCTATCCGATCGGATAACTCCATGAACTGCATTATGGTATTTTTACGACAATCAACCTTATATCTGTGCTCTTCATCGACCACCAGAAATCTGGGTTCCCTGTCAAGTTTATTAGCTATATTGATTACTCTGCCCATTGTTATTCCTCCAAAAAAATAATAAAAAGGAGAGCACCGACAACGATGCTCTCCCCCGACTATTGTATTTCCGACTTTAGGTGGCCGGTGTCACCGTAGGTTTGCCGTTGCTCATAACATCAAACTCGAGCGGTGCAACGTTTGTGGCATCACCGTATTCAAGTGCTGTGACATTGATGACCGCATCGGCAAATGTAATGACCGTGCCATCCTTAAGGTGGATCTTGAAATCCTCTTCAGCTTCTCTGCCGTTCTTAAACGCCTTCGAAGCGATGAGATCATTACCACCATCACCAACGTTTCTCTTACCGGATACGCTGATAGTAACAGACTTAGCTGTCATGAGACGCCTGGTCCATCCCTCAGAGCTATACGGTGTCCATTCCTCTACGCCATTATCAAACGAGATAGAGAATGTTTCCATGTCGGCAATACTCAGATCCGAATCACCTACTGTAAAGATTCCCTCGTAACAGGGAAATACACCTGTGAAGTTTTCATTGTCTTCCATTTTGGTTATTCCTCCTTATGTATTATTTTTTGCATACACGCTTATATCGATCACCATCTCACACACTCCCTTTTCGTCTTTGCCGACATCTTCAGGGTCTCTGGTAATGGCTATCCATCCTTGGTGTGATGCTGTTGTGAATTTGGCCCTGTTCAAAATACTACAGAGCCTGTTTGCTTCCGCCTCGGTCTCATACATCCCCTTAGTCCAGTGGATAAGGATCGTAAGACCCAGGATAGAATAAGAAGACTTTCCGTACGCTTGCGGCTGTGCTACAGACGGGCGTTTATAAACTCCGATGACCTGTTCTTTATCTTTGGGGATGTATCCGGCATAAACACCGGATACGCTTTGAGACTTGAGCCAGGTTACAAATTCCTGTATCGTCATCATTGTCCGAGCCTCCTGCGTAGATTAAGAGCAAAATGCTTGAGCGGAAGTTGTTCGTCGACACCGCCCTTTAGGTACCGGTCAAACCATCTTCCTCCGGCATTCTGATTCTTTTCCTTCTGAAAATTGTATTCAGGATGAAAATATAATCGTCTCGCCTGTGGAGAAGATGTTATAATGGCGACCTCATTGTCAGATGCTTCAACAATTGTTCTGTTATTCTGCATCTCACCCGTATCAAATGGCATAGCCTGCTTTTGAACAAGATCAGTCAACAAAGTCTGACCCGTTTGCTTTATTGCGTCTTTTTGTGCCTGTTCGATCTTGGCGATCACTGAATCGTTGAGTTCAATCTTAAAATCAATATCCATCAGATCACCTCGATCCTCGTGTGATTAACAGTCCCGTCCGGGTTTCTCGGTCTACTGTAATTGACTATGGTCCTGTTCAAATAAGCACCAACAGTCACTCTGCCACCCTTAAACTCCAGTCCGGGAAAGATATCACCTTTGACGTGTATGACACAGGCAAGCGATACCCATCTGCCGTCTTTATCCTGAACACGCTTTCCACTCTCCGAGAGATTTACATTACCAACCCAAGTTAGAGCAGAAGAATCTGATCCATCCTCGGAAGGTTCACCTTCAAGGATTATCGTAGCAGGTGTCACATCTGCCCATTCGGGATATTTAAGTTTTCCAACCATATCAGATCCCCCTGTACAGATACCCTGTCACGATGAGCTCGTCGTAGGCCCTTTGCGACACCCCATACTCGGCCATTGCCTTCGTATCAGCATCGTTCCCTCCACCGAGCTGCATATTGACATCGCCAATGGAATACCCGGAGACTGCTGTCGCGACTGTTCCGTCCGTTCCCAGCTCATGAAAGAAATCAGCAGTGAGACATGTCGCACGCTTCAGATGTTCTTCCTGGAATGCTGTAGGAGCCTTAAGCTCATCCTTGTACCTGATGGCACGCCTAACGGCATCCGATGCACGATTAAGCATGGTCAATGCCTCAGCCTCTTCGGAGAAGCTCGTTCCATGGTACGTGTCCGTATAGAACCCATAATCTGCGTATGATATGCTCACTGCTTCTTCCTCCTTACTTCTTTGTCTTCTTACCCGGTTCCTTCTTGTCAGGTTCTTCCTGTACAACTTCTTCAGTTTCGTCAACTGTTTCTGTTGGGATCTCAGACTGAGGAACAGATTCCTCAGTCTGATCTTCCTTGTACAGTCTGCCTATCGTGATATCCTTGATCGCCATCACCGTTCACCTCCGATCAAGAAGCCGAGGCATGGAGATAGATACCCTTGACCTTGTTGTCGTATACATCATTCAGTCCGTAGATACGATAACCAAACTTCCAAGCATCAGCATCCTGGTTCTGTTCAGGTGTAATAACCTTCGGTGTAGCATGCTTAACATACTGGAGAACTGCGCTCTTGGAAGCGATCAAGAAGTTGATATTCTTGCCGCCTTCAGCCTTGCTGTATCCGCCTGCACCAGCAGCTGCAAGAGTAACAGCTGTATAGAATCTGTTCGAAGGAACAACGATCCTGCCCGCGAACTGGTTGAAGAACTCCTTACTCTTGGTGGTATCCATATCCTTTACGGCACCATCACCTGTAGAAGTGATGAACAGATATCTGTCATCCTCAGGAACCTCGGCATCTGTCATCTCCTGCCAAGCAGCAGAGATAGCGGTATACCAGTCATTCCCCGAGAGAGCTGCAGGTGTCGCTGCACCAATACCGGCTGTACCTGCATACTGCGCGAATCTGACAGCATCAAGCTCAGGAACAACCTTTGTCCTAATGAACTCTCCAGCGAGTCTTCCGTATGCAACACCAGCCGTCTCCTCGTTATCGATGGAGTCAACTGTAAACATACGACCACGCTCATAGTTGAACGGGACAGTCTCATGAGTAAGGGTTACATCACCGTTCGTATAACCGTTCGCACGATCATAGTTTGCAAGACCCTGCATCTCCATCTTGGGGATGATGATCTCATTCGCATTGGCACCAGCCTGGAACAATGAAGGATCAGAATCGAGAACACCCGTCAATGATGCCTTCTTGTAAACCTCATCGAGCATAGGCACATACGCCTTAAACTTTGCAATTGAATTTGCCATTTTCTTTACCTCCTATGGCTTATTTTTTCTTCGGAGGAAGTCCGAATGCGGCACGTATCGTGTCGTCTTCGTTACCTCCCGTGTCCTTATTACCGTCAGCTCCGATCTGGAATCCCGAAGAATCCTTCGTTGTCTTCAGTTCCGGAACATCCTTAAGGACCTGTTCGACGGCAGCCTTGATAGCTGCTTCGTCCGGATTACCATCATCATCGAAATCGATCTTGGTAAGATCTGCCATCTTAACGACGTAATCCAACTTGTTGCTCTTAACACCAAGGTTAGATGCTTGGATCTGCGCATTGGCCTTGATCAGTGCCGCATTCGCCCTTGCGATTGCTTCCTGCGCCGACTTCTCTGCTGCATCTGCACGATCAGCCTGAGCCTTGGCATCATTCTTGGATGCTTCTGCCTTCTCAGCCTTCGTCTTCTTGTACTCGGCTATGGCGGCATTAGCTTCCTCTTCAGTAAGACCCTGCTGCTGATAGAAAGACTTGAGAACCGACTTCTCAGCTCTCTCCACTCTCTTCGCGACGATCTTGTCCAGGTCTTCCTGCGTGTAACTCTGCTTAGCACCGGAAGCAGCACCGTTGTCCTCGCCGTTACCCCCGGCGTTAGGGTCTGTACCCTTCCCATTGTTCTCGGCACCCGAATTCTCGGTGCCGGACTCTGCAAAGAGCTGTAAATTCATCTTCTTCATAAGATGATCCTCCCGTATATTGCCCGTCGGCATTATTCATCCTTAAGCCCGGATGTGAGCATGAAAAAGGGACCGCCGAGCTTTAGGCTCGTTGGTCCCATATAAGAAGAGGTCAGGTATCGTTGTGATACCTAACCCCTTTGGTTGATTATGTTATGTTGTCTGGTCAGTTACCGATTGGACGATGCTCCGTTTTCGGTGGAGCATTCAATTAATAATGCATATTGGTTTGGTGAAATCTAATTTGTCATCATCATTTAAAGATTCATCCTCAAAATGCCAGGTGGGTCTTGCATTGTATGAAATACAAATTGCATTATCTTTCTTTGCAGCTGCTATTATTTCAACCGGAGCATTTTTTCTGATCACAAAAGGTTTCAAAGGAACACTATAATTGACAATATCTCCCATTGTTATTTCTTTCATTACTATTCACACCCCATTCAAAATGTTGTAAATCTGCTTAGCAACTGCTCTCGGAGAACCATTCAAGTATTCTGCTACACCTTCGGCAATAAATTCTTCCAAATTTTTCATTCCATATATGGATAATTTCTTACCAAACGCTTCGTTTAATTCTACTCCCGTTTTTTCGAATTGTCTACTTGATTCCTCAATTATTGAATCATAAAGTTCCTTGAGTTTAGTCTCTTTGATTTTCCATACATCTGGCATTCTTCTCTTTTGATCATCCACCCAGGCATGTGTCAGTTCATGCCTTACAGAATGGAAAGGAGAAGGCGATGACCATTGTCCGTTCTTTTTATTTGCTCGAGCAACATCTGACATATGATTAATACCGCCCTTGCCTTCAAATCCCTTCAAAACTACTTCATTAGAATTAGGGAAGTATTGCCCATATACTCTGTCTCCTTTATATGGCTCGAATTTTACATGTCTATAATGATCGGATATATCACCCATCTTGTTGCTGAACTTATAAATCTGCTGACGAATATCCTCCTTGGTCTTAGGAGTTATTTCCAGTCGTTTGTAATCCTTATCAATTTGAAATAAATCTGGATCATCACCTCTAAGTCCCATAGATGGTCTTCCATTCCCTGTATACCCAGGCGCCAACCTCTTCGGATTCTTCCTCAGGTAATCGTGCTCCTGCAGGAATTGGTCATGCTTGGCTGTCCATTCCCTTACACGAGCTTCATACCTTTGACGATTAGCTGGATCCACAGCCCCGTCGCGGAGTCTCTTGTACTTTCTTATCTCACGTTCCTGTCTCCTTTGCTCTTGCTCCGCCTTGTAATGCTCCTTAGTCTCCACATCGTTCGGGAGATCTGCAATCTCTGTTATGCCTTCGATATACATATAAAGCTGATGCCTGCAGTTCGGATGCAGGAAGTGATCCGCCTTAGCTTCAGACACCAGCTTGTGTTCACCATCCGGCTTTCCGTCTGAATAAACATCATCGATCAGGACCTTGCCCTGCCATTTCTGGCAATAAGGACAGGTCATGCCGATCACATTGGACACGACCAGATATTCACCCAGCTCGTTCCTGACATCGCCGTTTGCCTGTCTGGTGACCTCGGAAGAACTCGTCCTCAGTGCCATCTCAGCATAAGATGCGATGTTCACTCTGTTGCCGTTGCTATACTCAACACAGTTAAGCCCTGCAGACAGGAAGTCCTTGGATGCCATATCAATGGCCTGTGGTATCGTATAGCTTCCGGACTGGGCAAACATATCCGCCTTTCTAAGAAAATCGGTATATCCGAAGTTCATCCGGTTGATCGCTGCATATCTCTTAGTATCGATATTCTGTATGGCCTCGTTGATAATGATGTCCAGCTTGCGCGAGTCTGCTCCGAAGAACCTCTGAGGCAATCCGATGCCCCGACCATATTGACCGACCACGCTTGATCCCAGTATTCTTGCCGCTGTCTCAGCTGCATCGTCGACACTGCCTTCATACGCTTCCCTTAAGAAAGTCTCAACTGCTTTCTTGGCAAGATTGAAGTGGTAATTGGTCAGTATTGCAACATTCTGACGATATGCACGAAGGCTGTTGATCTGCTCAGCCTGCCACTGTGTCCACTTGAATCCTTCTTCCTCTTCCCAGTTCTCATGGCGTTTCATATTTCTTATCGCCATGGCAAACAAGGCATCTTCCAACGCCTGGAAGATGTCACCGATATCTTCCGGCGTCATATAGGCCTCCTGTTATACTGCGAATTCTCCGGGTGGCGGTGGTTCCTCTCCGCTCTGGGTTATACCCTTCTCGATCTTGATCCTCTCTACTTCAGCCTTCTTCCAGTCTTCATCCTTGGTATCGCCCCAGAGCTCGTCGACCTGAGTCTCTGTACTCATGAGGTTAGAAGATGCAGCCTTACCCAGCGTCTCGACCTGAGCTTCAAACGAAGGATTCGCATACTCACCGAATGTAACTACCGCTTCCGTATTTTCGACAGCCATATCGTAGAGTGCTGCATATACGGCAAGAACATTCTTCACAAGATCCGGTAAGACATCGTTCAGAACATCAATAATCTTGTTCCTTGTATAGAGTGTTACCTTCTCCTTCTCGCGCTGTGCCTCTGCGTTATCCAGCTTCTTGACGTCGATGCCAAGCGTGCTCGGGCTCAGGATTCCCTGCAGACACATATCAAGTGTGTTGATGTATGTCTGAAGCAATCCCTCGTAGTTGATAGCAGGAGCTTCTACCGTAATCTTATCCTCTGCATCTTCAGATGCATTGCCTTTAATAGCTATGAACTGGTTATCAAAGGCATTCGGTGAGATCGGAGCCCCTGTTTCCGGATTTCTCGGAATAAGCGTCTCCGGAATATATGTCTTTACTCGACCAAGCCTTAAGGCATCCTGCCACTGCGATATCGCCTCATCGTATGCATCGAAGCAGTCCGTCTTCCTGTCGAAGATGGATCGCCCTCTTCCTTTGAACTTGGCCGACTTGTAAAACATCATGGGAATAGCCATAACAAAATCGTCTTCCCAAGTAATCGGCTTCAAGTTCCTAAGCTCCGGAACATTACTGAGAGCAACCTCATGACCGAGCTCGTCGAACAGAACATAGTCGATACGATGTTTGCCGTAATGTTCCTCGAGGAAATACGCTTTATGCTTTTCCTCGACGTAGTATCTGGTAGTAAAGATTATCTTCTCGACCCTGCCGCGCTTCTTCTCAAACTTCACCCTCGAAGCCGGATAGAACTCGATGATCGGATAGTCAGATATATTCTTGTCGAAAGATATCTTCCATGCACCGTCGCCCTCGACCAAAGTGTCAGAGATAGCATCTGCAAGCACATCCGTGAACTTGTTATCCTTGGATATCTCCTGCCATGTATCATCAAGAGCGTCCGGATCCGTCACCTTGATACCGTTAAGGTCACTCATGATGATCGATGTGATCATATCAACCATCAATCCCGGAAGACCGCTGTGTATCTTACGAAGTTTATTACCCTTAGACGGAACCGCAGCCCAGAATCTTGCTCGAATAGAATCATCGAACGCCGTCGTTAAGCTCTTGTAGAACTGCTCAAGCTCTGATGCACTGCCCCGGTACCATAATCGATACTCGAAGCAGGAGTCCTGATGCGTCATATCTGCATCTATTGTTATATGCTGATCTTCAGCCGGTCTTATATCCAGCCATCTCTTGATCAGATCTTTTACTACTCCCATTCTTTCCTCCTTATGCTGCCTTTATAAGCAGTGGCTTAAAAGGCTGTATCGAGTATTCGTCCGAATCCAGGCAGTCAACCGGATAACTTCCGTCATCGACTCTGACCCAGTCCTTCTCCAAGTATTCCTCCTCATCCCAACATGCCTGCTCATATGCATCGAGCCATTGCTTCATGTGAGATGCTATTCTTTTCCTTCCCTGATTGATCAGGATCTCCTGCAGATGAATCCTGTCTACGATTCCATCTTTCTTATACGACGGTACTATCGTCATGCTTTGAAGCCCGACCTTATCCAATGCATTCCTTAGCGCCTGTCTGAAGAGCTTGTCAGCAGACTCGCAGAACACGTTACATGACTTGAGCTTCGGATACACCTTTGTCCATTTCAGTATGAATGCAGCGATCGCGGCAGCATACTGTGCATGGTCCATACCGCTTTCGATTCCCTGTTTATGGTAGTAACCATCTATTGCTATGACCTGACCATATCCGGATGTGAATCCGTTCAATGTGGCCACAGTCGCATCCGTGCCACCGACATCGACACCTACAGAGAAGTCGATAAACGGAATCTTACGGTCATAGGAGCCGTCTGGAAGCTTCTCGACGATATCCTTAAGGTCAATCTCCACCGCCTTCGTGAACCCTGTGTAAATGATTCCTGAAGCGGTTGTACGCTTACCCAAGATATCTGCCTTAAACCACTGACTCTTCTGATCGTAGGTCTTGATGATCTGCCTCAGCCTTTCATCCGATATCGAGAGATTATCCGCAATCGTGAAATGCTGATAGTTATAACCGTACTTCGGGTCCTTCGACTGATTCGCCTTATGAACCGATTCGATCTCCTGGTAGAACCAGTGTCTGGGGGGCTTCGGGTTCAAGTCCATGAACACACGGCGCCTTTCTGCAGCGGTCGTACGATCAAAGCATTCCTTAATGAATGTCTTGTGACACTCATTAGCCTCAGTAATGTACACACACCCGAGAGAGAATCCCTTGATTCGTGCCGCATCGTTGATCTTTTGCCCGCCTGCTATAAGGACTACCTTCTCGCCCTTTGCTGTTCTTATGAATAATGCATCCAGTCCCTCATATTTCCCTTCCCGACATCGTCCCCTGAAGTAATGCTTAAGCCCGAAGCCATTCGAGTCTATGATATTCATTCTGGCAGTACCGTGTGTTACACCGGCTGCAAGATGGATCTTGTCTGTAGTTACCTCGATATTCATCGCGAAGGCAATAATGTTGATCACATTTTTACCGGCACGCTTGCCGCCTTCGGCAACATTAAGCCAGCAGGAACCACTACGTCTTATGTAGGCAGCCTGCTTCTTTGTGAAGTTTGCATATCTGCCCATATCATTCTCCGTCCCCAATGAAGTCTTCGAGCTGTCGATTACTATCCGAATCGAAGATTTTCTCGGTCAATTCGTCAAGGTCGCTAAGTTCAGCTGAGCTGTCTGTGATCACCTCACGCTTGTCACGCCACTCGTTAGGCTTCCTATTCTTGAGCCAGAAGACCTGAGCAGCTGTGTCCGGAGCTACATCCTTTTCGATTTCCTTGATGACAACAAGCTCCGGTTCTCTTGTCAGCGGATTGATACGTCGTTCCCTTGTCACTTCCTTGACTTTATAGCCAATAGCCTTACGGAAGAGTGCCTGTTCGACTTCACGATCGGCGACTTCCTTGTTTCTTTTTATGGCGTCACAAATGTCACCATACTTATTCATCCACTCGTATAAAGTCTTACGGGTAATGCCCATCTTACGGGCAATCTCTTCGTCTGTAAGGCCGTCTCGAGCCCATCCTTGTATCAGCAGTAATCCTTCAGGCTTGAGCCATCGCTGATATTTGCCCTTCGCCATAAAGAATCACCTCTTACTTTCGGTGCCAGTTCAACCCGTGAAGCAAGAATATCTCATTGAACTCTTCGATATCGTGGGCCTTCTTATAGGGCTTGCCCTTATCGTCGATTCCGATATGCAGCAGCTCATGATACAGAAGGATCCTCATCTGCTCTTCGCTGAACTCGGCGCAGTTTTCTTCGTATATGATTATCAGGAAATCGTAAGGACAGTAGATCTTGTATATCTCATCTATCTTCTTGCACTCTCCAAAGACGATGTGATCACGGGATACAACCTTCTTCTTGGAGCATCGGACAACACCTACTGATACACCGGCAATCAGAATGTCAGGTCTGTTATTACGCAGCACATCGGAAAGCATCTCTCCGTATATCTCGTCGCCGGAAGCATAGGCAGGTCCTTTATCCATGATTTCCTCCAAACAAAAAGCACCGCCGCTCTGACGATGCTCTTGTGATATTTTTTTACGCTACCAGTATAGCACAACAAAAAGTCTACTTATGTATCTTCTTTTGTTTTTTCAGAAAACAATTTTTTTGCATCAATGATAGGCAAGAGAATCGGATTCATAAGAGCGCTGGATGTAAGAGTTGCTACAATAGTCCTAATTTGAGGAAATAGAATCTGACATGTTTGAACTTTGAGAAAATAATCCACATCCTTTTCTTCCAAATTACTTATGTCAAACACACCCGTTATGTTAACAACAATGTCTACAGGGAAAGGATGCTCAGGTGTGTTCTTTATCTCTAAAACATAAGTAACAGCAGACTTTGTGTTATCAACTCTTTCAATTTTCCTGTGGATTTGAGGATCTATAGTGAACGATTCCCCGGAAATTCCATGATTCAACAGTTTAATCTCGTTAATTATCAAAGAGAAATTAACCAATGTTTCCATTTAACTTACCTCCTGAACAAATAAACTATTGGGCGTATAATTCCAACTGTTTTTTGTCATACTATAAAGCTGCTTCGTAGAACTGCCATTACTAGTTTCAGACTTGCCTCTATAAAGCAAAGTGTCTATTTGAGCCGTTATGCTATCAACATAAACTTCCATTTTCAAAGCCTTGGCAACTTTAATAACGGTATCAAGTCTCGGAATTGTTTTCAGAGATTCCATGCGTGCGATTGCAGCCTGCTTTAATCCACACTTTTGTGCAAGTTGCCGTTGAGTCATTCCTCTGTCAACTCTAGCTTCGATCAAGGCAACTATAACCTTTGATATTTCTTCTGCCGTTTCAAAGGTTCTCTCAGACGTTTCACTCTCACATTTAAGGTCTTCCCACACATCATTAAACATTATTCTTTCCATCATGAAAACCTCCTTTTGTAGTCTTCCATTCGTTCTTTTGCAGTTTCTATCTCATGACGAGGAGTCTTTTGTTGCTTTTTCCTAAACCCATGCAATAATACAATGCGGTTCTCTTTGAAATAAAAGAAAAATATACGATTATTTCCTGGTCTCAATTCATACAAATCTCCTTCAATTGGCTTCATAGATCGAGGTTTATAATCATTTATTCTCATACCATACTGACCTAACAAATCAATATATGACTTGATTATTGCAAGATCTCGCACACCATAAGATTTGCTAATATCTCTCAGAAACTTTTTCAGAGGAACATTTGAACCACTTGTATGATAAAATTCAATATCGTACATCAAACGACCTCCCTGACATGCAACTCGTTGATAACATTTTTGTTATCAAGTTATGTAATCCTACAACGGTTTTTCTAATTTGTCAATTACTTCTTCCTATCGTCGTGACCTATCCAAGCCAGTACTACAATTGTCATACAGATTATGGCAGTTATTATTATTGCTTTCATTCTATTCTTCTCCCTTCGGTATAAATTGCGAAATCTCATCAAGGGCTTTCAGGTGGAGCTTCATCAACCATGCATGACTGTAATTGAAGTTCTTCTCTATCCATCCCCAGCTCTTCTGATTGAGATACCGTTCTATTAGGAGCGTTCTTAAGACCGAGTCCGTGACCATATTGATAACTTCAAGCCTGATACGAATCAGCTTTGCGATCTTCTCCCTGACCTTCTCCACATCATCTGTGGCCTGAGCGTAAGAGATCATTCTTTCTTCCTGAGCTTGAGGGTTGTTGTTCTGGATCCTGTCCTTTGAGTAATCCACAGCGCCGGAAGTGATAGCAGCAAGGATCTTAGCTTGAATCTCTTCCTTAGCCGCAAGTTCTCTTCTGGTAACGATATAGACCTGGTTGAGCCACGTCTTAGCAAAATACTGCTTATCTGTCATATCAGAACCCCCTTTCGGTATTGAGGATAGATAAGATCGATTTGGTATAATCATCGTCTGGGACATCTGTGAATTCATCTCCTGCTCTAAAGCAAATGAAATAGTCTCCTCTGATAATCTCCGGCCAGCCGAACATCATACTCTGGAAATATCCCATTACCGGATTCTTAGGCAGGTCTTTGATTAAGCCCTCCTCGTTACACACCAAAACATACCCATTCGGAGAAGATACAGTTTCAATGTATCCGCCTACATATTTCTGCATGTGGTAAAGATGATTAGGTATCTCGTCAAATCCGGCCTTCTGTCCGACTTTGCAGCTTATAACTTTTATCATCTATCGAATCCTCCTTCAGCTCTGATGTAGACACCCTCGGTGCCTGTGGTCCAATACTTTCCGATCACCTCGTAGCAAACATGTGCGTCATCCTTCCAGAACCCCTTCTTAGTCATACAGTCCTTCAGGAGCTTGATCATGTTATCGGTATCCGGCTTAGTAATCTTGTAAGATCGATCCTGATACTTATCCGAATGGAAGTAGAAGATGACCATAAGCTGTATCGGAGCTTCTATAGGAGTATCCGGCTTAAAAGCATCAAGAAGAGCGAGATATTTCTCTTTGGCTGCCTTTACAGTCGCATCCGGATATATCGTTCCCGTCTTTTTGTTGATCTTCTTCTCCTGAGCTGTAGCAGTAGGGATACGCATAGACATAAAGAATTCCATATCACGCCTCCTCTTCGTCTTCAGGTTCGTACAGATCTGAAGAACCCTCGATGATCAATTCGAATTCATTGGCAAGTCTTAATCCCATTCCGTACAAGACATCATAGAAATCATCAAAAAGCTTCAGCTGCTCTCTATTAGGTTTGTTCTGCCAATCATAGAAATCATGACCATGTCTGTTGCTTAGAGATATCAAGATACGAGTCATCATCTTCTGGACTATATGAAGGTCTTCATACTTCTCAACTAAAGGCTGGAGTTCAGATTTGCAGAGTGACTGTTCCAGCTTCATCGTGTATGAATAGAAACTTATCTCTGCTCTCTCCATGAGCTTATACAGTTCTGTGATCATGGGAACTAAG
>Ga0310691_10005070_pt1 | contig 14554 bp, 21 predicted proteins | sample 176DNAGHGlowgp2_FD_203887 | JGI IMG/M metagenome (GOLD analysis project Ga0310691, IMG submission 203887) | Sheep rumen microbial communities from Palmerston North, Manawatu-Wanganui, New Zealand - 1766 DNA GHGlow gp2 (v2) (version 2) | ecosystem: Host-associated > Mammals > Digestive system >... | reverse complement strand
ACCTTAAGCAGGCTGGTGTCTCGTACCGCATACTGTCCAAGAGCCGTGTAAAGGTGCAGGGCATAAAGAAGCCACTGCAAGTGAACGGGCTGAAGCAGTTCATGTACCTCCCAGAGTACGAGCTGGCTAACGCCAAGCTCATAATGGAGAACGGTGACTACTACATCGCGTTCACTGTCTACACGCCACGCGAGGACAAGTCGTCGAAACCACTTGTCGGGTGCGACATGGGTTGCAAGACATGTGTCACCCTGAGCAACGGAGAGAAGTATGACTTCAAGGTTGAAGAAAGCGAGCAAGTGAAGCGGTTGCAGCGGAGGCTGAACCGCCAGCAGAACGGCTCGAACAACCGTTGGAAGACACGACTCAAGTTGCTCAAGATTAAGGCGAGGAACGCACGCCGCAAGGACGACAAAGCAAACAAAATAGTCCATGACATAACCGAACGATATACCGTCGTCATGCAGGACGAGCAAGTTGCCGAATGGACTGGGGCAAACGGAAAGACGGTGTCAAAGGGTATTATCGGGCGCGTAAAGGAACGCCTGGTGTCCAAGCCAGACACTGTCGTGTTGAACAAGTGGCTCCCGACGACAAAGCTGTGCACGTGTTGCGGACACCGCGTCGAACTGACGCTCCGCGACAGGACGTTCGCTTGTCCCGAGTGCGGTTGCAAAGCGGACAGGGACGTCCATGCGGCGGGCAACATGCTGTGGTTCTATAGAAACAACATAGGTGTGGAACGCACCGAATTGACGCCTGTGGAGATTGACGCTTCCATCTCGGAAGTGTTCAGTCGGAAGCAGGAAGCCGCTGAATCCTCAGTTCAGCGGTAGTTCACATATAATTGAAACATCAAAAAAAAAAATATATGTGTTTATATTCAAAAGAAAATACGCCCATGGTGGCTGAAAAAGACATAACGTGTTACAAAGCGTTGAGGAAAAATTGGTGTGGATATATAACCCCTATACGGGGAAAGCATGTTTCAAAAGCGGTAATAAAAGGCAAACGATTAATGAAGCCTTCGATTTGGAGTCGTTTGTTTGGAAAAACGGAAAAAGTCGAGGAAATTTATGGAACGCTAACGCTTGTTGAAACTGGATATATACACGTGTATGTAAATAAATACATAGCAAAAATGTGTTTTAGTGATTGTGATGTTTTCGAATGTGTAATCCCTATGGGTACTGAATATTATATTGATAAAGATAGAAATACGCTTGCTTCAAGATCCCTACGATTTGTCAGGTGTGTATTGTGATTGTAACATGGTTTTGACTAATGAAAGATACATAAGCAATTGATAATATTATGTGTTTAGTTGCTGAAAAAAGCTGCATGATACGGTGTGCAGAAACTGAGATTGAGTGTTGGAAAGTGTTAATGATGAATGAAGATGGTGAGTTATATTCACCGTTTATGCGTTGTCACTATACCGTTGGGGAGGAAAAAACTATTGAGTGGTATGAAAGTTTAATACTGTGCTACGTTAATGAACGTGTTATGGTAACACATGGTTTGCACACTTACACCAATTATAATGATGCAGCGCTTAACGCTAGTGAAACGTCTCCATTTGACACCCAATTTGTTTTGGCTCGATGTGTCATACCTGTTGGTGCAAAATATGTTGAAGGTACCGTTGACAGCATATGGGCGGAGCGTGGATATGTCAGTGACAGGTTAAAAATTATCGAAATTGTGCCATAAAATACTTTAAATACAAAAATTATGTGTTTATTCAGTAAAGAAAAAGAGATGGTTGCCACGTGTGACATACCGTGCGTGAAAGTTCTTGTGGAAATCGATGGTAAACGTTATACGCCGATTTATGATAAGCATGTGCCTTGTTTTGTATTGTGGGGGCTTTTACCGTTTAGTGCGTGTGGTGAAAAAGAGGTAGAACAAGGAAGTGATGGCGTTTTTGTCAAAGGAGGATACATACATGTGTTTGATTTATTGAAATCTTCGTCATCATCGTTAACATGCTGGTGGTTTGCCATGCATAAACTTGAATATTACGAGTGTGTTATACCTAAAGGAACGCATTATTGGGTGTCAAGTGACGGTTCAGAATATGCGGCTAGAAAAATAAGATTTGTCAGAAAAACATAATTTTAATATTTGGGAAAAATGGGAAAAATAAAAAAAGTTGGATATGAGTTGTGCGACATAAACGTCGTTCAGTCGCCTTGTTCGGAAATTGACAGTCGTTTAGAGTGTGACACGAAAATTGAAATGTGTGGACGTAAGGTTTATCCTGTTGTTGTGGCGCCAATGGCGGCAGTGACAGATGAAAACAACTATAGGGTTTGGCTTGACAATGGTTTCATTTGTGTCGTTCCTAGGACTGTATCATTTGGAAAACGGTTGGAAATCTGCAAAGATACGTTTTGTTCGTTCTCATTGGATGAGGCGGAGTCGTTGCTTTTTGAAACATATGTTGAGCGTTTTTCGAATGATGTTTTTTACGTGTGTGTAGACATAGCTCAGGGTACAATGAAGCGTATGTATAATGTTTGCTCAAGTTTAAAGCGCGTATATAGAAACATTGTGGTTATGGCAGGAAACGTCGCTAATCCAGAGGCATATAAATATTATGCGGAGGCTGGGATTAACTATATGAGACTTTGTATCGGTGACGGTAGTAGGTGCACGACTGCAAGTAATGTGAGTATACATTACCCTGTTGCTACATTAATTGACGAGATTGTCAGTAATAAATGCGATTGGGAAGCCGAGCATGAAAAGTCTGGTACTGAAATAATTGTGGATGGTGGCTTGAATAATTTTGACGACATTCAGAAATGCTTGGCTCTCGGGGCGTTTGCCGTCATGAATGGTAGTTTCTTCGCCAAATCTGAAGAGGCGTGTGGCGAAATTAGATACCTTGGTGATGAAAATGAAGATTGGTCAAAAGGTTTATGTGAAGTGGAATATAAACTATTATCAAATAACCCTTTTTTTAAGAAAAAGAAACCGTATCGTGAATATTATGGTATGTCTACGAGGCGTGCCCAAAGTGAGTGCGGAAACGTTTGTAGCAAAACGTCGGAAGGCATTGTAAAGCCCGTTCAAGTTATGTATCCAATCGCAAAATGGGCTGACAATATGGCGAGTTTTCTTGCCAGTGCGATGTCGTATACAAATTGTTGTACGATAGATGAATTTAGACAAAAAACCGAAGTTATAGTTGACTTGTCTGGCGATAAGTCGTTTAGAAAATGAAAAAAACATGTGTTTATATACGTTACAAAACAAGCCTTTTGTCAGTGAAGAGGACATTGTATGCTACAAACAGGTGAAAATAAATAAAAACGGTAGTTTTGTTAGTCCTATAATGAGTAGGAAGATTTCAGACGCCGTAATATCCGGAAAGCGTTTGTATAGGGCTAGGGGGTTAGTAACTGTTAAACAAAAATTTTAGAAATTTTACGAAAATTTTGGTATTTCTAAAACAATTTTCAAAAACCTGACTATTTATATGGAAAAGAAACTTGAAAATATAATGGACAACGTTCCGAACGCAAAATATAAAGTCGTCGAAGTAACCAAAGATCACTACACCCTCGAAAACGGTGACGTGTTCGAACACACCTTCGATATTGACGAAAACATAACCGTAGATGAATTCCAACAACTGCTCGACAACGCCAGAATAATGCTCACTTCAATCTCCAATGCTGAATAAACTTCTTAACATAAAACAAGCCTCACAATACCTGAACGTCTCCCAAGACACGCTCCGTAAATGGGAAAAAAACGGAAAAATAACACCATTCAAAACCGTCGGAGGACACAGGAGATTCAGTGTTTCAGAATTGGACAAATTGCTCGGAGTTGAAAACGAGGAAACGGAAGGAAATGTTGTTAACTGTGCAATATATGCCAGAGTAAGTTCAAACGAGCAAAAACAAAAAGGCGATTTGGACAGACAGGCACAACGTTTGAGTGAATACTGTGCAAAACAAGGCTACCACGTCACACATATCATAAAAGACGTAGGAAGCGGATTGAATGACAACCGAAGTGGTTTTAACCGTCTGACAGATATGATTGTCAAGCAAAAGGTACAGATGCTTGTTGTTGAACACAAGGACAGGCTAACACGTTTTCAGTTCAACTTCATCAAGAAAATGTTTGAGAGTTATGGGTGCAAGGTTGTTGTTTTGAACGGTTTGGATGTATCGGACACGGAAGAGTTAACGGCTGACATGATGAGCCTGTTGGCAAGTTTCAGCGGAAAGTTCTACGGAAAACGTAGTGCTGAACGTAAAAAGAAAGAAAGAACAAAAATAAATGATTAAATGGTTCACACTTATCCTTGAAAGTGGTTGCAAATGAGTAGAATTAAGATTAATGAAGGTGACGAAGCCGTATTTGTGATTAACGGTAAAGAAATAACGGTTTCTAAATTGACTGTTTCACCAACAAGTGCTGAAGAAATTATTAATAAAAGCGATTCGATATTTTCGAATAGAAAATCTCGTGAAGCATCCTATAAGTTGTATGCGCAAGATATGGCTAAAGGAGAATGGAAAACAAATGGTGAAACAATAAAATTCAGTGATGACGGTGCGTTGTTAGATGGAAGAAATCGATTATGTGCCGTTACATTGGGAAAGAAAAACATTGACTTCATTGCTATCGGAAACATTGATAGAAGTGTTGTGGACACCATTGATATTGGTATGAAAAGAACCTTAGAGCATGTCTTGAAGATGCAGGGTTATTCTTATGAAACAGGTTCTGCTGCAATAGTAAAAACAAAGTTGGAATTAGATTCAAGACAAATGAGCCAAGGTGCTTCCGAAGCCGCTTTAAACATTTCCAGACTGAATGCCGTACACGAATATGAAAACAACATTGACAAATATAATAAGGCATCTGAATACGGAAAAGATATTTGGACAATATCTCACAAAGCGTTGAATCGCCCAGAAGTTGGCGCATTGTATATGCACTTAACAGAAACTTTAAAATGGGATTGTGAAGTTGTCAAAGAGTTTTTTAATAAACTGGCTACACCAGCAGAGAAAACAATCTTTTTCACAACATACGATAAATTAAACAATAAAAAAGTTTGTAGGGGAAAGGAAAGATTTAAAGAATATATAATTTGTTGGAATTCATATATAACAGGTAAAAAAACACAGAGAATTTCATATAAAGATGGTGATTGGTTTATTAGTCCAAATTAAAATAAATGATTTACAATAACCCGTAATGCTTATTCAGGACAGCACATACAGTAAACGGTTCCAATCAAACAGCCTCACCGCACAAAAATACGGCGAACTGTATGATATTGCCCTGAAAATCAGAAACCTGAAAAACGAAATTTCACAATACATATGTGAGCACATTGAGGATTACGTAGACATGAACAAGTTCACATTCGTAACCGAAATGCGCTCGAAATACAATGCGGTTCCTTCATCATTTGACAAACAAGTCTATGAGGACGTTATTGTTGCATACGCCAACAAGTTTGACACAATTAAGCGAAACCTGACGTTTGAATCCATACGCTACGTCTGCTGTGAGGTTTACAAACGCGACACCAAAAATCGCAAAAATGGCGACTTCAAGAAAACAAAACTCGAACGTAAGGAAACACGCCTGTCAATTACACTGACTTACCTCGCACGATACGGTAACGAAAACACTGTAGAGTGGTTAAAGTCACAGTTGCCAAACGACAACGAATCCAAACGCAAATTTCATCAAACGATACTCGATGTCATCGAGAAGTTCGGGTTCGAACGTCTTTATAGACTTGCTTTATCCAAACGTGAACAAACTTTTTCAAGATATGCTTCGAAACCGATAGAGTTCAAGAGTTTGACATTCCGTGGAAGAAGCAGAAAACAACAGATCGTTGCGTACAACAAAACATACGGCTCAGTTATAAACGCCTTCGTATCGTTGAGCGGTTTCGAGCGAAAGTCGTTCGATGTACCAGTGAAGTTCAACAAGGACTACCACGGCAGTATGCACGACTACGAGAAAGAATCGAATGACTATGAGTACACAGTCACCTTTAACGAGCGAAAGAAACAAGTCTCCGTCATTCTGACGAAAAAAGACGACAGATACATACCCGACGCTGGCGATAATTTTGTTGGCGTAGACGTGAATGTCAAACACAATATGCTCACCCTTTCAGACGGAACGACGTATGACTACGACAGGGAACTTGTCAAAGCGTTCAGCGAAATCTCGAAACGTGTGGACGAATTGAAAGCCAATGATAAGGACTACAAAATCGGCAAACGCCGTCAATGGAAATTCGATGTCATACGGCACAAAATCCGTGAGGCAGAGAAACTGGAAATTGCGAAGATGTGTAAGGAACTTCATGACCAAGGAATAACGCACATCGTCATGGAGGACTTGAACGGAAAGTTCGGGAAATCTTACATAAAAGACAAATGTAACGGCGACTTGAACTTCAACCGTATTGTTGGGGCGTTGCGGATAAGCACGTTGAAAGACGAGGTAGAACATATCGCTCGCAAATATGGAATAGCTGTTTCAACAGTACATGCAAGTTATACTTCAAAAATGTGCCCCGTTTGTGGATGCATCGAGGACGAAAACCGTCCGACGCAGGAAGAGTTTTCTTGCATCGAGTGCGGGCATGAAGACAACGCCGACGTGAACGCGGCTATAAACATAAAGAATAGAGTCAGTGAAGCCGTGCTTCGCAATAGGCTCTTAAAACAACTTGACAATGGTGCTTTCGAGCCTAAGAAACTCAAACGGGAGAAGGTGAAGGAAGTGCTGGAGTCGTATCGTACAAACCTTATGAAAGGTAGAGAATCTAAGTTTTCTTAGATTTTGTTGTACGGTTGGTTTGTTGGGAAATTGAAACTGATAAAATTGTTGCTAGGTTCGACAAAAACGGAAATGTAATTGAAGAAAAAATCTAATAGTGCTATATGATTACAAGCGTTAAATTTCCCAAAAAAGGAAACGGCTACCTATATCAGAAGTACGAAAAGCCAGAGAAGCCTGACAAAAACGACAGACGTTCCCGAACGCCCTATGAAGAAAGGGTAAAAGAATACAATGAGGAAATGGCTGTGTATAAAGCAAACAAAGGAAAATTCATTTTGCCTGCTTCGTATAACCTGGTTGGAAAAGAGTTTTCGTTTGAAGATGGAAAAATTAATGTTTTGTTTGGGCCGAACGCTTCAGGTAAGACAACCGTTTTGAGGGCAATTGCTGGTGAGTGTATCACGGAAGACGGTTTCACTACATTAAGAGAGCCCATTGAATTCGGGTTTTCTTGTGAAAAATATGACTTAGGTGAAATTGTTGGCAAATTGAAGAAAAACACGGCGTTTGTTCAGTGGGACGGAGCGCCGTTGTACTACGACAACTTTGGATGGAGAAAAGAACAGTCGTACGGAATGTTTGGTGGGTTGGTTGGTTCGGCCATTGGAAGTGTCGGTGAAGAAATTGAATATTACTTAGCTTCTCGTAGAACGTCTGCCGGTCAAAACGCCGTTTATATCCTGAACAAGATTCTGAGAATTATTTCTCAAAAAATTTCATTGAAGGAGATTTGCGAACGCCAACAAAAGGCAAAGTTTGCGAATGCCAACAGCGTTTGGAAAAATTGTGGTGAGGAACAACTAGAATATCTGTCAAAACTACCGCGTTATGAAGATGAAGTATATCCAACACTTATGTTCGATGAGATTGACAAGAGTTTGGATATCGAAACCGTTTGGACTATGTATTCGGAGTTCTTTCCTGCTCTGGTTAAAAAATACGGATGCCAAATCATTCTGGTAAGTCATAGTCCGCTCATTTTGTCGGAACCTATCATGAAAAACGACGTCTACAACATAATCTCGTTGGACGAAGCTTACACGAACGATGTTAAAGGGCTTCTGAAAGGCGTGAAGTTCTAATATCTGAATTTTCCTCGTAGACGCACAGAAACAGGGTTGTGAGGCGTTTTTGGTGTCTGGATGATATAAGTTATCAATTTTTAATTAAAAACGCCTGAGAATGGCTAAAAACAAGTTATCATGATTATTATAGAAAGAAGATACGAAATTGCTCGTCCGGAAGGTGGTGGTTACAAGACGGTTGTTGACAGGAAAAGTTTCAATGATGATGACACTGCTGGTGTTGATGCGTTCATCAATGAACGTGGTACTATTCCTGGCTACCCATGGTATAATGTTAAATTCGAATATACAAAATTATGACCCCTGAAGAGAAAGATTTATTGCTGCATTGGTTCGAGCACGTTGCTCAATTGGCTACGGATAAGAAAACGGCGAACGGTGTTGTGATGTCGGATGAAGAGGCGTTTGCGGAGATTGCCAGTTTGGCGAAAGACGCTTGCTTTTATATACAAAATCACATTGAAATAGAGGAATTACCTAATGACTGACAGCGAGAAAAAACTGGTTTCTATTGACTTGTGCGGGCGGCTGCCGTATGGTGTGAAAGTTCAATGCCTGAGTGTAGGAGAAACGATGCCACAAGTTTGGGATTTGATTGGAATGCCGACTGCATACCATTGTGATATCATTATACCGAATGAACGCCGTTTTTCGGCAACACCTATTCAAGATATCAAGCCTTATCTTCGTCCTCTGTCAAGTATGACATGGGAAGAAAAAAAGAGTATAATGTTTTCGGGTTTGATGTAGTAGACCATATTAACGCAGAATATGGCATATGTCCAAGATATACTGTCGTAGAAACAACAAGTTTCAAAAGTATTGCAAATATAATAAACTGGCTCAACGCTCATCATTTCGACTACCGAGGATTAATTGAGCAAGGACTGGCGCTTCAATCTCCAGAAGGAATGTATCAATTTGTATAGTACTATAGCAAAAATCGTTATTATGTGTTTACCAACTATCGAAACAAAAGAAAGAATTGCTGAAACCGATATTGTTTGTTACAAGGTGTTGAGAATGTTAGATAATGGACGTTTTGTAACTCCTTTTACAGGGAAAAAAGTCTCTTCAAAAGTTTTATGCGGAAAACGGCTATTTAAGCCTTCTTTTTTTAGTATAAAAGATATCAGAAATGTTGGCTATTTTAAAGAAATTCGTAGTGGGTACATACACGTTTACGGTTCACCTTACCAAGCGTTATTTTCAAATGAAAAGTTGTTTAAATGCATAATCCCAAAAGGTACCCGCTATTGGAATGATATCTACCACTACGAATACGCCGCACGAAAGATACGCTTTGTGGAAGAAATACACAAAGAAACGTACAATTTAGCATAGTACCATACAAAAAATGTGAACTACCCACGACTGAAGTCGCGGGCATCCTGCTTCATCGACAACGCTCGCCCGACGCAGTCGCGTAGGGTGGAGGCGAAATCTCCACAGGCGTGAATTCCGGCAGTTCCTGCCGTATTATACATCTCTTCGAACCACTTCCGCAGGTTTATCGCGGCGTTACTGTCCCTGTCGAGCTCCGCTCCACAGGACGGGCACGTCCACACCCTGTCGGACAGTGCGAGTGATTCGTTCTTGTGCCCGCACTCGTGGCACGTCTTTGACGACGCGAACCACTTGTCCGCGACGCACACATAGCAGTCGTACCTCTTCGCCTCACACTCAAGCCACTGCCTGAACTCGCCGAAGGCGATGTCATGCACCGACTTCCCGAGACGGAGAGAACGGGACATCGACTGCATGTCCAAGTCCTCGATTACCACGACGTCGTATTTCCGGACGTAGTGCAACGCCGTCTGTATGGTGTTCTCCCTACGCTTCGCGGCAATACGCTCATGTTCGCGGGCAAGCCTCTTCCGAGCCTTGTCCCTGTTCTTGGACTTGAACACCTTCCGTGACACTGAACGCTGGAGCCTCGCGAGCCGTTTCTCGCCCTTCCTGTACAGCCTGACGCGCTTGGGTATCGCGTCGTCAGACGGCTCGGATGATACGACGAGGCTCTGCAAGGACATGTCCAACCCAACCACCTTCGGATTCGCGGCGTTTGCCACGCGGTTCACAATCGGCTGCTCCTCTGGAGCGTCCACCGTAAGTGATACGTAGTGTTGTCCAGAGCCTGTTCGGCTGACGCAAACGGACTTGACGTGTCCTTCGAACGAACGGTGCAGTTTGATTCTTACGGCACCGAGTTTCGGAAGCGTGATGTACCTGTCGTCAATGACGCGGATACAATCCGAGTTGTTGTATGTCGTGTACGCGTCGCGGCACTTCCTGCGCTTCTTGTGTTGCGGGAAACCGAGGCGTCTGCCGTCGCGTTGTCCCTTCTTCGACTTCAGGTAGTCCTTGATTGCCTTCTCGAAGTGGCGACGCGCCTGTTGCAGTGCAACCTTGTCGCACTCGGCAAGGTAGAAGTACTCCTCCATGGCGGCGAACACGCCGTAGTCTGGAGTCTTGCCGAACGGTGTTCCGTTGTCCTTCCAGAGCTTGTAAGCTTCCGTCCACCAGTCAAGGCACAGGTTGTACATCTTGCGCACACAGCCGAAGAAGCGTGCAAGCTGTTGGGCTTGCTCGTCGTTCGGGTAGATGCGGTATTTGTACGTCCGTGTCACGGTAGGTTGTGTTTATAACTTAATATGACTATAATTAGTCAAAAAACAAACTTTGTAAATAAGCGTCGCTGTATCCCACGACTGAAGTCACGGGTATTAGCGACGCGGTTAATAAAATTATGTGTTTAATAAGAAAAGAAGGTTATAATTTTGGCATCGTCAAGGATAAACCAATCGAAGCCTACAAGGTGCTTATTGAACGAGACGGTGATTTGTTTAGCCCTGTTCGTGCGTTTCGGTACAGAATTGGAGAAACATATGAAGAAATGTTGGGGGCAATCAGTGAATATTCAATAGATGGGTTTCCTGTTTATGAGAAAGGATTCCACATGTTAAGTACAATCGAAGGTGCCAACCAATATTTGAATAATATCGAGAGATTTATTAATTGTTACGATTGGATGACACATAGAATGGCACTGACATTTTTGACTATTGTGAAATGTGTTATCCCACCATCCGAATACACACTATATTCAAGTGGTGTAGATGGCGATTATGGTATTCAAGGAATTGTGTCAAACCGAATACAAATCGTTGAAGTCGTGTCAAGGCAAGAAATTAGATGGAAGATGAAACCCATCAATCTTAAACCATTTGAAGCATGAAATGTTGGTTTGTTAGATGTGCCGGATGTGGAAAGCAGTACGCTTATAACACACATAAACACATACGTTCACGTTTTTCAAGAGAATACTGTCCTGAATGTTGTGCAATTCTTGGTGAGGCGTTAGATAAAATACGTCAGCATTTCGTTCCGCGTTGGAAAGAGATAGACTACTTAGAAAACGCTTCCAAAATCCTCAACGCCACAACGGAAAAGAAACCTTCGGATAGTACTATACAAATCCAGCCCGTTGAGTATGTTCCAAACGGAATGGTTTCTGGGAACGTCCACATTATTGACGGTATCAAGTACTCCGTTTGCAAAGACGCTTCTGGAATCGGGCATGTGTTTGTTTGGCAAGAGTACGAATTGGAACGAGAGGCGTTTGGAGAAAAACCGTGGTTAGTTGATGGCAGGGATTGTACTTATCCAATGATGAAACCAAAGTCTTCAATCGCAATGACTGACGTTTATCCAATCGAAATGGCAAAGCCAAACGGTGCGTTTTTCTTTTTGGACTGTTTTGAAAAACTACCAGTTGGCGATTATTATCCACAGGATTGTGGTGACGGAGTTTGGAAAATTTGGGACGGACTTTATGGAAGCAAGAAATTCGCAGAAGAAGTGGAAGAATCTATAAGAAAAGAAGTTCGCGAAAATGGAACCGAAACTTTGTAAATGTTGTGGGGCACCCATAAAAAACGACGTTTGCGACTATTGCGGCGTTTCGTACGGAGAGAAATGCACATCTGAAAAAATCGTAGAGTCTGATTTCTTAAACGGGGATATGAAACCTTTTATTCCTCCCTTTTACGAACGTCCTAAATGGAAAGCAATAAAATAGTTGTAATGTTCTAAATTTTTCGTTATAATTAGAACATCAAAAGGGTCATTAAATCATAAACAACCGATTTTTGGTGGATTTGGTTGTGCCGAATTCGGGCTTCCGCTTCGATAAGGTTTTGGGAATCCACCGTTTTAACAGTCGCCCGTGTCGTCTAGTCTGGTTAGGACGCCAGGTTTTCATCCTGGTAACTCGGGTCCAAATCCCGGCGCGGGTACCACTAAAATAATAAAGTCATGCAAAATTTCTCTGTAAAAATAGACGGTAAAGAATATTGGGTCAGCCGCAGTTGTGCCGTTGTCTGTCTTATTTATCGAACCGATGTGAACGGAAACGTTCAGATTGTAGTAGGTAAACGTGGTAATGGGTGCCCGGACGAAGTTGGAAAATGGAACCTAGTGTGCGGTTATATTTCATACGATGAAACAATAAAAGAAGCATCTTCACGCGAAACAAAAGAAGAAACGGGGCTTAATATTCCGTCAAATGCTTGGAAAATGATAAACGTCAACAGTGACCCAAAATCTGATAAGCGTCAGAATATCACGTTCCGCATGCTTGTCAAATGGAAACCAGAATACGGTACGGAATTCACCACAGAGTTTTCGGAGCCAGACGAGGTTGATGAAATCAGGTGGATTAGTTTGGAAGAGGTTGATAAACTGGATTGGGCGTTTAACCATAAACAATTGGTAAACAAGTATTTAAAATAAAAGATAAAATCTTAAAAATTCATATCGCAGCATGCAAGAAAAGTGGACAAAATTAAGGGCAAACGTCCTTTCACGGACAAACGACTTGGCTGATGCCGCCGTGTTGTCATTCATCATGGACGGTGCTGAAATCCAGAAAACGGACAGCCCAATCATTGCGAAATCATTCATTTCAGAGAGTTTGAACCTAGGCGATTGGCAAACGCAGAACAGTATAGGGCGTCTGTTGGATGAAGGTTGGTTTACCTCCGTTGAACACGTTATGTTCGAGAAGTTCGAAGGCGTGAAAGTTCCGTCAACCAAATTCAATCTTAGCAGACGTAGTATTGGCGTCGGCGAAGGATTGTGGAGACGTTTCGAAAACAAACAAACAGTACAAACAGTTAAAAATCAAGATAATGAGGTATACTAAACTTAGAAAAGAAGTAATTGACGAAACAGACTGTCTCCTTGAAGCTGCTGTAATGTCATTCATCATGGACGGTGCCGAGATCCAAAAAACGAAGTGCCCTGTTTTCCCTATGTGTTTTATCAATAAAAACCTTAAACTTACGGAAGAAGCCGTCAACTGGGCTATTAATACGCTTGAAGAAAACGATTGGTTTACAAGTGAAATTGTGACGTTACAAAACGAGGACGGTAACGAGTGCCATTCAATCAAATGGAACCTTTCCGAAAAGGCAATTTCGAAAATTAATATAAAGCCACATGAAATTATTGGATGAGCCTTGCATTCAATTGCCTAAATTTGGCATGGATGCACCTTGCATAGAGTTGTGCAATTTGTTAAACCGTTTACCTGGATTGGAAACCTCTGAAAGCTGCTGCGGGCATTGCAAGGAACCTTATATGGTGTTCTTCAGGTGTGACAACCTAGATACGCTCACCCGTCTTGGGCGTTCAATTGACAGGCGCTACTCCGATGGAAAATGGAAAATCGAACTTGACTCTGGGGACTCCAACCCGAAGAACCGTTTCTGCCTGATGAGTTTGGAACCTTTTAAAAACGACGATGAGATGCTTAACAGCGTCGAGGGACTGATGGAGAACATCCTCTACTGGTTCAACGACAAGTACGACGAGTACTTCGACAGCGACGGGCAGATTTCGGACTGCACGGAACAGGAAAGAAGCCTCTCATGGACGACGCCTAGAGAATCACAGCGTCTTTTGGCGTGTGGACTCTCACCCGAAACGGCGGACGCAACATACATTTTCTCAACTATAGGAAAACCACATTGGGATTTCGTGCCCACAGTAACCGAACCTGACAGCGAATACGACAACCCAAACACATTGCCTTGTTGGACGTTGGGGAATTTGATGCGTATGCTATCTCACGATTTCTTTGGGTGGCGTTTCGATATCGATGGCAAGGACGTGATTATGTCGCACGGAACGAGCAGATATTTCTCATTGAAAAACGAACTCATCGAAAACGTCGTGGATGCCCTATGTTTCATGCTAAAGGAGCATCAACAGAAGAAAACAATTCTTGTTCTCGACAACGGACACGGAAAATAACAAACAAAAATAAACGAAAATGAAACTAACGAAAGAAGACTTGATGAAATTGAGCAAAGAACGTCTTGTTGAACTTTTGCTCGAAATGCAAACCGAACAGGAAACGACACCGAATGTAACGCCGTACATTCCTTGGTATCCATACAATCCTCCGTATATTTCCTCACCAACACCTATAAGTTCATCTCCTTGTTGGGCGCCAGACGGAGATTGTCCCAATAAGTATCATGACTGCATCAATTGTCCAAAAACAGCAACTGGCGGAAGTGGTACTTGGGTTACGACAGTTTATTCAAACGGTTCCA
>Ga0310691_10005069_pt1 | contig 14560 bp, 15 predicted proteins | sample 176DNAGHGlowgp2_FD_203887 | JGI IMG/M metagenome (GOLD analysis project Ga0310691, IMG submission 203887) | Sheep rumen microbial communities from Palmerston North, Manawatu-Wanganui, New Zealand - 1766 DNA GHGlow gp2 (v2) (version 2) | ecosystem: Host-associated > Mammals > Digestive system >... | reverse complement strand
CAAGGCAATAGTCGCTATCTTTTTCATTGTTCTTTCGTCTTGGTTAATACTTGTTTCTGGTGCGCACTCAATAATTCAGACGAACCAACAAAGCATTTTGTGACAAGTATAGCCGTAATTATTCTCCATAAACGACACTCGGCAGCATCCCTCATGATACTGCCGAGTGCCTATGCCACGTTACGTCCTAAGCTCTTCGCCTTCAGGGCCCTCAGTAGGCGTGGTCGTGGTTTATCTCGTCCAGGGTTATCTCCTTCCGGTCGATGGCTGCCCAGGCGTATGCGATGTAGGCCACGACGAAGGGCACCAACAGACTGACCCAAAACATCGTACGCAGGGTGAATTCGCTCGACGACGAGTTAGCCATCGTCAGCGAACTCTGCAGGTCTGCCGTCGAAGGGTAGTAGGCTGTGTTGTTCCATGCCGTCAGCAACAGCAGCACCGTCACCGTAACCACCGTGCCGAAGCCTGCGGGCCATATCCCGTGGTTGTATGTAGGGGACACGATGGTGCGGACGATGCCATAGAGCACGAACACTACGCCGATGACCAGCATCACCAGCAGGGGCCACATCTCAAGGAGGTTATGCAGATACTTGTAAGGTTCCATCGATACCACCCCCGTCGATGGGTCGACGGCATACCCCTCGCCCAGTAGTACGTGCCCCAGGAATACTAAGAACGGCACCACGAACCCCAGGCTCGTGCCTATGATACGGACGGAACCTCGCGACCGCAAGTTCTCGTCGGCAACGTTGTTCATGACGTAAAGTATGCCCAGCGTACGTGCCAACTCTGCCACGGCAAGGCCGAAGACTATGTTCCACGGATTCAGCAGGGCATCGAGCCCATGCGAGGCATTTGCCCACCTGCTGATAATGGGCGTGGCCACGCCATCTATAATGTTTTCGCGCTCAACAATGAAGTTTGAACCCGTGAAGAACGTAGCCACGGCTCCCCCAAGGAGCAGGGGACCCAGCACCCCATTCAGTACCAATAGCCGCCGGAACGTATTGGTACCAAGCAGGTTTCCTAACTTGCTTTGGAACTCATAGCTGACGGCCTGCAGCACGAAGGAGAAGAGGATGATCATCCAAAGCCAGTAGGCTCCGCCGAAACTGGTGGAGTAGAAGAGGGGGTAGGATGCGAAGAACGCACCACCGAATGTTACGAGCGTCGTGAACGTATATTCCCACTTCCGCCCCGTAGAGTTTATAATCAGCCGCCGTTCGTCCTCGGTACGTCCCCAGGAGAAGATTAGGGAGTTGGCCCCCTGCACGAACATAAGAAAGACGAGCAGCGCCGCAAGCAGTGCCACTACAAAGCACCAGTAATGCTGAAGAAATGCGTAAGTCATAGTTCGGGTCCTTTCTTGATTTGTTTACACATGATACTTATCTCCACGGCCAAGAGCGTGGTGAAGAGGATGAGAAATAGGAAGAACGTGGTCATCACGGCCCCGCTGCCCAGGTGGCTAACACCTACCCATGTGGGCAGCATGTCCTGGATGGTCCAGGGCTGACGTCCGAACTCTGCCACCAGCCATCCGCTTTCGCTGACGATGTAGGCTACGGGGATGCACAGCAGAGCCGCCCAATGGAACCAGCGCACCTCCGTAATCTTCCTTTTATATATAAGGAATAGCGACAGCGCAAACAGCAGGACAAACAGGCATCCGCCCCCCACCATGATGCGGAAGGCATAGAAGCATACGGGGATGTAGGGTACCACCTGCGAGCGGTCCTTCACGTATCCGTAGCCGAAGTACGGCATATTCTCCTTGATTTCAGCCCCCAGCGTTGCCAGGAATTCCTCGGGCGCTCCTTCCCTTTTGGCCTTGCGATACTCCTGCAAGGCCGTAATGGCACACCGCCCACGCTCAATCTTTTGTTCCAGTGAGAGTGCAACCGTGCCGTCCGCCTTCGTGTAACCATCCAGTATGTCACGTATGCCGGGCACCTGGCCGTGGATGTCATTTGTGGCCAGGAACGATAGGGCGTAGGGCACGGAAAGCTTCATCGGTGGCTCGTCATCGTTCTCGAAGTCGGGCTGCATGAACGGATTGACGGCGGCGATGATGGTCAGCGGTTGGTCGGTGCCTCCCTTATAGAGGGCCTCCATGGCGGCCAGCTTCATGGGCTGCGTCTGTGCGACGGTGTAGGCCGAATGATGGCCCGATAGCATAATCAACACCGAGGCAACGAGGCCGAAGATGGCGCCCACCTTCAGGCTCTTCGTTGCAAACTCCGTATGCCTATGCTTCAGCAGATACCAACTCGATACCCCCACCACGAAGACGGCACCCAGCACCCATGCCGAGAGAACGGTGTGGACAAACTTGTCGACGGCCACGGGCGAGAAGGCTACGTCCAGGAAGCTTGTCATCTCGTTCCTGACGGTTTCGGGGTTGAACTCCTGACCCACGGGGTATTGCATCCACGAGTTTGCCACCAGAATCCACCATGCCGAGATGGTGGCTCCCAGTCCTGTGAGCCACGTACTGGCCAGGTGAAATCCCTTAGACACCTTGTTCCATCCGAAGAACATTACGGCCACGAACGTCGACTCCATGAAGAATGCCACGATGCCCTCTATGGCCAACGGCGCTCCGAATACGTCGCCCACGAGGTAAGAATAGTTGCTCCAGTTCGTTCCGAACTCAAACTCCAGGATGATGCCTGTGGCCACGCCCATGGCGAAGTTAATACCGAAGAGCCGTTGCCAATACTTGGCCGTCTCTTTCCAGAACTGATTGCCGGTCCGGTAGTACAAGGTCTCCATGATACCCATCACTACGGCCAGACCGAGCGTCAGAGGCACGAACAGCCAGTGGTAGATGGCTGTCAGGGCGAACTGAGCCCTTGCCCAGTCCACCATTGTCATGTCGATGCTTAGCAGATTCATAGATATAAGGTTATAGGTGTTTTAGTTATTAGTTTCCAGTTCTGTGGCTACGAACTCGGCCTCGTCTCCCCGGGCATGCTCCTTCAGATAGTTGGGGAAGAAGAAGATTTTCAGCACGACGAAGATGATGAACAGCTTCACGAGAATGACGGCCCACAGCGTACGGCCAAGTGTCATGCTCCGGAAACCGTCGTAGTAGAGGTCCCATATTTGTCGTAGCCACTTCATTGGGAGCAAAGTTAATCATTATTTTTTAATATCCTCAACATTTTCCGCTATTTTTGCTTAACTTATTAATTTCTTTTTATTAAATAGACATTATGGCCACCCTTATCGACATGACCTTAGTGTTCAAAATTTCCTAATTTGTCTCAGTTTCGTTAGATTCTTTAGTGTTTAACGTTGCAGTGTCGCATTTTTTCCTTACCTTTGCACTCGTTTAACGAAAGGGATAATGAAAAAGATACTATTTTTCCTTTGTTTGCTGCTTGGTGTAACGCCTCGCATTCAGGCTCAGCGCGTGCTGTCGCTGGACAGCTGTCGTCAGATGGCCCTGAAGGGCAACAAACAGTTGGCTGCCACGCGTCTTGGTCAGGATCTGGCCCTCGACGTGAAGAAAGCTGCCCGGACGAAATACCTTCCCAAGGTCGAAGCTCTGGGCGGTTATTCGTATATGAGCAAGGAAGTGTCCATACTGAGCGACGAACAGAAATCGGCCCTCAGCAACTTGGGTAGTAATGCCGTCAACGGCATGAGCGCTTCGCCGCTTGGTGCGCAGTTGGCCCAGATTCTTTCCGGCTTGGGTATGAATCCCACACAGGTGCTGCCTGCTGCGGCCGCGTCCCTCAACCAGACAGGGGCGGGCATCGTGGATGCCTTCCGCACCGACACGCGCAGTATGTGGGCAGGCACGGTGCAGGTGCGCCAGCCTCTCTATATGGGTGGCGCCATACGGGCGGCCAACCGCATGGCCGAAATCAGTCAGACGATAGCCGACACGCGCATTGACCAGCAGACCCAGGAGACCATCTACGACATTGACAAGGCCTATTGGCTCGTCGTGTCACTTCGTCAGAAGCAACGTCTGGCCGAGAGCTATCGCGAGCTGGTCGGCCATCTCGATGAGGATGTATATAAGATGATAGGGGAGGGCGTGGCTACGCGTGCCGACGGACTCAAAGTGGACGTGCGAGTGAACGAGGCAGACATGAAGATAACAGAGGTGGAAAACGGTCTCGCGCTGTCGCGCATGCTGCTGTGTCAGTTGTGCGGAATGCCTGTCGATACAGAGTTTACCCTGGAGGACGAGGCTGAGATGACTACAGATGCAAACCTGACAGCTACCGATGACAATAGTAGGAAATATGTGACACGGCCCGAATTGCAACTGTTGGAGAATGCCGTTGAGCTGGGCCGCCAAAGCGAGAAACTGGCCATGGCTCCCTATCTGCCCCATGTAGGACTGGTGGGTGGCTACACCTTCTCCAACCCCAATGTCTTCAACAGCTTCGAGAAGAAGGTGGGCGGTGTGTGGAACGTCGGCGTGATGGTTCATGTGCCTGTCTGGAACTGGATGGAAGGCAAGTTCAAGGTGCGTGCTGCCAGGACGGCAACAGCGGTTGCCCGCATGACGCTGGAAGACGCCCGCGAGAAGATAGACCTGCAGGTGGCACAAAGTCGCTTCAAGGTTACCGAGGCCCGCAAGAAACTGGCACGTGCCCGCAAGGACATCGAGAGTGCCGAGGAAAACCTGCGTTGTGCCAATGCGGGCTTCCACGAGGGCGTCATGGATGCCACCACCGTGATGCAGGCGCAGACGGCTTGGCAACAAGCCCAGTCGCAGAAGATAGATGCAGAGATTGAAGTCAAGATGGCCGATGTGGCCCTGCGCAAGGCTTTGGGCATATTGACCGCCGACTAAGTTGCTGCATGTGCATTTTGAATTGTTAATTGTGCATTAATATTTGTAATATGAGCGAGAAAACACAACACACTAACGTATTGCTGGCCCTGTTTGGCTTTGCGGCGGCAGTGATAGTAGTGGCCGTCATAGGCTTCTTCACGTTGGGCAACGAACCCGAGTTTATCCAGGGGCAAATGGATGTGACGGAATACCGCGTATCCAGCAAGGTGCCTGGACGTATACTGAAGATTTGTAAGCACGAGGGCGACTATGTGCATGTCGGCGACACCCTGGCCATACTGGATGCCCCTGAGGTGCGTGCAAAAAGTGCTCAGGCCAGTGCCGTCGAGGAGGCTGCTTCGGCCATGAGCGAGATGGCCGAGAAGGGAGCCCGCCAGGAACAGATTCAGGGCGCCTATCAGCTCTGGCAGCAAGCCAAGGCTGCATTGGAGATACATGAGAAGTCGTACCAGCGTGTTCAGCGCCTCTTCGACGAAGGCGTGCTGAGCGAGCAGAAGCGCGACGAAGCCTATGCCCAGTATACCGCAGCACAAGCTCAGGCCAAGGCTGCCGAGAGCCAATACAACATGGCCGTCAATGGTGCTCGCCGCGAGGAGAAAATGGCCGCTGCCGCTAAGGTGGAACAGGCCAAAGGCGCTGTTGCCGAGGTGCGTTCGTACATCGGCGAGACGGTGCAGATAGCCCAGATGGAAGGCGAGGTGACGGATGTGTATCCCCAGGTCGGAGAACTTGTCGGTACGGGTTCGCCCATCATGAGCGTAGCCATCATGTCAGATATGTGGGGCTCGTTCAATGTGCGTGAGGACCAACTGAAAGGCATGAAGATAGGCGACGAGATTGAGGCTTACGTGCCTGCCTTCGACAAGACCCTGAAGATGAAGGTCTACTACATGAAGGACTTGGGTTCCTACGCTGTATGGAAAGCCACAAAGGCCAATGGCCGCTATGACCTGAAGACCTTCGAGGTGAAGGCCCGTCCTGCTGAGACCATGGAAGGTCTGCGCCCGGGCATGTCGGTGGTGATAAAGGATTAGAGGATTAGGGATTAGAGATTAGGGATTAGAGATTAGGAGATTAGAGATTAGGGAGTAAGGATTAGGTGAGACGGATAATAAACATCGTATGGCGTGAGATGCGCATTTTGCGGCGCAATCCCATCTACATGTTGTTCATGGTGGTGATGCCCATTGTGGCCGTTATCTTCTTTACGACCATACTGAGTAGCGGTCAGCCAGTGGAGATGCCTGTGGGTGTTGTCGATCAAGACTATACCCCCATCACCCGACGCATGGCCCGCCTGTTGGATGCCTTCCAGACGACACGCATCACCGGACAATACGCAACGGTGAGCGAGGCGCGTCAGGCTGTGCAGCGGGGGGAGATATATGCCTTCCTGTATGTGCCTAAGGGCACGTCGGCCAAGTTGCTGGCCAGTCGCAAGCCTACAATATCGTTCTATTATTCCATGACCTCGATGACCTCGGGCTCGCTTCTCTATCGTGACCTGAAGACTATTTCCTCCCTGGGCAATGCCGGACTGATGCAGGCTTCGTTGCGACAGCGCGGTGCCACTGAGGACCAGATTATGACCTACCTGCAACCCATCAGCGTCGACCTCCACCCACTGACCAATCCTGCACTTGACTACAATGCCTACTTGTCTACGGCACTGATTCCGGGTGTACTCACCCTGTTCATGTTCCTTCTGGCTGCCTATTCGCTGGGCACGGAACTGAAGTTTGAGACGGGGCCCAACCTGCTCTACGAGGCCGACGACAACATTTGGGTGGCACTCACGGGCAAACTCTTGCCCCTGTTCGTCATCTCGCTGGCCATATTCTATCTCTACGAACTGTATGTCTATTACTATCTCGGTTTCCCTCATCTGGGCGGTGCATGGCCCATGGTTTGGCTGGGACTGCTGACGGTGATGGCCTCCTTGGGCTTCGGCATATTCATGTTCGGCTTGTTGCCTCAGTTGCGCATGTCCATGAGCATCTGTTCGCTGTGGGCCGTGCTCAGTTTCTCCATGGCTGGTTCCATCTTTCCGGCAGCCAGCATGGATGCTCCGCTGAAAGCCCTCGCATGGCTCTTTCCCCTGCGGCACTATTTTATGATATATCAGGCTGTGGTCTTCAATGGTTATCCCGTTGTGGGCGTATGGGAACATGTTGTCGCCCTTACAGCCTTTGCATTGTTACCGTTGTTTGTCTTCCCGCGCATCAAGAAGGCACTGAAGTATTACGTTTATGTTCCATAGGTTATACTCGATAATATGCGAAGTCTGCGCGGTTTGGCGCGACGAGATGAAGAGCTTTGTCCACGACGAAGGCATCTTCCTCTTCTGCCTGCTCATGCCTGCCGTATATCCCTTGCTCTATGCCTGGATATACAATAACGAAGTGCTTCGTGAAGTGCCGGTGGCCATCGTTGACGACAGTCGCTCTGCTCTCAGCCGCGAGTTTATACATAAGGTCGACGCCACTCCTGACGTCCGTGTAGCCAGCTATGCCACCAGTCTCGACGATGCCCGGTGCATGATAGAGGCTCAGGAGGTGCGTGGCGTTTACTATATACCCGCCGATTTGGCCAGTTCTGTCTATGGGGCCCGCCGCACGTTCATCAGTGTCTACACCGATATGGCCATGACGCTACAATACAAGGCGATATACATGGCTGCCAACGGCGTGGTGACCCAGATGAACAAGGACATACGCATCAGTCGGATGACCAAACTCACCACCCAGCGTGACGAGGATGTCTCCTCCGCGCCCCTCAAGTTCGAGGAAGTTCCCATCTTTAATCCCTCCGGTGGCTATGGCGGCTTCATCCTGCCCTGCGTGTTGATGCTCGTCCTGCAGCAGACTCTCCTGCTCGGCATCGGTTTGTCCGAAGGTACACGCCGCGAACGTCGCCGACTCATCACCGTAGCTCGTACCATTCCCAGTAAGGGGTATGGCCTTCGCTTAGCTTTCGGAAAGGGACTGGCCTACTTCATGGTATATTCCGTCTGGGCGGCCTATTTGTCACTGGCCGTTCCCCGTATGTTCGGCCTGGTCATGATAGCCCAGTGGCGCGACCTCGTGGCCGTCATGTTCCCATATCTGTTGGCATGCATCGGATTCGGACTCACCCTTTCGTGGTTGGTACGCTATCGCGAAAACGTTCTCTTGCTGGTGGTTTTCACCTCCGTTCCCTTCCTCCTGCTGTCGGGTATTTCGTGGCCATTGAGTTCCATACCAGCCTTCTGGCAGGGAATCGGTGCACTCATACCTTCCACCTATGCCGTTCGTGCCTATGTCCGCATAGCTACGATGGGGGCAACGGCAGCCGATGTCATGCCCGAATTTACGGCTCTGTGGATACAGGCCGCAGCCTATTTCGTTGCTGCCAGCATCGTGATGTACCGTACGCGCAAGGGCTGATAGAACCCTTGTCCGAAGGTAAATATACTAAAAAACCTTAATACATTTGTCCCGATGCATTTTTTTTTGTACCTTTGCATCGAATTTCGAAATTACATCTCATGGAAAGAACCTTAGTCTTATTGAAACCCTCCGTTGTGAAGCGCATGCTGATGGGCGAGATTATCAGTCGTTTCGAGCGTAAGGGCCTCAGAATCATAGGAATGAAAATGCTCTATATGACCGACGCTTTGTTGGAGGAGCATTATTCCCACCTAAAAGATAAACCCTTCTTCCCCCTTCTGAAAAAATCGATGCAGGCTACCCCTGTTGTCGCTATGTGCCTCGAAGGCGTTGAGGTTGTGCGTGTGGTGCGTGCCATGGCAGGCGTCACCAACGGCCGCAATGCAGCCATCGGCACCATCAGAGGTGACTACTCCATGTCAAACCAGCAGAACATTGTTCATGCCAGCGATGGCATCTTTGTTGCCAAGGAGGAGATAGATCGCTTCTTTAAGCCCGAAGAGATATTTGATTTCGGCGACTTGAATTTCAATTCATTGTATGCCGTAGACGAAGTTGACCTGTAATGGTTTGCAGGTCGTTACCTTAAATCGAAAATAATGAATAAGTTAGCAATATTATTCCTCGGTATAGCCTTCGCGTTTCCTACGCATTCCAATGCGCAGGATTTGATGGCGCGCCAGGCTCCCATCGACACCAAACTGCGTGCCGTGGACTCTGTGGCCATCAACCGCCTGCTGAGGACCGAGACTATGGCTGAACCAGCCATCGACCTCTATCAGACGTGGTCGAATGAGTTTGTCAATTACACCCAGGCCCTGCCTGCCGAGCATCGTATCGACCTGCGCGATTTCCACATGCCTTGCGACAGTCGCGTCGTCAACTCCCATTTTGGCTATCGTCGCCAGTTTGGCCGTAACCACTATGGCACCGACATCAAGGTCTATATCGGCGACACCATCCGTGCTGCATTTAGCGGTAAGGTGCGTGTTGTCAAGGATCAGGGCCGATATAAAGGATTTGGTAAATATGTGATTATTCGTCACCCCAACGGACTGGAGACCATCTACGGTCACATGTCGAAGCAGTTGGTTGATGAAGACCAGTATGTACGTGCTGGCGATCCCATTGGCCTTGGTGGCAATACGGGCCGCAGCACAGGTCCCCATCTTCATTTTGAGACCCGTCTGCTGGGCGAGAAGATTGACCCCGAGAAACTTTTCTGCTTCGAGGCTGGCGACATTCGTGGCGACTATTATGTATATCGTCGCTACGGCCGTTCGCAACTGATGGCAGCCCACGACGTCAACAGTCTGCCCCAGGATGCTGAGCAGAGCGTGGAGAAGGCTGAGGAGTCGCGTGCCTTCCAGCAGCAGCAAATTGCCAGCCGCCAGAACCGCTCGCAAATGTACAAGGTACGCAAGGGCGACACACTGGGTAAGATTGCCAAGCGCCACGGCATCACTGTCGACCGTCTGTGCCGACTGAACAATATCTCCAAGAACAAGACTTTGCGCCCAGGACAGATTCTGAAATGTTCGTGACGCAAGCGTAAAATCAATTATAGGAAGCCCGATGTCGTTCGACGTCGGGCTTTTTCATGTTCCTTTGGCTTTACCGAATCTCTCTGCAACCTGAAAAGCAAAAGAAAAACATATTTTCCTTTCGCATTTCTCTCGTTTTTTTGTACCTTTGTAGCCGTAATTAAAATAATGTATGGAAACAGAACAGCAATTCAGACAAATTATGACTGAGTGCCGGACACTTTTTGCCAGCAAGTTGCACGACTATGGTGCAGCCTGGCGCATCATGCGTCCGTCATCTGTAACCGACCAAATCTTTATCAAGGCCAACCGCATTCGCAGCATCGAGACTAAAGGAGTGGCACTGGTGGACGAAGGCATTCGCCCCGAATTCATAGGCATTGTCAACTATGCCATCGTCGGGCTCATCCAGTTGGAACTGGGTTTCGCGGAGGTGGGTGACGATATGTCGGCCGATGAGGCGCTTGCAGCCTACGACCGTTGGGCCGAGACCTCTCTCCAGCTGATGCTTCGCAAGAACCACGACTACGACGAGGCTTGGCGCGGCATGCGCGTGAGCAGCTACACCGACCTCATCCTGATGAAGATATTCCGTACGAAACAAATCGAATCGCTCAGCGGAGCGACGTTGGTGTCCGAAGGCATCGACGCAAACTATATGGACATGATGAACTATGCGGTCTTCGGGCTGATAAAGTTGACATTCGGCGACAATGAAACCGAAACGAAAGAAACAGGCGAAGTGGCTGCTTGCTAATCTCTGCCGTCTGCTGCTCTTTGTGACGTTTGTCTTTTCGGGCGTGGTCAAACTCATCGACCCGAGGGGCACGCAGTACAAGATAGAGGATTATGCCGTGGCCCTTGGGGTGCACGAGTGGATGCCATCGTGGACGTCTCTGGCCATAGCCCTTGCACTGGCTATGCTGGAGTTCTACCTTGGCTTCAACCTCTTCTTCGGCATCCGCCGACGCACGACGACACGTTTTGCCTTGTGCCTGATGCTGGTGATGACGCCCTTCACGCTGTGGTTGGCCCTGACCAATGCCGTTGGCGACTGTGGTTGTTTTGGCGATGCCGTGCACCTCACCAACTGGCAGACCTTCGCCAAGAACGTCGTTCTGTTGTTGGCAGCTATGATAGCAGCATGTTACTATCGTATGCTCACGCGTTTCATCACTGAACGCAACCAGTGGCTTCTGTCGCTCTACGCAATGGTGTTTGCCCTCTTTCTGGGCTTGTACAACATTCGCCACTTGCCAGTCATCGATTTCCGTCCCTTCAGCATTGGAACGGACATGCCCAAGGCCATGATGGACGAATGGCAGAGTGAGAACCTGGAACAGATGCACTATGCCGACTTTGTCTTGCAGACTATGGAAGGCGAGGACATTACCATGGAATGGCTTATGGAGCCTGGCTACAAGTTTCTGATGGTGGCTCCTTTCCTGGAGCAGGCTGACGATGGCACGATGGACCGCATCAATGCACTCTACGACTACTGCCGACAGCAAGGCTATCCCTTTCTGGCTGTCACTTCGAGTTTGGCGGAAAGCATCGACCGATGGAAAGATCTGACTGGTGCCGAATACGAGTTCGCCTTGTGCGATGGCACCATGCTGAAGACCGTCATTCGTTCCAACCCCGGCTTGCTTCTGTTCCACGACGGGGTCATCTACCAGAAGTGGGCATCTGCTGACCTGCCCGATGTCTCGCTGGATAGCCAGCCACTCGAGCAAAGCGAACTTGGCCGGATGCAGTCGCGAACTCGACTGCAGGCTGTCAACCGCTTGGTGATGTGGTTTGTGTTGCCACTGTTCCTCTGGACGTTGATCGACCGCATTTGGGTGGGTCGGAAATTCTACCGACGCAGGAAATGGCGGAAGGGGAGAGATTAGGATGAAAGATTAGAGATTAGTATTATTAACATATAAATAAAAAAGAATTATGAGAAAGAAGATTGTAGCAGGAAACTGGAAAATGAACCTGAACCTGCAGGAAGGTGTAGCCCTGGCTACTGAACTGAAGGCCGCCCTGGCTGCCGATGCTCCCAAGTGCGACGTTGTCATCTGCACTCCCTTTATCCATCTGGCTTGCGTTGCCGATGTTGTCAAGGACACCGTCATCGGTCTGGGAGCTGAGAATTGCGCCGACAAGGAGAAGGGTGCCTATACGGGCGAGGTGAGCGCTGCTCAGGTTAAGAGCACTGGTGCTCAGTACGTTATCCTGGGTCACTCGGAGCGTCGTGCCTACTATCACGAGACTCCCGAAATCCTGAAGGAGAAGGTCAACCTGGCACTGGCTAATGGTCTGAAGGTTATCTTCTGCATCGGCGAGGTGCTGGAGGAGCGTGAAGCTGGCAAGCAGAACGAAGTCGTAGGTGCTCAGTTGGCTGATAGCCTGTTCGACCTCACCGACGAACAGTTTGCCAACATCATCCTGGCCTATGAGCCCGTATGGGCCATCGGTACCGGCAAGACCGCTACTGCCGAGCAGGCACAGGACATGCACGCCTTCATCCGTGGTGTCATCGCAGGTCGCTTCGGCGAGGCCGCTGCCGAGAACGTCAGCATCCTCTACGGTGGTTCCTGCAAGCCCACCAATGCCAAGGAAATCTTCTCGAAGCCCGACGTTGACGGTGGCCTCATTGGTGGTGCCGCCCTCAAGTGCGCCGACTTCAAGGGCATCATCGATGCTTGGAAGTAATTTGGAAAATGAGAAGTTGAGAGAATGAGAAAATGAGAGAATGAGAAGGCTTAACCGAGGTTGGAATAATATGGAACGCATGAAAAAGAATATTTTTATCGTATCTGGAAAGTTTCTGCTGTTACTTTCTCATTTTCTCATTTTCCCATTCTCTCAATCCCTCCTTGCCCAGGAATCCTTCACCGCCCGCCTGCAGCAGCCTGTGGTGGGGAAGGGTAAGGTGCACCTGCACCACGATGCCGACATCGAGGCTCTGCTTTTCGGTCGCCGAACGGCACCTGTAAAGCCTCATGTCCTGCATAGCATGGTGCGCGACACTTCTGTTGCAGTCTCCGACAGTCTTCTGATGGGGCTCGGGCGCAAGGTACGCATCAATGGCTACCGTGTCCAGGTCTACGCCGGTGGAAATTCGCGCGATGCCAAGAATCGTGCCTATCAGATGGAGGCTCAGGTCAAGGCCTGCTTCCCCGATCAACCTGTCTACACGCGTTTCGTCAGTCCTCGCTGGATATGCCACGTCGGCGACTTCCGCACTCGCGAGGAAGCGCTCGACCTACTGCAGGAGATGCGTCGCATGGGCCGCTTTTCCGAGGCCATTACCGTTCGCTGCAAAATCAATGCATACGTCTATGAATAAGCCTGAAACCATTACTACCCTTGAAGGATTGCGCATGCAGGACAATCGCGAAGCACAAATCCAGGAACACATGCGCCAGGTGCTCGGCCTTCTCGGCGAAGACCCCACACGAGAGGGATTGCTGAAGACCCCCCTGCGCGTGGCCCGTGCCATGGCCGACCTCACACGCGGCTATGCCGAAGACCCCATAGAGATACTCTGCTCCGCCAAGTTCCGCGAGGACTACAGTCAAATGGTCATCGTCAAGGATATCAACTTCTACTCCCTCTGCGAGCACCATCTCCTGCCTTTTTACGGCAAGGCCCACGTGGCATACATACCCAACGGCTACATCACCGGCTTGTCCAAGATAGCCCGCGTGGTCGACTGCTACAGCCATCGCCTGCAGGTGCAGGAACGCATGACCTTGCAGATACGTGAGGCCATACAGCAGGCCTTGCAGCCTCTGGGCGTGATGGTTGTACTGGAGGCTCAACACATGTGTATGCAGATGCGCGGAGTGGAGCGACAGGGCTCTGTCACCACTACCAGCGACTTCACCGGAGCCTTCAATCAAGCCAAGACTCGCGACGAGTTCCTCAAGCTCATCAGCCACAAGTCTTGACCCGCCTAACCCCTTGATTGCCCCAACTCTTGGGGCATGCACTTGTAAGTTACATACAAACAGAACAATATGAAAAAGATTAAGAACCGAGTGTTCGCTGCCACTCTGATTATCAGCAGCGCAAGTCTGCTGGCAAGTTGCAATAATGCCAAAGCCAACGACGAAAATTTAGAAGCCCCCGAGAATACCGAACAGCAGGTACAGTCCGAAGAACTCATCCGCACCAGCCAGAGTTGGGACGGTGTGGAGCTGCCCGACTACTTGCAGGGTCGTCCCGAACTGGTGGCTGTGAAATATGTCTTTCCGGCTGGTAAGAAGTTGGGTTGGCACCATCATCCCGTGATCAACTATGGCGTCCTGGTGCAAGGCGAACTGACCATCATCGGACAGGACGGCAAGGAGAAGGTTGTACACGAGGGTGAGGCCGTTGTCGAAATGGTCAACACCATCCATCATGGTGAGAACCGTGGCACCAAGCCAGTCATCCTCTATATGTTCTACCTCTCGCAGAAGGATATGCCGCTGGCCGTCCAGCATCCCGAGATTCCGTTAGAATGACAAGGTACAGAAGATAGCTTTTCACTACCCGAACCCGCCATGCCTCTCCACGATGCTCCAATGTGCGGGTCGTTTTTTTCTTGATCAAACCTACGCCCTTTTATTGATGCCTACTAAAAACACAACATATGAAAACAGAATTTGAAAAGATGCGCAGTGAAGAGTTCTACGACTTTACCAGTGAGGAATGCCTGGCAAGTTACTACAGAGCTCCGATTCCATGGCCGTAGGAAATCCTTGACGAGTTATCCGGAAGAT
>Ga0310691_10005067_pt1 | contig 14562 bp, 2 predicted proteins | sample 176DNAGHGlowgp2_FD_203887 | JGI IMG/M metagenome (GOLD analysis project Ga0310691, IMG submission 203887) | Sheep rumen microbial communities from Palmerston North, Manawatu-Wanganui, New Zealand - 1766 DNA GHGlow gp2 (v2) (version 2) | ecosystem: Host-associated > Mammals > Digestive system >... | reverse complement strand
CTGTGGTGGTATTGCGAGCCTCAAGATGAAGCTTGATGTCGGACATGGCGGTAGTCTCGTGACCGTTGACCACTGTCAGTGTTCCGCGGAAAGCCTGACGTGTGAGCACGAGCTGCTGTTCAAACTCAAGGCTGATGGTAGCGCAGACATTCTTCGTTGCCTTATCGAGACCTTCCATCACTTCCTTCTCAGCCTTCTCGTAGAAGTCGCCGATGCGAGGAGTATGAATTTCGTCTGCAAGATTCTGTGCATTAACGATGTACTGCTCCAGAGCCTTTACGTTATCGAGATTGATGACATTCTCATCTGCAGACCCATTGATTGTGTTGAGCAGACGTTCTGACAGGTTGGTATAGAGTTGCCTATCAACGCTGTCCGGACGTGCCTGCAGGAATCCTTCCTCATCGAGAGTACCATCGAGCAGGCCCTTGATATTCAAGGCCACGTCTGACATTATATTCGTATCGTATTTGTGCCATAGGGTATCGCCCAGAACCTCGTCTGCCTGTTGCATTGCGGCAGCGATGGCGTTCGTGGCAGCCACGGTCTTATCCTGGTAGCGGATGATGTAAGCAGGCATATCACTGTCCTCGTCACCCGGAGTACGGTTGGAGAAGAGTCCGTTGCCTTCAGGCATAGCGCCGCCGCAGGTCATGAAGAGCGGAGATATGCACTCCTTGTAGAAGTCACGGTATTCAACGAACTTGCTGATAATCGGCAGACGTTCTACCCAGCACCAACTGCCAGAGTTGATTACGTCGTATGCGCACTGTACGTCGTCAACGAAGCCCAGAACCTCCTTGATGAGAGGCAGACGCTTCACGACGCACTTGGTCATCTTCTGCATGAAAGCGGCCTGGCAGGGTTCGCAGCCAGTTTCCTCAGTTACGCTGACGATGCTTGTGTTCTGAGTAGCTCCATAGGTTGCATTGTTGCTTCCAGTAGAGGGGCCGCTTATATAGCCTCCGCCACCGCCACCGCTGTAACCACCGTAAGAGGTGCTACCAGATGAAGAAGACGGAATAAAGCTCGACGGGAGTTCAGCTGAAGTTGAGGAAATCTTGCAAGCTCCGATACGCAGTGTGCGTTCGTACTGGTTGAACTTGGTGTCGGTGCCGCACTTCCAGTAGTAAATCAGGTTGAGCTTGACAATACAGGGATCGCCGTTGATGTCAGCGGCACGGCGCGGGCCGAAGGCCTTCACCTCACCACCGTCGGCACCCTTGCGGGTCACCTTGATAGGAATAGTGACAGCTGACTGAGCGGGAACCTCAATATCTGTACTTGGCTCCTGAGGCTCGAAGATGAAGTTCTTCAGGTCTTCAGGCATACTCAGCGTGGTGTTGATAGCCTTGACCAAACCGTGGTTGGTGAGGGTGGCGTTGAAGAAGAGCGACTGTCCCGGCTGCAGATTCTCTGCATCGATTTCAGGCATCGAGAGCACTATTGTCGGCACAGGCAGGTTAGCCTGATAAGAGACGTTGGTCGTGATGAGATATTCATCCTCGATTTCAATCTCCTTCACTGACAAAGACACCTTGATTGCGCTGATTGAAAGATTAACATTCACTTTGTTCTCAGTACCCGGACTTACCAATTTGGTAAGCGGTTCAATGCTTGCATGAGAAGCCTCATATACATTAATCTTATAGTAACCTTCGTTCAGTTGGAAGGTGCAGATGCCGTTTCTGTTGGTTTTACCAGTAGCAACAGTTGCATTGGTCACAGGATTCAGCACCTCAACAGTGGCATTACCCACGTGCTTTCCGTCTTCAGTCAGATAAGTGTATTCATCTGTTACATCGACGATAAGCGTACCCTTTGCATCGGAAACCGGAGTCATATTATAGCTGATTCGGCCGCCGTCGCCGTTGGTGCAGTTGAACGCTATCAAACCTGTCTGCGGAGAGTTGAGCTGCATGTCCTCGGTCGGAGTGAAGCGCAGCACAGCGCTGGCAGACTCGTTCTGCTTCAGAGAAGCAATCGTTGTTCCGGTGGGGCTGGTGACGAAACTCGGCAGAGACAGAGAAATTGTTCCGGTCTCACCCTGTCCTCTGTTGGTGAAGGTTACGGTATAATCGAAGTAACCGCCCTTGAGCATAGTGCTCTTAATCTCACTCGTAGAAGCTCTGAGGTCTGCCTTCGGGTTCACGGCATGGAAGCGGACGGGGAATTCCTGAGTAACACCCTGAGCGGTGGTCAGCTTGATTGAAACAATCTCCCAATCATCTGTCGGTGAAGCCTGTTCGGGGGTGAAGTCGTAGGTCAGTCTGGTGTAACTGTTGCCAGCCAAAGTCTCGTTGATCTTGACGTTGAAGGTCAGATTCTCCGGCTTGGATGTCACTTCTGCCTTTGCGCCAGTGAGACTCAGAGTGCTGGGATTGTAGAATTCCACAGAGCCGCTGACTCTATTACCGGCAACAACCAAATCATGCAGGATAGGATAGTTTGCGTTCGTGCGACGCAGACCATAAATCTCGAAGCCTGCCATCTCGTCCTCCTTACTGTCGTTCGGGAAGCGGGCACCCACCTTGAAGTGACCAATCTGAGCGGTGTAGGGAGTGTAGCTTGCGGTGAAGTGGCCCTCTGCATCTGCCTTGGTTGTGAATACCTGGCGTCCGCCCTCATTGATTACATAGACTTCGACATCGGCGTTCTCTATCATCTGTCCGCTGAGGGTTCCGCTGATCTGAACACTTTCACCGGTTTCATAGACATCCTTGTCAAGCTGAACGGTGGCGGTGAATGGAGACAGTGTGCGCACACGGACAGAAGCGGTGTTGTTGTAGGTGTTCAGTTCTGTCACCTTGTTGTCGCCGTTCACAGCGGCATAACAGGTGGCATAACCCAACACAGACGGAGCTTTCACCGTGACTTTGAAGTTCTCATGACCTCCAACAACTATGGGTACAGAGGTAACGAAACTCTTCGTCACGTTGAAGGCGCTGAAGTTCACAGCCGTTCCGGCAGGTAGCGGTGCAGCTCCCTGGTTGCTTACGGAGATATTGAACACGAAGTCGCCCTCGATAATCACCTCCGACGGGTTGGCGCTCAGCGTTACAGTTGCATCCGGCAGAGTCTGGTCTGTGATGTTGACGAATGTGGTAGCTGTGCTGTATCCTTCGGCGCTTGCCATGATGCTAATGCCACGGCTGTCGTTCTGCACATCGTTGCTCTGAGCTCTAAGGGTCAGCGTTGCAGACATACTGCCGGCAGGGATAACCACTGTGTGATTGAACGAGGCAAAAGCTGCATCGTCATCAGTAGTGACGTTGATGGTCAGAGGAGAGTCGGCTGTTGTCTGGTCGTTTCGGGACACGGTGACGGTGACGCTCTCACCCTCTTTGACAGTTTGGTTGGAGCTACTGATTCCAAGTGCAGGAGCATCGTTGTCGAGAATAGTTAGCTGTGCTGTCTTGTGGCCTGCGCTTTCGCCGGAAGCGTTACATGAGCAGGACGAAACCCAGACGGCAGCTGTGATGTTCACGGTGCGGTCTCCGTTCACGAGATTATCGTCATTGACACCGAGGTAGAAGTCTATCATCTCTGCGCCCTTCGGCATCTCATATTCTCTCCGGTCGTAGTAAATCTGCCCGTTGGAATCGTCAGAGAGGCGGATTGTCACGACGTTCGAAATCTTACCGGTGCGGCGCACGAATGCGTGAACACAAATTACTCCGTCGTCCTCCTTCACGGATGTGGGTTCCAAAATGAATTCCAATTCTGGCATATCATCATCGTCGAGCGTTGCCAAGACCTTTCCGGAGTTGTAGCCTGGGGCTGTTGCCGCGAACTCATAAATGGCTGCGATTTGAGGCTCGTTGTCATTGACAGCCTTCACGTCGAGAGTGGCAGAGGTCTGTCCGGCCAGAATCGTGAGAGTTGTTGGATAGCTGAAGCGTCCGCGGCTGTCGTCACTTACAGTGATAACAAGGTTGTTCTCGGGTGCGCGATCCACGGTGAATGTCAGCGTGAAGGTGTCACCCTCATGAAGGTTGTTGTTGGAAGTGGTTACGGTGATGGTCGGGTGCTCGTTATCGATAACCTCGAGATCGCTCTGAACGGCATCGTACCCATAGCCGCTAACGGTAATTGTAACCAACGACTCGTTGTCGAGAACGTTGTTGTCTGTCAGGTCGATATAGAATGTCGTGGCAGACTGGCCAGCGGCAATCGTGACCTCCGAGGGGATTCTAAGACGGCTGTCTGAGCGTGACGGGGTGATGGTGAATATCTGTGCTACGGTGTTGTCGCCCGTGCGTGTTATCTTCACCGGCAGACGGTTGCCATAGATATCATAGAACGGCTCCGTTACGGGTGAAGACATTTCCATCTTCAGGTACTTCGTCAGAGTGATAGCCTGCTCGGACTGAGCCTTGTTGTTAGCGCGGTCGGCTTCGTTCTCGCCGGTGGTGGGAAGAGGAACGACCTCAACCTGAATGTTAGCTTCTCCGTCCATTTCGAGAATCTCGGGCAGGACGATTGTGGTCTGGCGAGCTATAGCCTGGCCTACGTTGAGGGTCTCGTCAGCAGAGGCTGTGGCAATCTTCGTCACCTTACCTTTGGCATTGACGATGGAGACTTCCTCGGTCCAGCCGGCCTGTGTCGGCTTCTGACCGTTATTAACCACGTTCCAGTGGATAGTCATTTCGCCCAACGGGCGATAGGTTGTGGCATCTGTCGTTATGCCGGTGACCATGAGGTCCGGACCCTTGATGATGGTGAGTTGGGCGGCAGAAGCCTCACTGACCACGTTCGAACCGTCGCGCATGGAGAGGACCACGTTGCTGGGAGTGATGCTTAACCCCTCCTGCCCTACCGTATAAGACTGGGAGACGCTCATTTCCACTGTCAGCAACGTTCCGGCACTTCCCTTAAGGGATGCGTTGGTTGGAGAATAGACCAGCGCCTTGTAGGTGTTGTTACCCATGGCGCGGAAGGTCACACTGTGGTCGGCGGCTCGCAGGCTTGCGAGCTGTGCCGACTGGGTGTTGATTGTAGAACCTTCGGGGACGGTGAGGTCAAACTGCACCGCTACCAGCTCGTCCGTGTTATCCACATAGACGGGAACTGTGATGTTGGTTCCGGGCAGAGCCGTCAGCTCTGGGATATAGAGCTTATTGACGTTCTGTGCGTGAGCGAGGCCAATGCTCATGAGCAGAGCCACCGCATATAGAATATAATGTTTCGTTTTCATAGTCGAATCAGGCAGAGGTTATTTAATTGAGAACTTAACAGAGGATTTTCCTTCTATATTAATAATGTATATACCCTTTGGCAGGCGTGCTGCGGCACTTGCGGCTTGAGCATTGCCGTTGCCCTGAGCGACAAGGTTGCCGCCGACGGTGGCGATGCGCCACTGACCAGAAGCATCGATACCTGCAATTCCAGTAGGAATACTCTTACCGGCGATACCTACGCTTACGGGCTTAGCCTTACGATTGGAAAAGACAGCTGAACTGATTACGGAGTTGCCGCCGCGAGATGTAGCAATCACGGTTTCACCAGCTGGCAGTTCGGAGCCTCCGAGAGAGTAGATTATAGCCCTGCCGTGCTTTGCCGTTATGTTGAAACCAGGAATATTCCATTCAACATCATCTGCAGAGAGGCGGATGTCGGCGGCAGCCACGGGAACATTAGTGCTGAGCACCAGTTCGTGTCCACGCCAGAACAGTTGTGCGTCTGTCTCGGTCTCTTCCTCCTCTGCAATGAGGGTCGGATCAAAGCTCTTCACTCCAGCAGGAGTCTCTTCCTCCTGACTCATAATCGTGTCAACGAGGAGTACGATGTCCTGAACGTTGATGTTGCGGTCAACATACAGATCGGCAGCTGTGAAGTTGAACATCTCCACTTCGTCACCGAAGATGTAGTTGATGTCGGTCTGGAGGTCAAACACATTCACGGCGCCGGAGAGGTTGGCATCGCCAGGAGCAAACATGAGGTTGCACATGAGGGTTGAACCTTGTACAGGTCCTTCCGTAAGTGTTAACTCAAACTGTGCCGAAATAGGACCGCGATACTCATGATCTAAGTCTGATATAACGGCTCCTTCCGTTGACAGTTTTAAGAGAGCGGAGTTATACTTTTCGAATTCGTCTTCTTTAAGCGTTCTGAGTTCCATTGAGACAAGGTCTGCCTGCTTCTGGAGCAACGGGTAGGTGACAAGCGTCGGCGTAGCTTCAAGGACTGCCTGCATGTCAGTCTCTGCCATATTGAACGTAAATGGCTCGCTGACCGTCTGGTTACGCAAGTCGAATTTACTGAAGTCGCTCTGGTCAATGCCTTCAGGCAATGCTGGCATCAGTCCACTGATGTGATTATCGGCGGCCAGGAGCTGAGTCAGTTGCGGACAGACGGCTCCGATAAGGCCTACGTTGCCCGAGAGATCATTTTCCGAAATGTTCAGTTTCTTCAAGACTGATGTCGGAGTCTCAGTGTTTGCCATCTGAACCAGTGCAGCCATAGAAGCATCTAAACTACCCTGTAGGCCGTTGTTATGCAAATCAATCTTTTCGATCTGCGGGAGCATAAGCAGAGCTGACGGGAACTGTCCGTCGAGTCCATAGCCTGCGAGGTCTATTGATGTGACATGGCCATTGGTGTATATGACTCCTGCAAGGCCCGTCGGGTTGGTATCAAGATTCCATCCGAGCACATCGCCCTGGGTACCCTTCATCTGCTCGTATGCCTGAGCGAGGATAGCGATGTCTGTTGCATCGGGAGCGGTGGATACAGAGAGCTTCCAGTTATCCATTCCGACCCATGTGGCGTTGGTATTTTCGTAGCATACGCCGAAGGTCAGTTTGCCGCCCTTGTGATTGAATACCATCTGGCTGTGTCCTGGCTGACCGCCATTGACACGGATAGGCTGCTTGACCATTGTGGTCTCCTGTGTCTGCTCGTCTGTAACTAAGATGAACATAAACACATTTTGAACGAAAGCGTCAGCGCTCTGAGTGATAATGTCTGCATCGAGAGCGTATGTGCCTTCGGGCAACTCAACGCGGGTGGTCTGACGGATAGAGGCATCCTGTACGGGCTGACCGCCGCCATTCCAGCTTTCTGCGAAGGTAGAGAGAGTAACGCCGTCGCTCTCATACGAGCTGGTGATTACGCAACCCATTGTTGCACCGCCCTGCTGCTTCATGTTGTCGGCAACCCAACCGGTCTCACCAAGATTGTAAGACGGGTTCATCAGAACGGCTGTCAAATCCTTGCCTACCGGCAGTTCTTCAAGCTGAGCCTCCACGCTGGCGTGATATGCGTCGGCCTTGTTGCATAGAATTGTCATACTGTCAATACAAGCCACCATTTCATCGTCTGAACCTTCATTAATCAAGAGATCTGAGAGATCTATTTCGTTGTCTATCTCCTGATAGAGTTCATCGCTGAGAACTTTCTCGCTCTGACGCTGGCGCAGGCCTGCAATCAGAGTCTGAATATCATTGGGAGCAAACTCACCAGCCTCAAATGCAGCGTAAGCCTCGTCAATCCGACCGATGAAAGTCTTGATTGCGGTGGAGTCTGCGAACACCTTCTGCATATTAATATATGTATAGGCATCTGCGAGTACTGTTTCAACACTACGGTCCGAGCTGTGTTTTCCTTCAATGCCCTCGGCTGCAGCGTTCGTCTTGCTGATGAATGCCGCAGCCCAGGCATCGGTGTTGAGAACATCGGTGATGGCTGCGTCGATGTCGGCAATTACCTGCTGACAGGGAGCCTCCTGACCACTTGCTACTGCATCGTCAGCCTGCTCGCTCATGGGGATATAGAGTTGCTGTTGACTGGTTGCAGTGACAGGCAGGGTGCAGGCTGCAATTTCATCCTTCAGAGAATCCAGCTTCTCATAGATCGTCTCTGTGTAGAGGCTGGCCGGATTGCCGAGGTACTTCAGCTGGAAGTTATCCCAGATAACCCAGTCGGTGTTGGTATCACAGTGAAGACCGATGGTGAAGTTGCCATCCTGAGCCAAAACGACCTTCAGGTGGTTCGTGTAGTAGCAGTCACCTTCCTGACCGCCCTGTTCTGTGGCATTAGGATTCACGGTCTGGAACCAATAGTAGGAGCCTGTCATACCGTTATCCACCCAGTGAGAAGGACCTTCCTCCTGCTGATGTTGCACGTCGTAGTGGTCATCACCCAACATTTCGACACCAGCATAATAGATAGGCTCTGTATTCCACTGATCAGTACACTGCATGATGGCACGTGTTGAAACGCCGGCATAGAGATAAGTCTTGTCTGTATCCTCTGCGTTGTCGTGGCGGACGAAGCCCTGTAGTGTCAAGTCATAAACGCCGGCCGGCATATTCGGCAGAGTCTGGCTGAAGTCAAACATCTGGTGCCAGGCCTCGATGTTGTGAGTAGCCGCACGCAGTTCCTTGATAGCTCCGCTGTTCAATGTCCATCCTGGAGTTGATTCCTCATTTCCGTAATACGACTGACCATCGTAGGGACCGTATTGTCCGAACTTGAAGTGCGGGTTCTGGATTAGGAAGGATATATCTGTACCTTCATCAACCTTAGTCCAGTCCATATTCTCGCGGGCGAGGGCCGTGGTCTTACCCATCCAAGTTTCAACCAGCTCGGCAGTTGCTGTGCCATTGTTGTAGGCTGTGGTCATATCGTTCAAGTGGGCTGCGACAGCCTCCTTGGCAGCGGCAAATTTATCGAGCTTAGCAACGATTTCCTCTGCCTCTGTGATATATGGCACGAGTGTTTTATAATATGAAATGCTATTGTTGGCATTCTCGATGGCTGCAAGCAGAGTAATCTTAAAGGATTTGAGATCGAAATAAGGCATCTCATCGGAGAGATTGTCTGAGGCTGTGATCTTTTCCTCGAGGGCTGTCTTAACCTCTGCGTCCATATGCTGGTCTGTGAGGGTTTGGGCTTGCTCTACCAATAACATGATTTCAGCATATATCTCGCTTCCGTCTAAGACTGGAACTTCCTGAATACGGAAGGTAGAACCATTGTCGGTCTTACCAGCTGCATCAACCCAGAAGGCAAGAGGATTGTTTGCGTTGCCGCCACCAGCCTGATTGACCCAACCGTTCTCTGTACCAACCTCGCGAAGCACGAAGCCATCTGAATTTGCGAAGATATCCCAAGCGTAGCCACCTTCGCGGAGGACGGCTACACGGCGCTCTAAGTCAACTGGAGTGAGGCTCTGGCCTTCAGCAGCCCGGTTCACCACGATAACCTTCACAGGATTACCGGCAACGGGGAAGAAAGCCCACTGGAATTCGGGAGAAGCCAGTTCTTCGTCAGTGGCATCGTTCTTCATTGTGTAAGGCTCTGTCTCGCACTTGGATACCTGCCATCCACCACGGATGTTTAAGTTGTACCACTTAGCATTATCATGGTCAGTTGAGAACTCGAAAGGACCAGTCCAAGTTGGGGTTACATTAATAACTGAGGTCTCCTTAGTTATAACTTCTGCGTCTGGAGTCAGAGCATAGAGTCCGTGCATAGCGGTTGTAAATGCGGCAGGCACCTTAACCTCGTCACCGGGGAGTTGAGTAACTGTTTCGGTAGCGATTATATTTTCACCATAGACAAGGTTATAGGTCACATCGGACGGAAGTTCTGTAATCATTTCGAGTTTGAAGTTCTTCCATACTGTCCAGTGGTCGCCGGTTGTATTATCTGCAGTCAGACCGATGGTGATAGGACCTGGCTCTGTCGTTTCAAAGGTCAACTCGTTTACTCCGTTGCCAGCAGCAAACCAATTAGCTGCCTGAGAACGATCGTTTGCTTCTGCAGAGGAAGCTTGAGCTATTTCAACAGAGTGTTCGCCTGCATAAATGACGCCAGACATGCCTGTGCGTTGCAGAGCTACAGCTGTCAGTCTATACATACCAGCGGGAATTTCGATGGCCTGATGGAAGTCTGCACCACTCTTGTTCCAGTACTCGCAAACGCCGTTGGAAGCTGTGCCGAAGTCTGTTCCTTCCCAACCGTTCTTATTCATGGGAGCAGGGTTGACGATGTACCAGTCGGTTACATCAATGGAAGACTTAGCCGTGATAGTGTTAAAGAAGCTCTTTGCAAGTGTAGTAAGATTTTCAATAGCTGCATTTACTTCCTCCTTGCTGGTGTAGAATGCGTTCTTAATAGTCTCAATCTGAGCAACTATTGTCTCACCAACACCATTGGGATCATCGTAAGTGTCTGTTGCTGCAATCTGAGCCTCAAGCTTCTCGGCCAAAGCAATCAGATTACTTGCATCTGCATGACCTGCAACATGCCATACGAATGAGGGCTCAAGAGAGTAACCAGCCTCAGGCATTTCTGCCTCGGTGAATACATCCCAGTAGGTGTTTGCACCCCAGTTTGCGCTGTTGGCATTTGTTGAACGAACGGCAAACTTACCTTCCTCGTTCATGAATAATACCTGGCGTTCCCAGTTGTTGCGGTCGTTGTTACCATTGTGGATGTGACCATCGTTTACGATATCACCTGTAGAACCGTTTGTAAGATTCGGATTGGTGAACTTAACACCAAGGTTCCAACCAGTAGGATATAGAGTTTCATTAGCTCCTTCTACTTTGTTAATTTCGAAGGTTGCGGCACCTGCAGCGTCTGTCAGATGGCCAGTAGCATTGAGATAGTACTTTGTACCATTTACTTCCGTGTAAATAAGATAGGTCTCACCACTTTTAATAGTGGCAAGAGCATTCTCGTATGTAATTGTGGTTTCATCGGCAACCTTGAAGTTGACACTCTTGATTGCAACCCAGTTGAATGTTGGGTCAGAAATGTTCACACCGAATGTCAACTTACCATCTTCTCCGATAGTACCTTTTACTATTATGTTGGCATATACGCCCTTCATTCCATTGTATTCGAAGGACTCACCAATATTCGTGATGTTTACGGATGCATTATTTACAAAGAATGACGCGCCAGTGGGTTCTGCACCACTTTCGCTATAGATTCGGATGAGTGCTGAAACCTGTGCTACTAGACCTTTCTCGAATGTGCCGGGAACAGTGTAGGTGATGTCACCTTCGCCAAGAGGACCAGGCTTTCCGACCCAGTTCTCAATGAACGGGGTTTTCATCTCAGAACCATCGCTGTTTCCTTCGGTTGACCATGTATTGATATGGAAGGTGTTGCTATTGGTGCAAGCCCAGTTGTCGAGTTCGTTATCGGGAACGATACCGGTAACAACAATCTTGTTGTCCTTAATAGCTTGGTTGGCAGCATTGATTACATTCTGCATAGTTGATATGGCAGTATTGTATTCTTCTTCAGTTGTCATTTCAACTTCTGCAGCAGCAATTGCGTTATCGATTTCAGAAACAGCGGCACCTGTTATATACTCATTGGCCTTCAATGCAGTAGCCTCAGCCTTTAACCCATTAAGCTGAGTTATAAGACTAGCAAAACGAACCTCTGCAATTGAAAATCCAGCTCCGTAGTAAGTGAGTTCAAAATTGTCCCAAATGCACCACAGATTTGTGTTGACCTCAAGTTTAGCACCTACAGTCAGTTCACCAGCCTCTGTAACCTGTACATAGATAGGATCTGCTGCATATAAGCCTGCCTCAAATGATGTGCAAGCATCAGCCATAGAGTTCTCTGAGCCAGTCTTCACGGGGAAGGTCACCTTCTCGTCGTTTGCATAGAATACGGGCAGATTCTCTTCGTCAGTACCATCCTGACGGTAGAAGCCCTGTGCAGTGAACTTATAGACACCTGCGGGGGCGTTAGCCAGTTTCTGGTAAACGTTGAATACGCCATGATACTTCTCTGCATCGTGCTTGTTGCTATTACCACCAGTCAGAGCAGCACTGCCCTCGTTCGTCCACGCGGAAACGTTGCGGTTGTTGCGACCGAATGTGTGGTCGGCAATAAGGAATGTAGCGTCAACGGGAGCGTCCTTGGTTGCATTGGCCAGTGAAGCCAGCATGTCAGCCTCGGTAATGATTTCCCACTGTGCATTAGCCTCTGCACCGGATTCTAAAGCAGCAAGAATCGTTGAACCATCTGAGCCATAGAATGTTTCGCCATTGGCAATGGTATAGAAGCCATTTTCAAGTTTAGTGATAGTGAGGCTTACAGGAGAACCATTGTCCATATACGAGCCATTGAAGTAGTACGCTGTACCACCGTTGCTCACCTGAGACTCAAGCTTGTAAGTTCCGTCCTCATTGCTCACGAGGGTGAGGTAGTCGGGGTTCTTTAACAGGGAAGCCTGTGTTCCCCAAGAGTTTCCAGCTCCCCAATACAAGCCAGCACCTACGTTCTTAAAGTAGTACTTGCCTTCAGCAAATGAAGCAGCTGTAGGTTCGGGGCTTGCGGCTGAAGTAATCTTTACGCCAGGATTGGCAAGGAGAACCTCTTTCCAACCGTCGGCAATCCACTTGAGGATATAGTTACCATCAGCATCGGGCGTAAACTCGATTTCAGATTTTGTAGAGCCACTAACAGCTTCTTTACTGCCATTGACATCGGGGGCGTTGTCGATGGTCTGAGTGAGAACAGCATTTTCAAGATCACCCTCCTTGAAAATAGAGAATGTCATCTGGCTGCCGCTGCTCTTCCACATGGCTGAGTTGAAATAAACAATATACTTCTTACCAGCTTCGAGAGTCAGTTTCTCAGTATCACCATATTGCAAATAACCCTCGCGGAAGTACATAGCCTTTTCAAAATCACCACCTTTTTCAAATTTGAACATACGTGGACCACTACCATAGGTGTCGGGATATGCACGATTCTCATCACCGAACCTGACTGCATAGCCGTAAGGAATAGCTCCCTCTTCGCAAATGCCAAAGTAGTCGGGGATAAGTTCGCCATCTGCAAGAGAAGCTTCCTTCTTAACCTCTGTTGGGATAATATTTGCATATTTCCCTTTGCTGCTTTGATAAACAAAGTAGCCTGTCACCGTTACGTTATCTCCTTGTGCAATGTCACTCATAACATCAGCGGCAGCGAGGATTGAACCAATAGCTGCTGCATCTTCTACTATGAGGTTGTATTTCTCGTTAACCACATTTATCGTTCCGCTGACTTTAACGTATGTAACGACCGGATTTGCCGCTAATGCATCTAAGCCATCACCGTCAATAATTGTTGGATTTGGGTAGCTGACAGAAGTTGTGCCAGTTTTAGTGATTGAGGCATTACTGAACTGTAAGCATCCTCCATAAATGCTAACCTTACCGGAAACAGTTACAACATCGCCCACTTCCACTTCTGGAAGACTCTGAGTATATGTAAATATATAGCCAGTGTTGTCTCCAATAAGGAAGCCGTTATTGCCGACGGCAAAAACTGTGCCAGATGCTATAGCCTCATCTGTAGCGCCAGTGGCTATTATTTCAGAGATAGTGGATATTTCTGCAATTGTTACCAAACTCTCTGTGACCGCACTTGAAATCTCTTCCTTTACAGCTATGGCCTTCACTGTCGTTGTTGTAGTGATGTTTAAAGCCTCGCTATAGACAGAAGATGCGGTTGTAGGATCTGTTCCATCAAGGGTATAATAGATAATTGCGCCATCTTCTGCAATCATCTTTACACTCTTATAAACGCCGAGAGTAGAGACCGTGATGGTTGGTTTGGCAACGGTACCATCAGATACCTGTTTCCATAAATCCACAGGTTTCTGACCTGAATTACCATAACAAGCAAATCGTGGACTACTTGCATTGTACTGAAGCTTACGAGTTGAAGTACCTACATTGTAAATGTCCCATTTCCCATTGTTGTAAGCAGCTGTCCATGAAGACGCATCATCCAATGTCTCTGAGAGTTTCAGAGAATTGCCCGATGCCCATGACAAATAAGCGCCATCTGCATTTTTGAACGCATAAGAATTATCGGCGTTTCCCGCCACAACTGTTAAAGGATAAAGACCTGCTGGTGTGACACTAAAGTCCTCAACCTTACCTATCGGTGTATTTGCCGTGGATATTTCTGACAATTCCTTTGCCACGGATTCTGAGTCATACGCAAGTACAACGACATCTCCAATGGTCAGGGTTGTTGTCTTATCCCATCCAGCTTGGACATTTAACACACCGAATAAAGCAATTAAAGAAAGTAATAGCTTTTTCATAGTGAATTATTTTATTTTGTTGTTTTTGATTCTTTAGTCGCCTATCATGGCGAAATTAGTTTTTTGATTTCCATTCGTATGGAGGAACGATTTATCACTGCCACACAACTTGCCTTTCTTAGCACTAATAGTTTGACCAGGACTTGTGCCACTATGCATCAAGCCTGCGGTGTGAATTAAAGAGTAAAACTGTCTCATAAGTTAATTATTTAATTGATTTATTTGGCAATATATACGGTGTTTCTATATCAAACATAAGTATTAATGTTAGTTGTGGGTGCAAAGATAGCAAAAGTTTTTCACATACGCGCAAGGATTTCGGAAAAATTATTAATTATCTTCATTTTTGTAAGCTTTGCTTACTATTAACAGAGACATCCGACAAAATTTTATTAATAACTCCCCTACCCCTCGGACTTTAGGTACCAAGGAAGTTGCGCAATGTTGTTATTTCGAACACGGATTGAATGGATTGAATGGAT
>Ga0310691_10005066_pt1 | contig 14564 bp, 18 predicted proteins | sample 176DNAGHGlowgp2_FD_203887 | JGI IMG/M metagenome (GOLD analysis project Ga0310691, IMG submission 203887) | Sheep rumen microbial communities from Palmerston North, Manawatu-Wanganui, New Zealand - 1766 DNA GHGlow gp2 (v2) (version 2) | ecosystem: Host-associated > Mammals > Digestive system >... | reverse complement strand
CTTTGAACGCATACGAAGCCAATATCTGGCATACATGATACAGCACGGATATATACAGAGCGACGAGTCCTTCCTGCAGGTGAACAAAGACGGTGAGCGCGGAGCCCACAAAGGATATATCTGGGTACACTGTACAAGCGAGCTCCTTGAGTGCCATCCCGTGGCTGTTTTCTATTATGAATCCACCCGCAATACGGACCACCTCCGTAGGCTTCTTGGTGAATTCATAGGATACATCACCTGCGATGCCTATGTTTCATACAAGGTTTATGAGGACGAGAACGGAAATATAACTGTAACCGGTTGCTTCATGCACTGCAGGCGCTATTTCGCCGAAGCTCTTTTCGTAAACGACATATCATCCCTTTCAGACGAAACCATAGCGGATCTTCCGGAGACAAAGATCCTTCTCCTCATAAGGGAGATATATATCGCAGACAACGCCCTTAAAGACATAGCTCCTGAAGAGCGGCACAATGCAAGACAGGAGAAAGTAAAGCCAAAGGTAGATGAGTTATTTAGGTATCTGCGTTTCCTGGTCGGATCCGGAACAGTTTTTTCAGAAAGAATGAACAGGGCAATACAGTATGCCCTGAACCAGGAGGAGAAGCTCCGTGAATTCCTTAATGACAGCAATATTCCCCTCGATAACGGCAAGAGTGAGCGGCTTATAAGAGCCTATAGTATAGGCAGAGCCAACTGGCTGTTTGCCGACACCCTTACCGGCGCCAATGTAAACGCCATCATGTACTCCATAGTTGAAACAGCCAGAGCCAACAGTGCTGACGTAGGAATATACCAGCAGTATCTGCTGGAAAATATACCGGCCGCAATGGGCAATGGCACTGCCGACAGTGAGGAATTCCTTGACGACATGATGCCATGGTCATCTGAATACAGGGCGTACGAAGAAGCCGTGAAGAAGTCGGCCATGGATTCATACAGAAGCTTATTCCCGGAACCGGAAAAACCGAGAACCCCTCTCAAAGGTATCCGGAAACCAGATCAGATAGATTCCGCTATTGCCAACAGTGCATAACGGAAACTGAATCAGTACCGATACGGACTGTCCCCGGTGTGTTGAAAAAGTTGGCGACTTTTCCGACACACAGTTTTAGAGACCCTGTAATGCTATCACTCCCAGGGTCTCCTTCATAGACGCTAAATCTTTACCGCTTACCCTATGAGTATGATGAAAAAGATTGAGATAGACGGGAAAGAGGTTGCTTTCAGGGCATCCGCTGCTATTCCCAGAATATATCGTTTGAAGTTCCAGAGGGATATTTATAAGGATCTGGCTGCTTTGGAGAAGGCTATTGGTGATAATTCCGAGGAAGTCAGCAATCTGGATATGTTTTCTTTGGAGATGTTTGAGAATATCGCTTACATCATGGCAAAGCACGCTAATCCGAGCATTCCGGATACGCCTGAGGAATGGCTGGATGAGTTCAATACATTCAGTATCTATCAGGTGCTTCCTAAGATCATCGAGCTTTGGGGCTTGAACATGAAGACCGATGTGGAGGCTAAAAAAACTTGATGCAACTGACCGGCAAATGACAACGGCCTTATTCATGCTTAGGTGTACACAGATAGGACTTTCAATCAGGGATCTTGATCTGCTGACCATAGGAATGGTCAATGAAATGTTTATCGAGAGCAGGAACGATGAAGGTGCTGACAAATACTATCACAGGATAGCAGGTCAGGCTGAGTTTGATGTGTTTTAGATTACATATATGGTAATTGTTGAAAAATCCGATATAATAATTGCTAACGAATTCTCTAAAAAGGATAGATGTAGCAATATGGATCGTCAATGTATTTACTGCGGAGTTACAGATAACCTTTCTGAGTCAGATGTGTTTCCAGATGCACTTACTAATGCACGTATACTGAATAAAAATGTTTGTAGAATAGATCATAATAATCGATTTAGCGATATGTTTGAAAGTAAGGTGATTACAGCGCTGGCTTTTATTACAAATGAATTGGATATAAAATCAAGCAAAGGAAAGCAATATGCAAAATACAAGGCTAAGATTACTATAAACGATGTTGATTATAGCATTAACATTCATGGAGACAATAATATATTTGATGGAAGAGTATTAAAGTCTGATGATGAGCAACACATGATAAGCTCATTTGATAAGATGACTCAGAGTGCTGGCTCTGATAAGGCTGTTGAGCCATTGGATGTAAACAATATAGAAATTGAGAAGCGTGTAAGAATTAATAACGAGATTTTTTTCGATGAAGCAATGTTTAGAATGATCTCTAAGATTGCATATGAGTGGTATTGTGCTCGAAATGACATTGTGGGAGTACATCCTGAGTTTGAAAATATAATCCGATATATTACTGAAGGAAAGGGGAGAAATCCCGTTAGCATAATACAGGTTCCTGAGTTATATGATATGCTTGCCAATCATATAAATTTAGGAAGTCATGCTTTAATAGCATTTAAGGCGTCGGCAGGGAATATACAAGTTATAGTTTCTTTGTTTGGACTGTTGATGTACAGGGTTGTAATTTCAGACACTCCAAATTCTAATGCAAATAATAATTTCCTTTTTACAGAGTTGAGTGTTGACTCTTCGCAGAAGAATATTTGTCATGAATCAGTAGATGCAGCAGAGGAGTATATTTATACATTTCTCTCTCCGGAAAGGTTTATCCCACATGAGATTGGTGGATTACCACTTATGGTTCCTAAGGCAGAAAGTGTTAAGGGAAACCCTGATATTCCTTTATACTTTACGTTATTCAACATGATAAAGTGTTTTGATCAGATTACAGATGATGCAAAAGAACCAAACGAAGTAGTAAACAATATTTTTCTTAAGAGCTTAAAGGATATCACACAGGCATCAACAATACAAAAGAAGTCAATAAAAAGGTTTGTAACAGAAAACTTTCCCAAAGGGCATGAACCTATTGTATTGAATTCTAACACAAGCAATAAAAAGGCTACGGTCATGTTTTATGCTGTGTATTTAGTTGGGGTATCAGAAGTAGAAGATTTGAACGATAGTATTCTTCAGAAAATACTTAAGAGTGGGTTTCCCGGTATAACTGCGGGCGAAATGATAATTACAGATGAAATGGAAATACAACTAAAAAAGATGATGATGGATAATAAGAATTATGCTGAAGTATTAGAAAAAGGTGCTGAAAAAATTAGAAATTGGGACAACTGAAAGAAAATCTATCATTGTGTCGTTGATATAAAGAGTCGAAAAATCGGCTCTTTTATTATGTTGTAAAATAAAGGGGGTGCTTGGATGGCGGTGAACAGAATAAAGGGTATTACCATCGAAATCGGCGGCGATACCACCAAATTACAGACTGCCTTGAAGGGGTTTATACTCAGGTCAAAAGTACCTAGCAGCAGTTGAAGGATGTTGAGAAACTCCTGAAGCTGGATCCGGGGAACACGGAGCTTCTTGCTCAGAAACATAGATTACTTGGTGAGGCGGTTGCGGCTACAAAGGAAAAGCTGGAAACCTTAAAGACGGCAGCTGAGCAGGCGAATACGGCTCTGGCAAATGGAGAGATTTCCAAGGAACAGTATGATGCCCTGCAGAGGGAGATCATCGAGACCGAGAATGACCTGAAGAAGTTAGAGGAACAGGCAAATCAGTCTGCCGCAGCTATATAGAAGATCGCGGCGGACGGTGAAAAACTGAAAACGATGGGCGATTACGTTACTGAGGTTGGAAAGAAGTTCCTGCCGGTGACAGCAGGCGTTACGGCTCTTGGTACGGCGGCAGTGAAAACTGCCGCTGATTTTGACTCAGCGATGAGCAAGGTTGCGGCGGTGTCCGGTGCGACTGGGGAAGACTTAGATAAGCTGAAGGCGAAAGCCCGTGAGATGGGCTCTAAGACAAAGTTTTCTGCATCTGAGGCGGCTGAAGCTATGAACTACATGGCTATGGCAGGTTGGAAGACGGAGGATATGCTTTCCGGTATCGAGGGTGTCATGAATTTGGCGGCTGCATCCGGTGAGGATCTGGCTACCACTTCCGATATCGTGACGGATTCGCTTACTGCCTTTGGATTATCGGCTCAGGATAGCGGACATTTTGCAGATATCCTTGCGGCGGCTTCGAGTAATGCGAATACGAACGTCTCCATGATGGGCGAGACTTTCAAGTATTGTGCTCCTATTGCAGGAGCGTTGGGATTCAGTGCGGAGGATACGGCTCAGGCTATCGGGATTATGGCAAATGCCGGTATCAAACGTTCACAGGCCGGTACTGCCTTAAGAACCATTATGAATAACCTTTCGAGAGAGGTGAAGATCTGCGGATCCTCTATCGGAGAGGTTACGGTGGCAACGACCAATGCGGATGGTTCTATGAGAGACCTTTCCGACATCTTGGCTGACTGTCGGACGGCGTTTTCAGGGTTGTCTGAGTCCGAGAAGGCTGCGGCGGCTGAATCGTTGGTTGGAAAGAATGCGATGTCCGGATTCCTTACTTTAATGAATGCCGGGAAAAGTGACATCAATAAGCTTTCATCCGCTATTGAAAACTGTGACGGTTGTGCGGCTGATATGGCTGCGACCATGAATGATAACCTTGAAGGTCAGCTAACTATTCTGAAATCACAGCTTCAGGAACTAGCTATTTCTTTCGGTGAGATGCTGATGCCTGCTATCAGAACTATTGTCGGATGGATCCAAAAGTTTGTGGACTGGCTCAATTCGATGGATGAGGACACAAGGAAGGTCATCATTACCATTGCGCTGGTGGCGGCTGCTATCGGCCCGGTGCTGATCGTGATCGGCAAGGTCATGAGCGCTGTGGGAACCATTATGACCATCATCCCAAAGCTGGCAAGCGTTATCGGAATCGTGCAGAAGGCGTTTATGGCACTGAATGCTACGATGCTGGCGAATCCGATTGTGCTGATCATAGTTGCGATTGCAGCATTGGTTGCTGCTTTCATATATCTTTGGAATACGAATGAAGAGTTCCGGCAGTTCTGGATTGACTTGTGGGAGAATATAAAGGAAATCGCCATTGCGGTATGGGAAGACTTGAAAGATTTCTTTTCAGCGGCTTGGTAGGCAATCAAGTCCACGGCTGAGAACATTTGGAACGTCATAAAGAACTTCTTTACCGGGTTATGGGATGGGATCAAAACCATCTTTACCACGGTGGTGAATGCTATCAGTACATTCCTGAGCACGGCGTGGAATACGATAAAGACCGATGTGACTACGGTATGGACAGCCATATCGACATTCTTTACGACCATCTGGACAGGAATCCAGAATATCTTCACTACGGTTGTAAATGCTATTAGTACATTCCTGAATACAGCGTGGAATACGATTAAGACCACGGCTACGACTATATGGAATGCAATATCAAGCTTCTTTACGACTATCTGGAACGGTATAAAGAATGCGATTACTACGGCGGTGAACGCTATCAAGAATACCGTGACAACGGCTTGGAACAATATAAAGAACACGGTGGTGTCCGTCGGAAATGCTATCAAGACGGCGGTTACGAACCTGTGGAATAATGTGACTTATACTGTTAAGAACGCTATGAGCAATGTGTTCAATGCGGTGAAGAGTGGCTTTGCGAATGTGAAGAATCATATCACCGGCTTAGCGTCTCAAGCGTTTAATTGGGGCAAGGATCTGATCATGGGTATCGTGAACGGTATCAAGTCTTGTATCAGTGCAGTTGGCAATGCTGTATCGGCGGTGGCTGATAAGATCAAGAGTTTCCTGCATTTCTCAGTACCGGATGAAGACCCTCTTACTGATTATGAGAGCTGGATGCCGGACTTTATGAAGGGGTTAGCAAACGGTATCGAGAAGAGCAAGGTTATGGTCACGAAGGCTATGGATTCTCTTTCGGCTGATATGGTTATAAATCTTCAGGTGAACGGAACGCAGATGGCTATGGTCGGCGGCAGTGCTGTGAGCAGTGCTGATCTGAGCGGACTTGTCTCTGCAATCAGAGAAGCCGTGAGCGGTGCAGGTGCCGGAAGCCAGGGTGGTGATATCGTGATTCCGGTATATCTTGGGGGAACGATGCTGGATGAAGTGATTGTAAACGCTCAGCAGAGAGCGAATCTAAGGAGTGGAGGAAGGTAAGATGGCATTTATCCAATATCTGAATTTTGATGGCGAAAACCTTCCTCTGCCTACTTCTTATGAAGTGGATATGGAAGATAAGGAAGCGGATTCCGGAGGGGAGACTGAGGCAGGAACCATCCAGAGGGATGTTGTGAGAGCAGGTGTCCGGGAGATATCCGTTTTCTTTTCGGTTACGCCAACATGGTTGAAGAAGCTGACGTAATATAAACAACAGGAAAGTATCACGGTCAGATACTTCGATCCTGAAACGATTGCTGTGAAGCAGACACAGATGTATGTGGAAGGCTTCAGGAGCAAGCTGGAAAAGGATACAAGCTATAAAGGGCTGTGGACGGTGAGCTTTACGCTGAAGGAATTTTAAATGTGAATTGAAATAAGCATATTGCCGATATATCATGTGATACTATACCTGCAATGGAGGATACATGATGAAGGCTAAATTTAATCACTATTTACCAGTGTATAAGAATCTTGAAGAAGAGGTAATCAATCTGTCAAAGTATATACAGATTAATGATGATCAATTAGACGTATACTCAATGCATATCGCGGATTTGATTGTAAGATGTGCGATGGAAATCGAGGCTATTTCAAAGGAAATGTATTGGGAAAACGGCGGTGTAAAAGTATATGGTGACGATGGAAAAGAAAGGGATTTGTTCTTTGATACAGATTGCATCAATCATCTTGACAATATATGGGGGATTTGCGAAAAGGAAATAATAGTTTCTTCAGAGAAATTCTACTTTGAAAAAGAAGACAATATGTTAATCCGCCCATTGCACAAAGGAAATAAACGAAGTGGCGCAAAATGGAATAAAGCTTATCAGGCGGTTAAGCATGACAGAAAAGAAAGCATTACACAAGGAAACATCAAAAACTTGATTCTAGCATTAGGGGCATTATATATTCTGAATTTGTACTATCTTGATAAAAAGGCTGATTTAGGTGTAACTAATACTCCTGTTGAATTATTTGATTCAAGAATGGGGTCGGTTATTTTTTCATCATCAATAGCCGATGCAACAATAAATGTTTCAATGGGGGCTGATCCTGGAACAGATGTTATCTCGGATGAATTGAAAGAGAAGTGTAAAAATGCAATTTATATCATAAGATACAAAAAAGATAGTTGGGAAAGAATTAACCAGGCTATTAGGGATGACAATGAGAGACTGATAAAGGCGATGGAGGAATCAGGAGCATTGGCAAAATATGCTCAAGAACATGCCAATGAGTTTAATGGTAATCATAAAGAACATATTTTGAGTCTTGCCAATAAGGTATTAGGAAGCGATTATGTAAGAACGCACAATTCTTTAATGAATTTTGTACGAGAATTGATGCGAGGCGAAAAGGAAGCGTATCTAAATAAAAATGAACCAATATACTGAGTGATAAAAAGGGATCGGGAGACCGGTCCTTTTTTGATGAGAGAAATGAGGTGAACGGATGTATCCTGTATCGAGCGCATTCCTGCAGGCGGTGCAGGAGAATACAAGGAAATATTACTGGACGGGGAAGATCACAACGAAGAACGGTGTGGTTTATAACTTCTATGCTGAGGATATCGTTAAGGGCAGCGGTTATATTTCAAGCCAATGCTGAGGATCCACGGAGATAGAGATAGGTACGGTGTATTCGGCTGAGATGGGGATCACGCTGCTTTCTGATATTGACCGGTACACGCTAGAAGATGCTTTGGTGGAGCTGACTTATCACCTTAGAATTTCACGGAGCCGGGATAGCGCTGATCTGGATGAAGATTATGATCAGACGGTTGAGAGCGACGGGATTTATGAAGCAATTCCGATGGGCGTGTTTGAAGTGTCGGAGGCGAATCGAACCGTCAAATGCCTGGAACTGAAAGCCTATGACTATATGCTCCGCTTCGAGAAGGATTTTAACGGCTTTGAGACCGTGGGTAAGGCGTACGATTTTATACATCTTTGCTGCGAGGCCTGCCATGTGGAGTTTGCTTCGACTCAGGCAGATATCGAGACGATGCCGAATGGTAATACCGGGCTTTCGATTTATACGGACAATGACATTGAAACCTACAGAGATGTGCTCTATTACGTGGGGCAGATGCTTGGAGGTTTCTTTTGTATAAACCGTGAGGGACAGCTGGAACTGAGGAAGTACGGGAATACTTCAGTGATGAACGTGGCAGGAAGGCACAGGTTTTCTTCCAGCTTTTCGGATTTCATTACAAGGTACACGACGGTATCGTCCACGAATATGAGGACAGAGATCGCGGAGTATTATCATCTGGATCCGGATGATGGGCTGACCATGAATCTAGGGGTGAATCCGCTTTTGCAGTTCGGCTTGGAAGAGACAAGGCGTGAGCTTTGTGAGAATATCCTAGCTGATATTTCTGTCATAGATTATGTGCCGTTTGATTCGGATACTATTGGCAATCCGGCACTTGATATCGAGGATGTGCTGACCTTTGTCGGCGGTCAGGCAGATGAAAATCAGATCAGCACTATCACTTCTAATCAGGTGAAAATCTACGGGAAGTAGACGCTGAAGGGTGTTGGTAAGAATCCGAGGTTGGCTCAGGCGAAGAGCAAGAACGATAAGAATATTTCGGGATTGCTTTCACAGATTGAGGCAGGGAAGATCGGGATCCATACTTTTACGAATGCATCTGCATTTACGATACATGACCAGGATACAAAGATCATATCCATAGAGTTCGCCACTTCTGAAGATAATCATGCTAGGTTTTTCGGGCAGGTGATCGTGGATGTTGATGCGGATGAGGTGACAAGGACGGCTACGGCTTCAGGGAATGTGACGATACCGGCGGTGAATGTGGACGCAATTTCACAAGGACCAGCTAATGAGGGCGAAGGTGAAAATGCTGAGGAAGAGCCTGAGGTAATCGGTACCACAGAAGAGCAGACGGTTTCGGTCTCGCTGCCGGTGAGCTGGACGGAGGATGGTCATGCCGATGTGATATTTTCCTTTGAGTTCAATAACCAGATGATCCCGATACATTATCCGCAGGAACACTGGTGCAGCGGGCGGCATACGATCCTTTTGCCTCAATTTCCTAAGGAATTCCCACTAAATATATGGAGGTACCACATGTACTTGAATACGGTTGTAAAGATACCGGATGTACAGGGCAAGATCACCTGCCGTTCAAAAAAGGGGACAACATATGTTGAGTATGAGTATGACAGGGAATACCTTCCGGACCGGAAATATACCATCCCAAAACGGAAGACAATAGGGAAGCGATCCGGCGCTGACAACACGCTCATGTATCCCAATGAAAACTTCCTGAAATATTTCCCTGAGGTTGAACTGCCTGAAGAAAGGGACAGATCGTCAAGAAGTTGCGGGCTTAGGATAGGAGCCTGGATCGTTATCAGGAAGATCATAAATGACTATGGACTTGATGAGACGCTGGGGCGCTATCTTTCTGTAAAGGATGTCGGATTATTTCTTGATCTTGCAGCATACTCCATCATTGAGGAAGATAACCGTGCCCAGTACTATCCGGTGTATGCATACAGCCATCCTCTTTTTGCAGAAGGGATGAGGATATACAGTGATTCAAAAGTAAGTGACTTCCTTAAGTCAATGGATGAAGAAGTCAGTGTTTCCTTCCAGAATGAATGGAATGAAAAACGGAATCACAGGGAGAAGATTTATATTTCCTATGATTCGACATCCAGGCACTGCGAAGCAGGAGACCTCAGGATAGTTGAACAGGGACATTCCAAGGAGAATGAGGAAACAAATATTTTCAACTACGCTGTTGCATATGATACAAAGTACAGGGAACCTCTTTTCTATGAACTGTATCCGGGAAGCATAAACGATATCGCACAGTTTCAGTGTACAGTTGACAAGGCAAAGGGATACGGATACAAAAAGATAGGCTTTGTGTTGGACCGTGGGTATTTCAGTAAGGACAACATCTATTACCTTGATGACAACGGGTACAGCTTCGTGATGATGCTGAAAGGAAAAGCAGATCTTGTACAGGAATGGGTGCTGGAAAACAAGGGATCCTTTGAGACGAACAGAGCCTGCAATATACCGGAATACCAGGTTTATGGAAAGACACTGGAGAAGAGACTTTTTGCGACTGATGATAAACCGAGGTACATACACCTTTATCACAGTTCCGGCCTTGAAGCCCACGAAAGAGCAGATGTAGAGAAAAAGATCAACCAGCTGACGGCATTCCTGAAGAGCCATATAAACCAGTTTAAGGAGTTTGGCCCGGGAATGGAGACATACTTTGAGCTGTACTATGATGAAAACGCTGTAAAGAAGGGGAGAACAGCAAAAGGGAATAAAAAAGAAACAGAAAAGAATGAACAGACATCAAGAAAATTTGTTTTCTTTGAAGAGAAGATGTCCATCATAGAGCTGGAACTTAAACTGTGCGGATATTTTGTTATCGTGACCTCGGATAAAATGACCGCCAAACAGGCCCTTGAGATATATAAAGGGAGGGATGCTTCAGAGAAACTCTTCCTTTCAGACAAGACATTTCTTGGGAACCACTGCCTGAGGGTTGATGCCGATGAATCGGCAACTTCCAAGATCTTCATTGAATTCGTTGCGCTTATCATACGGAACCGTATGTATAACTATTTAAAGGACGCAATGAAGGAGATGGCAAAGAAGCCGAATTACATGACTGTCCCAGCGGCGATACGGGAACTTGATAAGATTGAGATGTCAAGGCAGCTGGACGGAATATACCGGTTTGACCACGCTATAACTGCAACATAGAAAACAATACTTAAAGCTTTCGGCCTTACAGATGCCAATGTAAAATACAGGGCAGAAGAGATCGGTAAAAAACTCAAGGCAGGAATGTGAGGGAGACGGTTATGGCAAGAATGACATCAATGGAAGCTCCTGAAATCAGGATAGAAAAAGCCCAGGAAAAAGTAAGCAGGACAAAGAATGATGGATTTAGCAGAAAGCGTGGCAGGAAAGCTAAAAGAGCTGATAGATAATAACGGGCCTAAGTTCCTTTCTGCAGATCCCTATGAGGTATACAAGGAATTAGTAAACTCCGGCTGCAGATAATAAGACAGCAGGAGCGGTCATGTTCCTTTTGACAACGGACATTCTTGCGGACATAGCATTGCTTTTACATTCCAATGAAAATGAAACAGAATGGAAAAACAAAGATCTGGCAGGACTTGAAAAGTTCCGTAAAGAAAAACTGTCGATTGAATGGGATGGCTTCGCAACATGGCAAGTGAGTGGAGGAGGTGTTGATTGCTTTTACAATGCGGTCATTGTTTTGAAGCCTACAGCCAAGCTTGTCATTAACGAAGAATTTTCAAAGGCGCTAAAAAAGAATCCGTTTATGAAAGCGGATGCGATCCGGAAGATATATGTAAAGAGCCTCAAGGGATATTTGGATCGTGAATTTGAAGAATACTGTACCTGCGATGATTATTACCAGCCGGTTGTTGAGGACTTTGAATTGGACTACTATTTGAAAGAATGGTGCAAGAAAAACGGATTCAAAGTGATCTCTTGCGAAGGCGATGGAGACGACAGTGGATTCGAACCGGATTCTGTTCGCAGGTGGATCAAATATAAGACTTAATGAACCCGTTTAGTGGGAAAATTTCTGGAAAATGAGATGTTCTAAACGATTCATTAGTGGGGTGTATTAGGCGTAAATAGGTTGACAAGTAACAACGTTGTCGTTACAATAGTAGTGGATGGAGGTGCTGTCATGGAGAAATCAGCAACATTGAATTTAAGAGTAAACCCGACCTTAAAACAGGATGCAGAATCAGTTCTTGGAAGACTTGGCATTCCTATGTCTACTGCCGTTGATATGTTTTTGAATCAAATAGTTTTGGTTGGAGGTATTCCGTTTTCTGTTACATTGCCAAATGCTCCTGAAAGCATTGATATGACGAAGATGAGCGAAGATCAGATTCATGCTAAGATACAGCGCGGGTATGAGTCATATAAAGCAGGGCGTACCAAGAATGCGGCGGAGGCTTTTAAAAGATTTAGGGAGAGTCATAGCTGATGGAAAGATATGTGGTTGATATCACTGATGATGCCCTTGCCGATATGGATGCATTATATGAGCATATCGCTAAGAAACTGCAGGCTCCCGAGAATGCAATGGGACAGTATAACCGTATAGCGGATGCCATTCTGACATTGGAATCATTTCCGGACAGATATGGCTTGTTTGAGTGCGAGCCCGAGCATTCGTTGGGAATACACAAGATGGTGGTTGATAATTACCTTGTTTGTTATGTTATAGATCCAGGTGTTGTGACAGTAACCGATGTGCTTTATGGGGCATCAGATGTGCATAAGAGGTTGCAGGAGAGGCATATAGATTTGGTATAATAACTATTGTTAAAGGAGATAACAAGATGACGCTGTTTTTCCCGTTCCTCTTTGCTGAGGTCCTTCCATTGTTTGTCCAGATGAAAGAACTTCGATATTCGTTTGGCTGCCTCTGCGGCGATGATACCGTCTGAGGCATTCCTTCCAAGGGATTTGATCACTTCAGAGAACTTCCGTTTGGCGTGGACCCAGCAGCCGGCAACAAGAAGTCCTTTGCGTTTCCTTTCAAGAGAGTGATAGACCTGATAACCGTCTGTCACAAGGACCCCGCTGAAAAGCTTTAGGAATTCTTCCGGATGATCCATCCGGCGTGATTCCTGGTAATCATAGATCACAACCGGATGGGAGCTGTCACAGAAACCGCTGCGGTATACCCACATGTAACTGTTGGTTCCCGGATCCCTGCCATCCCTGATCACATTGAAAGGGGTTTCATCCGCATGTATCACCTTTGATCCCAGAAGAGCTTTTTTCAGTTCATCATAGAGGATGCTGAGATATATGTCGGAGGTTTTGATAAGCCAGCCGGACAGGATGTTGGTTTCCAATGGTATCCCATTTTCAAGGAAAAGCTTGCTCTGCCGGTCTGTAGGAACATGGTTCTCGAATTTCGAGGTTATTATCTCGGAAATGAGGGAAGGGGTGGCAATACAGTTGCGGAACATATCCTTAGGCCTCTTGGCCTTGACAATACGGCCATCATTTTTCCTGGAGGCATAAATATGCACATGATGTTCATCCACCATGTAAGTTTCAGGTATGACGGAGAGACGCTTATAAATCTCCACGGGAAGTGCTTTATAACCTTCCGGAAATAGTTCTTTCAGTTCATCCCTGGAAAGCTTATGGTCATAAATCCTTGCCGGGAGTCCCGCGAGAAGATCTTCGCGCTTACTTTTGATTTTACGGGTGTGTTCTGATACGACGATCTCAGTAACTTCAGGCTCTTCAGAAGAAGAAGCGTAACAGCCAAATCATGCGCCTACCATTATAGCACGTTTTCTGAGATACTCTAAAAAACTCATTAGGATAGTTAGTTTTTTAGAGTATGCTAAAAGGAGGCGTGTGCCAATGGATAAAAGCACTCATGAGGTTCGCAGCAAAAATTGGGCTGATATAATCAGCCAGTGCCAGTCCCGTCCTGAAGGACAGACTGTAAAGCAATGGCTCCTTGAAAACCAAGTTCCGGAAAAAAGCTATTATTACTGGCTTCGGAAATTCCGTAAGCATGCTTATGATAGCATCCAGGAGATCAAGCCTCCAGCACTTTCGGATAACAGTTCTCCCTCAGTTGCATTTGCAGAGATTCCTGCAGAGGAGATTGTTCCTCGCTATAATGGTGGTCCTGCGATAACCATTAAAACCAGGAAGCTCATGCTGGAGATATCATCAGCTATTCCGGCAGAGTCCATAGTTGAACTGGTAAAGGCGGTGGCACATGCTCTATGAAGCCCATGGGATCTCCAAGTTTATAGTAATCTGCGGTTATACAGATCTCCGAAAAAGTATCACAGGTTTAGCACAGATAGTCGAAGGGAACTATCAGATGAACCCATTTGAAAAGGATGTCCTGTTTCTCTTCTGCGGCCGGCGTGGAGACCGAATAAAAGCACTTTTGTGGGAAGGATCAGGATTCCTGCTTTTATATAAGCGCTTTGAGCACGGCAGCATTTCCTGGCCCAGAACTCCGGATGAAGCAGTAAGCATTTCCAAGCATGAATACCGTCTTCTGCTGCAGGGACTGAATCCGGTAAAGCCAAAAGTCCAGGACGTACAACCCTTTTCCTCATTCTGATTTTGTGCAAAACGTAGACTTTTATGAGGCCATTTAATTCACAGAAATCAGCGTTTTCGAAACTTATACAGTGCTTTCAGGGATGTCTTTGGAAGCCATACAGCATCATTATGCAGATGCATTGAACTTTGAAAACTCTATATTTCCTATCGCTATACGACTGCCTGTGGTGCTTTAACCCATAGGCAATCTGACGAACTGTAAAACGTCTGAAAGTCGCGTAAAACCTGAGTTTGCGGTATAATAGCCATAGCAAATGGAGGCTTTAAT
>Ga0310691_10005064_pt1 | contig 14568 bp, 10 predicted proteins | sample 176DNAGHGlowgp2_FD_203887 | JGI IMG/M metagenome (GOLD analysis project Ga0310691, IMG submission 203887) | Sheep rumen microbial communities from Palmerston North, Manawatu-Wanganui, New Zealand - 1766 DNA GHGlow gp2 (v2) (version 2) | ecosystem: Host-associated > Mammals > Digestive system >... | reverse complement strand
CAACACGGCGATGCCTTTCTTTTCAACTTCCGGTTTAAGCTCGTTAAAATGCCCGTCCATTACCGCTCTGGTCACATCCAAATAAGCATAACCGTAGCGTCTGTCCGGCTCCAAGAAAGCGCCCTCGCCCCACTCGTTCCAAGCATTGATAAAGACAATACGCTCATCTTGTTTCATTTTCTCTTTTGTATCCGCAACCGCAAACTTCAGCCATTTACCGTAAATCTCAGGGGTTGTCCCATCAAAAACAAACGCACCGGAATAAGCTTTCCTTGCCGTATTATCCCACCGCGGAAAAACGGTACGAAACGTCTTATAAGGGTAATTAACTTTCTCTAACCCCTTATTGATATAATCGGCATGGTCAAAACGAATATACCGCGCTTTCTTATCAATATTTTCCATCGGCAACCGATGATACCCGTCCAGATTATTAAACTCAAATTCCATCACCGCATCAAGCCCCCAGTTGGCAGGGTTATCCCAAAAGCGAAACGCCCTTGTACCCATAATATACGGCTCGCCCACACCCTCCTGACGACAAACTTCGCGTAAATATTGCGTAAACTCAACAAACAGCTCTTTCTCAAACAACGCCGGACGATAAACAATAAACAGCGGCCGCCCGTTAATTCTGATATAGCGATTATCCCTAAAGAACGGCAACAAATCCGCGGCAAGCTTCGGGAAATCATCTCTATTGAAACGTTGTTCCATCAACACTTCCCGATTACCGCCGTCCCAACGCTTAGACCAGTTCTCGTTTGCCCATGTAATACAAAACGGGAAATCAAGCGCCGGATTATTTAAATAGTTATAAACCGGCTTTTCCATCAGCTTTTTGCCGGAAAACCAGTAATAATAAAACGCAAACCCGCTAATACCATAGTTCTTGGCAAGCTCAATCTGGCGTTTCATCACATCATCATGAGTTAAATCATAAAACCCGACATCAATCGGCAATTTTGGCTGATAATGCCCCGGAAATTGCGGCAAAGCTTTGGTCACATTGGTCCATTCGGTAAACCCTCTGCCATGCCAACGGTTATTTTCCTCAAATTGATGATATTGCGGCAGATAAAGAGCGATAAGTTTAACATCTTCTTTTGTTTCAGAAGGATAATCACGATATGCCACAAAATCCGCCTTATGGTCATCAAACATCTGCGTAACATAGTCCTCCGCCGTTACTTCAAAACGCTTATCCGGCAGATAATCAAAAACCCTGTCCGTAAACGAGGCAAACCCGATAAACCATGCCGTCAGCAAAGCTAAGGCTAAAACTGTGACAATCATTACTTTATGGCGCATAAACATACTCAATATATCTCCGCAAGACCTCTAAAAAAAACACACTTCAAGTCTAGCGAAAAAGCTTATAAACACAACAACATTTTAGCCCTTATAAACAGCTGAGAGAAGCCTTTTAACCGGCTTTATCTTCCTTCGGTTGCCAATCCGGCGCCGATTTTTGCAATTTTTCAACACCGGCTTCTTTATCTTTATCTCTTAATAAACTGTAATAAACATCAAACGCCTGATGCCTGTTGGCATTAACCACCTCATGCCAAAGTTTTTTCTTATCTTCATCAAAGCTTGTATTATCAATCAAGTCATCTAAATCCGAAAAAACATACTCAATCTGGTTGGAAAGCTTTTCATAATTAACCACGGTTAACGAGTTGTTTCTCTTCATATAGTAATAAACGGCATCTTTGGCAACATACATTTTATCGGCATACATCATCACCTGTGTTGTCAAATAATGATCTTCCATCGGTGAACGTCTGGTGGAACATAAGATATGGTTTTCAAGAAGAAACGACCGTTTGTAAAGCTTATCCCATAAAAAAGGATAAATATTGCGCCGGTAATCAGCCAAATCGGTTACTTCCCCTTCTCTGGTATAGTTCTGTCGTTCGCTGTAAAGCTTTTTTCTGCCGTCCTCATTTTGGTAAACGGTATAGACAATCTCGGCAACCGCCACATCTGCATCATGAAGCTTTGCCGTCTGGTAAAGAGATTTAAAATAGTTTGGTGAAACCACATCGTCAGCATCAACAAACCCCACATATTCGCCCCTGGCTTCCAACATACCGCGGTTACGCGCCGCACCGGCATAAGCATTTTTTTGGCGAATAATGTTAAAGCGCACATCATGCGCGGCATATTTTTGTAAAATTTCGGCAGTCTTATCGGTAGAACCGTCATCAACCACGATAATTTCTATCTTCTTCAATGTTTGAAAGCGCAAACTGTCCAACGTTGCTTCCAGTGTATCTTCCGCATTATATGCCGGTACCACAATGCTGACCTGCACATTTTTGACCTCTTTGGTATAAGGCTTTTCATAAAAATGAATCCCCGGCATTTTCTGGTAAACACCCCAAGCAATATAAAGCACCGAGGACAGCCACAAGAGAAATACCCCAAACATCATAAAAAAGGCAATACTCTCATGTCTTTGTTGTCTGAGCTTAGCGCCGATAAAACAACCACCCCACCACAACGCACCGGCACCGGATACCACATAAAGGAGCTTAACCTTAAACGGTGGAAACATCAGATACGGCACCGCCAATGTAACGATAATCAAAGCCGAAAGCAAAACAATGAGAAACCTGTGTTTCTTAACAATCGTTAAAATAAGGACAACAATCTCTAAGACAAAGGCCCCTTGCATTACCCTAAGGCAAACCGTATCTTTCAGATAAACCGCAAACCGATAGCAGTCAAACAAGGTACACAACACCGAAAATGCCACCGCCAGAAATAACCCTCGTTTATCGCCTTTAGACCACCGCCCAAAACCCCAAAGCCACACAACCGCCAACATTGCCCAAGCATAGAGCGAATAATCGTGCATTTCGTTATTGACGACATAGTAATCGTTACTTAAGTGGTAAAAAGAAACGGCAAACAAAATCAATAAGGAGGCAACCCCGAAAACTTCAAAAATATACTTAAAAACTGCCTTCATCGGCTTATCCTAAACCATGCCGCGTAAAGTTTTAACCACGGTAATATAAGCCGTTATCGCCGTCAAAAGTGCGGAAACAAACGGCAACAACAGAATAATCAGCCAATTTTCCGCCCCGAACGTGACCGCATTAAAGATACCGGCTTCAATATCTTTGGCCATATCCCCGACAATCATAATCGCCGGCACCGCCAAAATTGTTCCGATAATTCCCGCCAAAAATGAAATTTTAGAAATCTGCTTCATATAGTTAATGGCAACAAACTCGTCAGTAGCCCCCATAATGTGCAAGATATTGATAATTTCCTTATGCACATTTAAGCCTGTCTTGACGGCATGAATAATCGCCGCCATACACGCTGCCGCCACCATCACTAAGACGGTCAGAGCCAACATCTTTAACGAGTTGATAAATCTCAACAAACGAGACAACCATAAGTTATGGTCGTTAATGGAAGCCTCCGGTGAAATCTCCGAAAGCCGTACCGCCAACTCTTTATAGTCAAACTGCTTGGCATTTTTAATTTTAACATCTAAAAGCTTCGGAATAGGTAACAATTCAATATCCACATTATTACCCAGCCACGGCTCCAACAAGGTATGCAGTTCGTTGTCGGATAAAACCAAAACCTGTGTGACATCCGGATATTTCTCTAAAAAAGAAACCACATTAAGCAAGTCTTTTCGGCTTGCTTCATAGTCCGGCAAAGGCAATACCTGCACCGTAAAATTGGAAACGACTTGCTTTTTAGAATTTTCAAACATGGTGTTAATCCCCAAAACACCGGCAAGCGTAATTGCAAACAAAAAGACGGATACGGCAACGATAACACGCAAGAAAGGCTTAGCATAGCCTTCATCAATCGGTAAAGCCGCCGTTTTCGTCGTCGGTCCTTTTTGTTTTTTTAATTCTTTAATACGCTCTTTATCGGCCTTCGGCTTTTTAGAGGGTTGCGGTTTAATTGCAACCTGATGAATTTCATTATCTACCATATCTATCTCCACTGGTACCACATATAACAAATAAGCTACGGGCTTTTAGAATACCTGTGCTGGAAGGAAAACAGCGACCGCGGTGTACAAACAGCGGTACATAAGAGAGCTGTTTTACAATCATGACAGGTATTATAAAAGCCCCCCTATTTAGCATAGCTTAACTTTCCTCCGGATAACAACAACCTCGGATAATTATACCTTTCCATCAGCTCGTTGGAGTGTGTGGCAATAATCACCGTCGTCCCCAAACGATTAAGTTCGGCAAACAGTTTCATCAATTTTACGGCAATATCACTGTCCACATTACCGGTCGGTTCGTCGGCAAGCAACAGCTCCGGTCTGTTAATCACCGCTCTGGCAATCGCCGCCCGCTGTTTTTCTCCGCCGGAAATTTCAGAAGCCTTAGTGTACATATTATCGGTCAATTCCACCCACGCTAAGAGCTCAATCACCCGTTGTCTGATATCTTTCTCTTTCATTCCGCGTAACCTGAGCGGCAAAGCCACATTATCAAACACGCTTAAATGCTCCAATAAACGGAAATCTTGGAACACCACGCCGATTCTGCGGCGCAAAAAAGCAAGCGTATCACGGTCGGTTAATGCCACGTTATTACCAAACACTTTAAGGGTACCCTCGGTCGGTTTCTGCGCCAAATAGAGCATGGAAAGAAAGGAGGTCTTACCGGCGCCGGATTTACCGGTTAAAAAGTGCATAGAACCGCGTCTGATAGCAAAATCAATATCTTTCAAGACCGGTGCGTTATCACCATAGGCAAGTCCCACGCTGTTCATTTCCACAATCGGTTCAAATTGTCTTGTATCCATTTTATCATCCCCAACAAATCTAAGATAATATAAACACGACAAACCGAACAATAAACACCTCTCTTATTCTATCCCCAAATTTTTAAAACCTGTTAATAAAAAGTCGGAAAAAGCCCTTGTAAAGAAAAGAACAGTTGATTCTATAAAAAATGGTGATTATAATCGCCTCTGTCGTCAAGAAATAAGGAAACAAAAATATGCTAATCAGTTGTCCCAAATGCCACAGTATTTATGAAATTCCGGATGATTTAATCGGTAAGACCGGCAGAAACTTCCGCTGTCATGCCTGCGCACACTTATGGCATGCCATGCGCGAAGATGCGCTTGACTATGTCGCTGATGAAAAAGAAGATGAAATCTTTATAGAGCCGATTGAAATTAAAGACGAAAGACGCGGTTTTCCGGCAGATAAAAAAGACTATATCGTGCCGACAGACACACCTTCCGGTGTACGCACCCGCTCATCTGAAGAAATCTTAAAAGAAGAAGGGAGCAAAATACCCCCGAAAATTAAGACAACCGCCGAAGATAAAGACCAGATTACGCTGACTTCCGAACACGGTACATCTTTCACCATTTCCACGGCCGGTGAATTTAAGGAAGAACAAGAAGAAAAGACCGCCCCGCATTTATACGCGGAAGATGAAGAAGAAAACACCATCCATGCCGATAAAGAAAAGCGCCTGACATTAGAACCGAAGTTCAAAGGTTACCGTAAAACGGTTGCCCTGCTCTTTTTATTAACGCTCTGCTGTTTAATTTTATTCCTGCGCCGTGAAATTGTCGCCGTTTATCCGAATGCCGAAATCTGGTATAACAAAATATACTTAAGCGGTTTAAGTAACAGCGAATACTTAAAAATGAACATCGTCAAAACCGAAGAAACGGTGGTAGACGGCAAAGAAAGCTTAAAGATTACTCTAAGAGTTTATAATCCGTCATTCTATGGCACTTATGTTCCTGAAATTGTTGTAGCCGGTACGGATAAGACTTTTAAGCCTCAAGAAACTTTTTTAGGCGCAAATGCTCAAACCGAAGCCGTCATTATTCTCCCCAAACCGGATGATAATTCCGCGCTCAACATCAATTTAAGCTTTAAGCGCCCGCAATACAGTTTTAATTTATCAGATATCATAGAAAGGATGAAATAATGTTAAGAGAAGATCTGCAAAACACCTTAAAAGAAGCAATGAAAGCCAAAGACATGAACACGGTATCTGCCGTTCGTTTGATTATTGCCGGCATGAAAGAAAAAGACGTGAATGCCCGCGGTGCCGGCAAAGAATGTGCTTCCGATGCGGATTTGTTGGCCATGATGCAAACCATGATTAAACAAAGAAATGAATCCATTAAGATTTATAACGAAGGCGGTCGTCCAGAATTAGCCGCCAAAGAACAGGCAGAAATTGCGGTTATTGAACGCTTTATGCCCAAACAATTAAGTGAAGAAGAAACCAAAGCCGCCATTAACGGCATTATCACCAAAGTCGGCGCCCAAGGCATGAAAGATATGGGCAAAGTAATGGCTGAATTAAAAAGCGCCTATGCCGGTCAGGTTGATATGGGTAAAGCATCAGGTTTAATCAAGAGTTTATTAGGTTAAGAAACTAAAAAATGGCAAGTGATGACCTGCAACGATTTTTAGATGAACTCCGCGCCCGCATACCGATAGCTGATGTTGTCGGGGCGAAAGTTAAGCTTGTCAAAAAAGGTCGTGAATACCAAGGTCTGTGCCCGTTTCATAACGAAAAAACCCCCTCGTTTACGGTCAACGAAGCGAAGGGTTTTTACCATTGTTTCGGTTGCGGTGCACATGGCGATATCGTTAAGTTTGAGATGGAAGCCAACGGCTTACCGTTTATGGATGCCGTGCAAAAACTGGCACATCAGGCAGGTTTACAAATGCCGCAGTTTTCAGCCAAGGACAAAGCCGAGCAAGAAAGCAAAAAATCTCTTTATGAGATTATGGAACAAGCCTGTGTGTTCTTTGAAAGAGAATTAAGAATGCCGTCCGGCGCCGAGGGCTTAAAATATTTCAGCCAAAAGCGTGGTTTGAGCAAAGACGTGATAGAGAAATTCCGCTTAGGCTATGCCCCCAATAACAACGGCTTAATGGCACATCTTAAATCTTTAGGTGTAGACGAGAAAGACTTAAAAGATCTAGGTTTGATGGCTGTTCCTGAAGATGAAAAGAAACGTCCGCATGATTTCTTTCGCAATCGGGTGATGATACCGATAGCCAATAAGCAAGGCAAGATTATCGCCTTCGGCGGCAGAGTAATGGAAAAGATTGAGCCGAAATACTTAAACTCGCCGGAAACACCGATATTCAATAAACGCCGTAATTTGTATAACTTAGATAAAGCCCGTGATGCCGCATATAAAGAAAAGAAGCTGATTATCTGCGAGGGATATATGGACGTTATCGCCTTAGACAGATACGGTTTTTCGTATGCGGTAGCACCGCTGGGCACGGCATTGACCGAAGAGCAGATTATGGAAGCATGGAAGGTTTGTCCCGAACCGATATTATGCTTAGACGGAGATGCACCGGGAATAAAGGCGGCGATGCGCGCGGTGGACAGAGTTTTGCCGATATTAAAAGCCGGCTATTCATTAAAATTCCTGTTTTTGCCGGATAATATGGATCCGGACGAATATTTGCAAGCACATGGGGCTGTAAGTTTTGGCGCATTGATGAATAAAACCAAACCGCTGATTGATATTTTATGGCAAAAATATACCGAACATGAAGACAGTTCCACACCGGAAAAGAAAGCTTTAATTGAGCAAACCTTGTTAAGCGAGGTCAATAAAATCGCCGATTACACGGTGCGCAATTATTATACACGGGAGATAAAAAACCGCATATATACCACCTACAAGCAATCAGCATGGCAAAAAAGCAAAGAAGTACAAAATCCGGCTGAGAAAAAAGAAGAAAATCATGCCGAGATACCGGTAAAACAGGTGCAACCGACCAATCAGCAACCATACAGGGCAAAAAATTTCCAACCCAGACAAACATTAGCGCACAACATAGAGTCTGAAGCCGAAAGTCTGCGTAAAAGTTTAAACAATGATACAGATAAGAACATCAGGTTTATCATTGCCGCCGAGTTGATATATCCGGAGCTGATAGATGATTACGAAGAGCAGATTTATTTAGATGAGATTGCCGATGAAAAACTCAAAGAATTACAAATGACCATTGCCGATACGTACCATGAAGCAGAGGATAAATTATCCGGCGAAGATTTGGTTAAAGAAGTTGAAAAAAGCAACGCCGGAAAAACATTACAGAACTTGCTTGAATGGCAGATGCTCAAAACCAAATCTTTTTTTATCAATGATTTAAGGAACTTAGTAGAACAAAACCTTAAAGAAAACAAGCGCCGCAGTATAGCTCAAGAGATAAAAAAGCTCAGTGCGGAATTAAAGCAAAATTTCAGTGAAGACATTTATTATCGGTTAGAAGCATTGAAGAAAGAACAAGCAGAAATGATAGAAGCGGCAGAACTAGCCATTTAGGCTAAGTCGACAAGTCACCCGCCCTCTCTTTATTCACTAACGCCCAAAAACATGACAAGGCGCTTTTCTTACCTAAAGAAACTCCAAAATCCCCATAAAATATGAATATAAACTCCTTGACAATAACACCTTAAAAGATTATAAGGGCAACTGTAACATTACACTTATTATATATTTATGTCACCTAAACCTAACCATACAAATGTTGTGAAACATTATAAATTATAATTAAACATGTATGAAATAGCCCCCTCTTCAGTGATTTCGGGGTTATTCATAAGGACCGGCTTTATTGTGAAACAAAGTCGTCTGCTTATGTATTATTGTGTTTATATTCACGGAGCAGTTGTGAAACCCCTCCGTTTCAAAGTCTTTTTTCATAACAAGCGGAAAACCGCTATCTCTCAAAACCAAAGGCAATCAAAACTTGTTGTGAAACACTGATTACCAATTTAAGTGCCCTTTAAAGTTTAAGGGGCACTTTTTTTATACTTGACAAAACAATTTTTTCTTTTTATAACACAAGCCAACAGATTACAATTATCATAGATTTATGTTTACTACTACCTATGCTAAAAAGCGAGAGTAAGAGCTGTTGCGAAACACCTTTTGTTCTCAAGCCTCAATAAGAGGTAATTAACAGAGTAAATTTCATATTTTAAATAATAGCCGCTGTGAAGCGCCTCTTATTTTTTTGTGCTTGACAAAAAAAATAAACTTACTTATAACTGGTTTCCAGAAAATTATCATTATGTAAACGCATATGTACTTAAAGTGTTCATTTCGCCGTGTTGTGAAATACCGTGAGATGAAATCAGAATAAATAGAGAGTCCGAGTATAAACCGCTGAGACTGTTCTTTATACTTATTTTGGTCGCAAACAAGACATTTGCCTGCCGATCTTCTCTATTAATTCTGTTTTGTTCATAATTAAGGAAGCAACTGAGAAGTTCCTTCTAAAAAATATCTCAAAGTTTTTGCATAAAAACTCTTGAGGCTCATAGAAACAGCCACGGTTATCAAACCTGTTGTGAAACAGTATAACCGAACCGCGCGCACAAGCTCAGCCATTCAGTACCATATTGGTGTGAAAAGCTTGTCGCGCGTTTTTTTATGCTTAAAGCATTATTTTTTAAAGATTTTAAGAATTTTCTTCACCCCGTCGGTAACAGCCTTTTTACCTTGCTCAACATTATTCGCATCTATCTGAACTTTATTTTTCAAACGCTTAGCCTGTTCTTCCGCACGTTGAATAGCCGTATTGGTCACCTGTTTAATTTTCTCAAAATGCTTATCAACATCTTCAGCCTTAATATTGAGGATATTTTTGATATTGATGCGTGCTCTGCTCGGCGTATTGACATTTGTTTCATTATCAGCCGTCTCGGACGCATTACTTGCAACCGCATCCGTCCACTCACCGATTTCTGTGACAGAGGTGTTGTTAAATTCCGTCATTGGCTGCTCGTTAGTCGGAGCATCAGGCACTTTCTGAAAAGGAATCGGCGCATCAAGCGGTTGCTCTGCCATAGAAATATCTGCTTCGGGGTTTTTAATATATTCATCTAAAGAATTAACATTATCATCTAATTGATTGTTTTCTTTTGTTTTATTTTCATTGATAGACTTTTCCTCAACAACCGGCGACACAATATTTTCAACGCCATGTCCCTCAGCCGATTTTTCTTCAATAACCGGTTCTTCATATTCGTTAGGTAAAGATTCTAACGAAGACAAATTCTCCATAACGATGTTATCATTCTTTTTCTTAAAGCTCAAAGCATCTTTAACATTACGATAAGCCTCATAAGTAGAAGCCTCCGCCTTAGACATCTTATCTAACACCCGTTCAACATCAAAGGTCGTTGCTTCCAAAACCTTCTTTTGAATTTTCTGACGCACCATGGTCAACGGATTATCTTTTTCCTCACCGATGAATACGCGGTTCCAATCCTCATAAACTTGTAAATGAATAAGCTCGGCAGCCGCACTCAAATCTGTAACCGTTTCTTTGTCTTCCATCAGCATCAAATTAGCTAAGGTAATAAAATTCGGATGAAGTGTTTTCAATTCGGTCAGCCACCCGCCTTCAGCCATTTTTCTTAACAGAGAGGCGCCTTCCTTAAAATGCCATGCCTCTGCAAAGGAACGAGCCGCTTGCAGATAAATCCGTGCCACATATTCCAAAAACGGCAGATTATTCCATAAAGAAGAATTTGCCTTGATTTGATTTAAATTGGTTACCAAAATATCAACCAACAGCTTTTCCGCCCCTTTAGCCTGCGGTAAAAGCCGATGCACGAAGCAGGCGACTTCGGTAGCTTTCCCCTTTTTCGCCAATTCCACCAATATTCTAAAAGCAGATTTAATTTGCTTTAAGTTTGATAGTTGTAAAGCAAAAAAGACCCCGCGCGGTGATTCGGACACATTAACAAGCGTTAAGCAACGCTCCACCAGTGCCGGAATTTTTTGCTTATCGTTTAAGATATACTGTGCCGCTGTTTGCTCAAAGAAAGCATCTTTTTCTTCCAACCGTTGTGCCAAGGTCAAAATATCGGCATTTCGCACCCGCAAAGGATAAGCATCAAGCTCTGCCATTTCATTCAAATCACCATCTGCCAAAAGACGCGCTAAAACCCTGTCATCAACCCCTATTGTCTTCGCATTAAAGCCACCGGCAATGGCCTCTTTTAAGTAAAAATAAAAGTATTCCTTTTCGCTTTCACTAAATGTTCTTTTAGCATAAACCAGAACATCCGTCAGCTTTCTTAAAATATCTTCTTTTTCATAAGCCTCTGCCATTAATGTTTCATCATTGGCATCCGGCACTTTAGAACGAATTTGCTCAAGATAGGCTTTAAGCTGTGGTTGCAGGCTGATTTTTCGGAGCGTGGAAATCAATTTTATGACGTCAAAACAATAAGGTGCAGCTTCTTTTTCAAGTTTTTCATTAGTTTTAAGGAGTTCATGCAAAATTACTTTTCTGAACTTTAGTCCGGCATCATAATTATCAAGCTTACGCCAGGCCGCCAAGCGATTATCCTTGTAAACCCCAAAGAGATGATGGTTAAAATCGCCTAAAATCCCTTTATCAAAAGCATCAACAGCACCGTTTTGCTTTAAGGCTTCCCAGATTTCTTCACGCGCTTCTTCGCTGGCGCCTTTAAGACCGGCAACCCCCAAGATACCCCACAAATAAGAAAAATTTTCAGGCTTAAAAATAGGCTCATTAGTCGGCTCATCCAAATGCTTCATAAACCGCTCAACAATAAACTTCTCGCCGCCGAGAGGCATATTAGCCAATTCTTGTTCAGACCAAATCATCTTTCAAACCTAAAAAAACCTATTAAACACAGCATAAACAGTGCATAAGATGTTGTCAAGAAAAGAACCTTTTTAGCAACAGTAAAAAATAATGCGCCGTAATAATAACGGTTTACCACAATGTTGAAAAAATATACTTGACAAGGCAAATTGACAACATTATCTTAACAACGTTTGCAAACTTTTTATACTACGTATAAACCATACACCTATAGGAACGATATGTCAGAAGATAATGAAGAATACGTCAGCTCTGATGCGCCGTTATTAGATTCTTTCGGCGGAGCCTTAAAAAAACTAATCGCAAAAGGCAAGGAACAGGGCTATATTACTATTGAAGAACTCAACCAAGCACTTCCTTCAGAAAAAGAAACATCAGACCAGATAGAAGATATCATGGCCGCCATTTCGGATATGGAAATCAGTATCATCTCTGCGGATGAAACGGATGACTATGAAGACGAGCAAGAAGCGGAAGAAGATAAAAATTCCGAAGAAAGTTATGATGAAGACGACGGTACCGGTAATTTTGACAACAAAGAGCTGATGCGTTCGGACGATCCGGTCAGAATGTACTTAAAAGAAATGGGCACGGTAGAATTGCTTTCAAGAGAAGGCGAAATCGCCATAGCCAAGCGAATTGAAGCCGGTAAAACGGTGATGATCGGCGGTCTCTGCGAAAATCCGATGACATTAAAAGCCATATCCAAGTGGCGTGATGAACTCGTTGCCGGCACCATGCAATTAAGAAACGTCATTGATTTAGAGATGATGTACGGTGTTGATGCCGCCGCTATTGTTTATGATGATGATGCCAGCGGTAGCGAAGAAGATGACAACTTAGAAGATGTCACCAAAGACTTGGAAAACAAAAACTTAGATGAAATTGATGATGATTTAGAAAATGATATTGACTTTGACGGCACGGTAGATGACGAGCCGGAAGAAGATGTTGACGAAGAAGATGCCATTGACGGTGAAGAATCTGAAAACATGGATGAAGAGGACGAAGATGGCGGTCATACGGCAACATCAATAACGGCAATGGAAAATGCCCTATTTGAACCGGTTTTGGACATTTTAAACAAGATTTCCAGCTACTATGATGAGCTAAGCCGCATCCAAGCGCAACGGATGAAAGCAATTTTAGCCGGCAGAAAAGCCCAACCGGCATTAGAAAAGAAATACTTAAACATCAGAAAAGAATTGATAGAGTTGATGAGCTCTATACATCTGAACTCAACGCGTGTTGAAGAACTGGTTGAGCAGTTAAACGAATTAAACCGTCGCTTGATGGGGGTTGAAGGTAAGTTACTGCGTTTGGCGATGAATGCCAAGGTTAAGAGAGAGGACTTTTTAGCCGCCTACCAGCATTCGGAGTTAGATCCGCACTGGATAGAGAAATTATCCGAAAAGAAAGACAAGCACTGGAACGCCTTTATCACCAACAACAAGGCCGAAATTACCGAATTAAGAAATTCCTTAGCGGATATGAGTAAGGAATGCGGTTTACCGATATCCGAATACAGGAAAATGGTAGACACGATTAAGCGTGGAGAAAGAGAAGCCGAGCGAGCCAAAAAAGAGATGATTGAGGCCAACTTAAGGTTAGTTATATCCATTTCCAAGAAATATACCAACCGCGGCATGCAATTTTTGGATTTGATACAAGAAGGCAATATCGGTTTAATGAAAGCGGTAGACAAGTTTGAATATCGTCGCGGTTACAAGTTTTCAACCTATGCAACTTGGTGGATAAGACAAGCAATTACGAGATCTATTGCCGACCAAGCCAGAACGATACGTATTCCGGTCCACATGATAGAAACGATAAACAAGCTTGTCAGAACCTCGCGTCAGATGATGATAGAGACCGGCAGAGAGCCGATACCGGAAGAGTTAGCCAAGAGGTTGTCTATGCCGGTAGATAAGATTAGAAAGGTTATGAAGATAGCCAAAGAGCCGGTAAGTTTGGAAGCGCCGGTTGGTGATGAAGAAGATTCATCTTTAGGTGATTTTATCGCTGATGAGAACGCATTACAGCCGGTTGACAGCGCTATTCATACCAATTTAAAAGAGACTTGCACCAGAATTTTATCTTCATTAACACCGAGAGAAGAGAGAGTTTTGAGAATGAGATTTGGTATCGGTATGAACACGGACCACACGTTAGAGGAAGTCGGACAGCAATTTAACGTCACCAGAGAGAGAATTAGACAGATTGAAGCGAAGGCTTTAAGAAAGTTGAAACATCCGAGCAGAAGCAAAAAGTTGCGTTCATTCTTAGACCAATAGCCGGGCACAAGTGCCCTGCCCCCGCGGCATGAGCGGCACCCGCCGTGTAGGCGACGACCGCCAGGTCGTTCAGCGCCTTGCCTTGCATAAGAAAAATAATTTTACCCCCCCGTAAGGAGGGCTAAAATTATTTTGCAAGGCGCCATTTATTCTGACAACATAACAACACACAAAAAAATTGCACACAGGGTTCGCCTGCGTGATAAAATCGCGCTCACCCTATGCACAATTTTCACGCATCATTTTACCTTAAAAAATATAACAGAATACAAAAAAGTTCTCCACAACACGCGTTTGAGCTTAAAGATTGCTCACGCGGTTATGGATAACTTTTATCTCCTTAAAACAGTAAAAAAACGATACAGAAAAGTTCTCCACAGCACGCGTATGAGCTTAAAGATTGCTCACGCGGCTATGGATAACTTTTATTCATTTAAAATCGTCATACCACCAAAAGCGCCAGTCTTTTGGTTAAGGTATCTTCCTTATTGTCACCCCTTACAAGTAAGGAGCCGGGGGTTAAAATGTATCCTTATAACAATATTGAAGATGCCTAACCTCACTCGCTACACTCGTTCAGGGCATGACGTTTAATAATTTTTCGGTCGGAGAGTA
>Ga0310691_10005062_pt1 | contig 14572 bp, 12 predicted proteins | sample 176DNAGHGlowgp2_FD_203887 | JGI IMG/M metagenome (GOLD analysis project Ga0310691, IMG submission 203887) | Sheep rumen microbial communities from Palmerston North, Manawatu-Wanganui, New Zealand - 1766 DNA GHGlow gp2 (v2) (version 2) | ecosystem: Host-associated > Mammals > Digestive system >... | reverse complement strand
CAGAATCTGATGATGACAAGGACGAAGTTGTTATTGCTGGTCGCTATGGTGGCGACGATGATTAGTCGCGCACAGTCGTGGCAATCGGTGGAGCTGAAGCGGAGCATCACCCATCCGCAGCCCATGACGGGCCTCGTGCTCTGGCCCGAAGAGGCTAAGAATCGCAACGCCACTTACGGCAAGACCATCCAACTGGAGTTCTCGTATTGCCTGCCTTGCAAGGTCGTGACGGGATGCGACGACGACGGCACCATCCAGTACGACTGGACGTGGTTCGAAAGCATCCTCAACGACGTGAGCAGTCGCGGACATCAGCTCATCGCACGCTTCCGCTACGAATACCCGTCAAGCCGCGACGTCGATGGCAACAAGGGCACAACGGCTGTCCCTGCCTACATCAAGGCCCGCGACGACTACAACGAGACCTACTCGGAGAATCCAGGCGGCGACGGCCCGACGTACTATGCCGACTGGAGCAACGCCGAGCTCAGACGCTTCACCCTCCAGTTCTACACCGACTTCGCCCAGCGCTACAGCCACGACCCCCGACTGGCCTTCCTCGAGGTCGGCTTCGGCCATTGGTCCGAATACCACATCTACGGCACAAAGCTGCAGCTCGGCAAGAACTTCCCCTCGAAGCTCTTCCAGAAACAGTTCTTCCAGCACCTTGATACCATCATGGCGGACATTCCTTGGGCCGTCTCCATCGGTGCCGGCGACAAGACCTATTCGCCCGTCACGGAGAACAGCATCCTGATGAAGAAACGCTTCGGACTGTTCGACGACTCGTTCATGCACGAGACGCACGAGATAGGCAGCGGCAGCGGCTTCAACGAGAAGTGCTGGAACGCCATCGGCCAGGGCACGCGATGGCAGACAGACGTCTGCGGCGGCGAGATAAGCTACTACTCGTCCAACGACCAGAAGAACTTCCTCAGCCCCGACGGACTCTATGGTCGCACGTGGGAGGAACAGGCCGCCAAGTACCACATCACCTTCATGATAGCCAACGACGCGCCCCGAGGCGGCGTAGCTACGCCCGTCAGGTTCCGCAAAGGCTCGATGGCAACAGGCTACCGTTTCGTCGTGAAGACATGCGAAACGGACGGCACCTCTACCCGCCTGCTTGTCACGAATGAGGGCATCGCTCCGCTCTACCGCGACGCATGGTTTGCCATTGGCGACGTCCGCTCTGAGACTTCTTTGCGAGGACTCCTGCCTGGCGAAGAGCGTCAGATAGAGATACCTGCTGTGCCAAGTGCCGACGGCAGCAATGTGAAGATAGTCAGTGACTGCATCCTGCCGAAGCAGGACATCCAGTTCGAAGCCGACATCGTCGCAACTCAAGTCCGCCCCGTCTCTGCCACTTCCGCAGAAAGCAGATGCTATTCCCTCGCCGGTTGCCAAGTGGCAAACGGTAAGTGCTTAAGCAGTCAATGCCCCATTGCCAACGGCATCTGCATCGCCAACGGCAAGAAGATGCTGGTTCAGGGAACGCAACGGTAAATCATCAGCCTCCGCAAACATCAGAACAATTCATTATTCATTTATTATAATCCATCAATCATGGCAACAAGTAACGTTCGTCCGGCAGATATGGAGCGCATCACGACTCCTGCTCTGGCCCAAAAGTTCATTGAAGAACAAATCAAGGAGCTGCGTGCTCAAATCGGTGACAAGAAGGTCTTGCTGGCACTTTCCGGCGGAGTGGATTCGTCGGTCGTGGCAGCTCTGCTCATTAAGGCTGTAGGCAAGCAGTTGGTGTCTGTTCATGTGAATCACGGACTGCTGCGCAAGGGTGAACCCGAGCAGGTGGTGCGTGTGTTCCGCGATGAGCTGGATGCCAATCTGGTGTATGTGGATGCCACCGACCGTTTCCTCGACAAGCTGGCAGGAGTGGCCGACCCGGAGCAGAAGCGCAAAATCATTGGCGCTGAGTTCATCCGTGTCTTCGAGGAAGAAGCTCGCAAACTTTCCGGAATTAGTTTCTTAGCTCAGGGCACCATCTACCCCGACATCGTCGAGTCTGGTCCCGTAAAGAGCCACCACAACGTGGGCGGTTTGCCCGACGACCTGCAGTTCGAGCTGGTAGAGCCCATCAAGTTGCTCTTCAAGGACGAGGTTCGTGTGGTTGGCAAGGAACTTGGTTTGCCCGACAACATGGTGTTCCGCCAGCCGTTCCCCGGTCCCGGTCTGGGCGTGCGCTGTACTGGTGCCATCACCCGCGACCGTCTGGAAGCACTTCGTGAGAGCGACGCCATCCTGCGGGAGGAGTTTGCCAAGAACGGACTGGAAGGCAAGGTTTGGCAGTACTTCACCGTTGTGCCTGACTACAAATCCACCGGCGTCAAGGACAATAAGCGCAGTTGGGACTGGCCCGTCATCATTCGTGCCGTCAACACCCGCGACGCCATGACTGCCACCATCGAGGAGATACCCTATCCCCTGCTGCACCACATCACGCAGCGTATCGTCACCGAAGTCCCTGGCGTGAATCGCGTCCTCTATGACTTGACGCCAAAGCCAACGGGCACCATCGAGTGGGAGTGATTTTCCCCCTGTCCTATAGCCAGCCTTCCTGCTTGTACCAGCGGATGCTGGCCTCTACGCCTTGTTCGAGCGACCACTCCGGCGCATAGCCGAAGTCAGCTCGGGCAGGTTCTATGTCGCATTGCCAGTTGCGTTGCGAGAGGATGTGGTACTTGTCGTCGTTCAGCGCATTCATCTTGCCGGTCAGACGGCTCACCTTACCGCTCAGCCAGCAGACCGCCCTCAGCAGACAAAGCGGCAGTTTGAGGTGAAGCACCCACGGATTGCCGAGGCTCTGCTGCACCAGGTCGCTGTACCGGCGGCTGTTATAGACCATCCCGTCGCTCAGGAAGTACGCCTTCCCCTCAGCCTTTGGTGCCGTCATGCTCTTGAAGACCGCCTGCACCACATCGTCCACATAGACAAACGTAATCTCCTGTGGCGAAAGGCCGGCGGCAATGTCGATGTGCTGCCGGATGCTCTGTGCCATGAGGAAGTAGTCGCGTTCGCGAGGCCCATAGACACCCGTCGGACGCAAGATGGTGAAGGGAAAGTCCTGTTGCTGCTGCAGGTATTGTTCGGCAGCCAGTTTGCTCTCGCCGTAGGCCGTGTTGGGCTGCGGTTTGTCCGTGAGCAGGATGGGGGAGTAAATCCAGGGATTGTCGGCAGACGGCTTTCTTACGGGCTTCTCCCTGATGGCTCCGAAGATGCTCAGACTGCTCAGAAATACGAATCGCCGCGGCACCATGTCCGCCCGACGCAGCGCATCGATGAGGTTTCTTGTCCCCTCGGTATTCGTGCGGAAGAAGTCCTCGCGATGCAGGCACTTCGTGGCTCCGGCAGCATGGACGACATAGTCCCAGCCCTTGCCGCCCATTTCCTGCTTAAGGTTCTGCAGCTGCTTCAGCAACTTGTCTGGGTTCTGCATATCAAGCTCCGCGAACCGTATGCGTTCGTCCCTGAGGTACTTGCGGCTGCTGGTGCCGCGCATTCCGGCCCAGACGTCGAAGCCCCTGTTCAGACCTTCTTCAACGATAAAACTCCCAATGAAGCCCGAGGCTCCAGTCACGAGGATGCGACCCTCCGCCATCTCCCTCGAAGGGGAGAGCTTGCTGCTATGTTGTTCTGTGTTCATAAGTGATTCATGTTTCGTTCAGTATCTGTGTGATTGCTTCGGCGAGTTGCTTGGTCTTTTCCGGCGACTGCAGGATGTCGCGGAGGGAGGAGAGGAAGGCTGTGATTTCGGCGCAGGGAGCATGAGACGGGCTGCAAGAGGATTGATTTTGGGTACCAATGGTGTTCTCTTGCTCCTTGCTTCTTGCTCCTTGCCCCTCTTCCTCCTTTGGGAATGTGAGGCTGAGGCTAAGGCTTTCCATGAAGCCCTGAAAGCGGTCTTCGCTGAGGAAAATCGTGTCGTCGCCGCCGTCGAGGGTGCCTTCGAAGAGTGAGCGCTTGAAGCGCAGACGCTCTATCATGCGCTCCTCGATGGAGTCCTTCGAGACGAGATTGAGCACCTGGATGGGCTTTTCTTGTCCGATGCGGTAGATGCGACTGATGCGTTGCTCCAGCACGGCGGGATTCCAGGGCAGGTCGAGGTTGATGAGGATGCTGGCTGCCTGCAGGTTGAGCCCCGTGGAGCCTGCATCGGTGGAGAGGAAGATGCGGCAGTCGCTCTCGCTTGTGAAGCGTCCGACGGCTTCGTCGCGCTTCTGGGCAGAGAGACTTCCGTGCAGCACTTCGTAGCGGATGCTGCGGCTGTCGAGTTCTGCCTGTATCAGGCGTATCATGCGTTCCCATTCGCTGAAGATGACGACTTTCGCCTGGTCGCTGCTAAGGGCATCCTCCAGGATGTTCATCACCTCGCTGACCTTTACGTCATGGTGATTCTCCTGATTCTGGTCGATGATGAAGGTGCTGTCGGCAAGCATCCGCATCTGTCCGAGCATGAGGAGTAGGCGACGGCGTTCTTCTTCGCTGAGCGTGTGGGAGCGCGACCATTTGCTCACCAGCCGTGCGACAGCAGAGCGCAGTTCTTCGTGGCGGCTGCTTTGCTCGGGCGACATGGGGATGACGATGAACTGGTCGGTGCGCTTCGGCAATTGCAGTTGTACGCTTTGTCTTGTCCGCCGGATGAGGGTGCCTTTCAGCTTGTCCTTGATGTCGCTGAGGTTCTTGTACCCGACGGCTTTTCCCGATTCCGGGTCGGTGACGATGTGGTCGTAGCGGAAGCGGTAGAGAGGTGCAAGGCAGAAGGGGTCGGCAAGCTGCACTATGGAGCAGAGCTCGTCGAGTTTATTCTCGAGGGGAGTACCTGAGAGCAGCACGCTGTAGTGTGCGTCGATGCGCCGCACGGCCCATGCCAGTTGCGTGTTCCAGTTCTTGAGGCGCTGCACTTCGTCCATGATGAGAAGGTCTGTGCTGATGCGATTCAGCGACTTGATGTCGCCGAGGAGGGACTGGTAGGACACTATCTTGTAGGGAACGGAGGCATTGTAGAGCTCGAGGCGCTTTGAGGCATAGCCTTCGATAATCAGCACTTGCCCTCCAGCCCATCTCTCTATGTCCTTCTTCCATTGGTACTTGAGGGATGTGGGGCAGACGATGAGTGCGCTCTCAGCCATCTTCTGCCTCAGATAGACTTCAGCGCAGCAGATGGCTTGTACGGTCTTGCCAAGTCCCATCTCGTCGGCGATGATGGCTTTGCCAGCTTTGACGGCAAAGCGGACACCTTCTTTCTGATAGGGATAGAGCGGAGCGGTGAGCAGAGCATCCAGAGCCTCGTCCGTATAGACTTGGTCCATGAGTGTCGCCCGTTGCTGCCTTTCGCGCTCGCTGATGATGAGTTCAAGGGCATCGGGATAGCAGCGCAGCGATGGGTCGATGCTCCGTGCCTTCTCCATGAAGGTGTCGAAGCGGGCGAAGGCTTCGGGACGTAGGACAGACGCCTGGTCGAAGTACTCGTGGGCAAGCGCCGTAAGTTCCTTGCGATGCGCTTCACCGATGCGGATGCGGATGCTGCGCCCACCTCTGTAATCGACATAGACGGACGAATACTCCGGCTCTTTGCTATAGGGTTCCTTGCCTGTAGCCTGTAGCCACAGCTTCACGGCTTCGACGTGTTTGCATGTGCCGAGGCCGGATGTGCGGAAGTCTGGGCATGAACAGTAGTTCCAGGGACTATAGGCTCCACGATAGATGACTTTGTACTGGCTGCGCGACCGTGGATTGCGCACTTGATACTCTCCGGGACTGAATTGAACCCCAAGTTCGTTAATGATGAAGTGCTCCCGCTGTGCCTGTCCTCTTCGCAGGGCCACTTGCCATTCCTCGAGTCCCATCCCGGCAGGCTTTATGGTGTTGCTCAGGCGTTGCTGGCTATGCTGATTGTTCTCCATAGGTTCCTTTTTTCTTGCAAAGATACAGAAAATAGTGGACAGAGGAAAGTGTAAAAGGGAAAAACAGGTGTATTTAGCACAAAGATGTGCTTTTTATGTGCTAAACCCTTTTCACTTTTCGCTTTTATTCATATCTTTGCATAGCAATTATATTATAGGTAGCCATGATAGACCTGAATAAGATAGCCATCATAGCCAGTAAGCATGATGTGACGTACGGCGAACTTTTGCAGCGAGTGGCGCAGTTTGCACGGAAGACGCCCAAGGGTAAGGAGACAAAGACCGTCATCTTCAGCGAGAACAGGGAAGGCTGGGCATACAGCTTCTTCTCTGTCTGGCTAAACGAAGGCATTGCTGTCCCTGTGGATGCTTCCAGTACAGCAAGCGACGTGGCCTACATCCTGAATGACTGTCGGCCCGATGCCGTCTGGGTGTCGAAGGAAAAGGAGCCGGTGCTGAGGGAAGCGCTAAGCTTACTGAACTCTCAGGAGCCCTCCGTCTTCATTATCGACGATTACGAAAGCCTGTCGCTCCAGGACGAACCCGTTACTTCCATCCTTCCATGGTCAGCCCTCAGCGAGCCGGACAACAGCGATACGGCTGTCATCATATATACCTCAGGCACTACGGGTTCGCCGAAGGGTGTCATGCTCAGCTACGCTAATCTGAAGGCCAACGTGAACAGCGTTTCCTACGATGTGCCTATTTACACCGAGAGGCGTCGTGCACTTGTACTGCTGCCGCTGCACCATGTTCTGCCGCTCATGGGGTCGCTCATCGCTCCTCTCTATATGGGCGGCGGCATCGCCATCTGTCCGTCGCTCTCTGGTCCCGACATCATGGACACGCTCCAGCGCGGACAGGTGGGCATCATGATTGGTGTGCCTCGCCTTTGGCAGACGCTCTATGTCGGCATCAAGAAGAAGATAGACCAGTCGTTGGTCGGTCGTCTGCTCTTTGCTCTTTGCAGTGCAGCGAAGTGCAGGCCGCTCAGCCGTCTCGTGTTCAGTTCCGTCAGGAAGAAGATGGGCGGACATATCGACTACTGCGTCAGTGGCGGCGCTGCTTTGGACAAGGAGATAGGCGAGGGCTTGCGAACCCTTGGCCTCGATGTGCTCGAAGGATATGGCATGACGGAGACAGCTCCCATCATCGCCTTCACCCGTCCGGGCGACTACATCCCCGGATGCTCCGGACTGCCGTTGCCTGGCGTCGAGTGCAAGTTGGTGGATGGCGAGCTCTGCGTCAAAGGACCGAACCTGATGAAGGGCTACTACAACCGTCCGGAGGAGACACAGGCCGTCATTGACAGCAACGGGTATCTCCATACGGGCGACCTCGCTCAGTTCGATACGGTCGGACGCGTCACCATTACCGGAAGGACGAAGGAAATCATCGTACTCAGCAATGGAAAGAACGTACAGCCCAGCGAGATAGAGTATAAGCTGGAGAAGTACGACAAGCTGGTCAAGGAAGCGGCAGTCGTACAGGACGGCGACATGCTGCGGGCCATCATCGTTCCCCAGCCGGCATGGGCAGCTACGTTGACCGACAGCGAGGTGACAGCGCAGTTGAAGCGCGAGGTGCTCGAACCTTACAACATGACCGTCTCGGCCTACAAGAAGATAATGAGCGTGCTCGTCTATCGTGGCGAACTGCCCAGAACCAGACTCGAGAAGTTGCAACGCTACAAGCTGGGCGCTATCCTGAAAGAGGAACAGGGAGCCAGAAGCAAGGAGCATGAGCGAGTGCCTGAGCCGGACAGCGAAGAGTATCGCCTGATAAAGAACTTCATCGAGTCGGAGAAGGGCGTCAAGGTTCATGCTGCCGACCATATAGAGACGGACCTTGCCCTCGACTCCCTCGACAAGGTCAGCCTGCAGAGCTTCATCGAGAGCACTTTCGGCACCTCTGTCAGCGTCGAAGAGATGCCGGGCTTTCCCAACGTCGAGGCACTTGCTCGTCATGTTGCAGCACAAAAGACCCGGATGGAGGCTGAGGACGTTGATTGGCATCAGCTCCTGAACGGCCCTGTTGACAGCCTGCCTTTGCCGACGGCGGGCTTCGCACATCGCTTCGTGTCGCGCCTCTTCAAAGGCTTCTTCTGTCTGTACAACTGTCTCAAGATAAAAGGGAAGGAGAACATCCCAGCAAAGGGTGCCTGCATCATCGCTCCCAATCACCAGAGCTTTGCCGACGGACCGCTGGTTCTCTCCGGCATTCCCTGGAACGAAATAGGCGAATACTACTTCTATGCTACGGAGGAGCACGTCCGAGGCGAGCGACGCCGCAGGATGGCTGCCAAGAGCAACATCATCGTCATGGAACGTGCTAACCTCAAGAGCTCCATCCTGAAACTTGCCAAAGTGCTCAGGGAGGGACATCGCGTCATCATCTTCCCGGAAGGAGCACGCACGCACGACGGAGGGACTGTCCCCTTCAAGAAGACCTTTGCCATCCTTGCCAAAGAGCTTGCCGTGCCCATCATCCCCGTCTGCATTCGCGGTGCCTACGAAGCTTTGCCGCGTGGCAGCCGTTTTATGAGGCCGAAGCACATAGAGGTCACCTATCTGCCTGCCATCAATGGGGCAAGGAGCATGGAGCAAGGGGCAGGAGAATTGTCTTACGAGGAACTGACCAAACAGACGCAGGATGCAATCGAAGCGTTTTTGGCCCATTAAAGCAGAACAGGGCAACACGTGGACGCACCTGGGCGGAGCGGTCTTTGCCTTGAGCTCCATCTGGCTGGTCTGGCTGGCAGCGGACGTCAGCCCTCAGATGGTGTTCGGTGTCATCTGCTTCTTGTTCGGCATGTTCTTCATGTTCCTCAGTAGCACCGTCTATCACTGGGTTCACGACGAGCGGGTGAAGTACGTGCTGCGGAAGTTCGACCACATCAGCATCTACGTTATGATAGCCTGCTCCTACACGCCTATCCTTGTGGGTGTCGTGGGAGGCTGGCTTGGGTGGACCGTGTTTGCTGTGCAATGGGCCATCGTCGTCGCAGGTGCTTTCTACAAAATCTTTGCCATGGGTCGCTGGCCGCGACTCTCGCTTGCCATCTATCTCATCATGGGCTGGAGCATCGTCCTCATTGCCGAGCCCGTCATAAAGCTGCTGACTCCCGTTACCCTTTGGCTCCTTCTGGCCGAGGGCATAGCCTATACCGCAGGCACTTACTTCTTTGCTCACGACGACCGTCCCCACTTCCATGCCATCTGGCACGTCTTTGTCCTGCTTGGTGCCCTCGCTCATTGGGGGGCAGTCCTGACGCTGCTGATATAAAAATATTGTTGTCCGGGGAAAAGCGCCGAAGGCGCGATAGACTACAGACGGGGGTTTTAACCCCCGGTAATTGCGCAACAACATGAAAAGTCCCGAAGGGACGACAGAGATAGAAGCAATTTGATATTAAACAGGTTATGTACTCTGTCGCCCTTTCAGGGGTTAGTTTTGTTAATACGCTTGTTCCGGGGGTTCTTCCCTTCGGTCAGGCGCAGGCGGAGAACACCCCCGTCTGTGGTCTATCGCGCCTTGACTTCGTCGACCTTTGGTTCGGCGCTTTTCCCCGGACTGCAATAATATAAAAAAGCCCTTCCTCGTGGGGAAGGGCTGGGAAGAGGGTCTTCAATAGTTCTCTGCCTTGATCTGGAAGTAGCTCTGCGGGTGGTCGCAGACGGGACACACTTCGGGAGCCTTCTTGCCGATGACGATGTGGCCGCAGTTGGCGCATTGCCAGATGACGTCGCCCTCGCGGGAGAAGACGATGCCGTCCTCGATGTTCTTTAGGAGCTTGCGGTAGCGCTCCTCATGCCCCTTTTCGATGGCTGCCACTTGCTCAAACTTCTCGGCAATCTCTGCGAAGCCTTCCTCGCGAGCCTCCTTTGCCATGCGGGCATACATGTCAGTCCACTCGAAGTTCTCGCCGCTGGCTGCGTCGGCCAGGTTCGTGCGAGTGTCGCTCACGCTGCCGCCGTTGAGCAGCTTGTACCACATCTTGGCGTGTTCCTTCTCGTTGGCAGCCGTCTCCTCGAAGATAGAGGCAATCTGCACGTAGCCGTCCTTCTTGGCCTTCGATGCAAAGTAGCTGTACTTGTTGCGAGCCATGCTCTCGCCGGCAAAAGCCTCCTTGAGGTTTTGCTCCGTCTTGGTTCCTTTCAGGTCTTTCATTGTCTCGTGAATTAAAGATGTTGTGCGTTCTGAGTACAAAGGTAAGAAATAATTCTCAATTCTGCTTTCTTAATTCCTATATTTTTTAATTCTTAAAATGTAAGTTACACTGCTATGGTAAACAAATCCAATTGGCGGACGGGTTCTGCTTCGATGCGTTCTTGTAGCTCAAAGTTGAATACAAGGGCCTCTGTCATAGCGTGACGGTTTTCAATATGACCTCCACCGTGGTAAAAGTGTTCGCGAGTGGTAACGTTGAAGCGGTTCCAATAGCGGGTAAGCATGTCGTTGGCGCGGTAGTCGTTATGGTGCCAGGTGGAGAGGATGAACTTGGCGTGTGTATGGTCAAGGGCTTCGAATAGGGTGTGTTCGTCATCTTCTGTCCAACCATTGTAATAATCAACATATCGTCCGAAGTATGGTGGGTCACAATAAATAATGTCGCCTTCTTGAGCCTGTTCTATAGTATCGATGAAAGAAACGTTGCTGAATACCCATTGCTTACGTTTGATGATTCGGGCGACATGGTCTATCTGATTGCAGATTTTGGTGATATAGGCAGGTGCAAAACGGTCGGATTTCTTGCAGAAAGGGATGTTCCAGTCGCCATGTCGGTTGAAACGCATCATTCCATTGAAGCCTGCACGTGAGAGGAAGATAAAATCGTATGGGCTATGGTCACGGTTGAAACGGTCACGTACCTCACGGAAGTGGGCATAGCCTCCTTCGTCTGCGGTGGCCAGCAACTGACTCTCTCGCTCAAGATAAGCACGCATAGAATAGGGTGTGATGTCACCGCTCTGTACATTCCGATAAAAGTTAATAATGTGTGGGTTTGTGTCGCCAACAATATGTGCACCGCGTAGGGGCGAATTGAAACCAACGACACCCGTACCGAAAAACGGCTCAATCCAGCGGGCGTGGAGGCTTGTGCCGGAACGGAGGACAAGGTCGTTAATCCAAGGCACAAGTTTCGTTTTGATGCCCTGTGACTTAATGGGAGGAACAGTTACTGCTTTCATGGACTACTTTTCTAACTTCTTGCGGATTCTCTCCTTCTTGTTGAGGTACCTCTTATAGGTTTCAATGCTATTGTAATGAGGCTTACCAATGCCTGCCTTCTTAGCGTCAGCAGCGTTGAAGAAGTTCATCCAGTAGTCATCGAAAACATCTTCACCGAGGCTCGCGAAAGTGCCGTTGCCTGCAATTAAATCATCTATATCAACGATGCCGCCCATGTTGCGGGTATTCCCGCTACCTGCCTTGTCGCTGGCAATCTTCCACTTCGGCTGAACAAAAAAGATGAACTTCTCGATGACCGACTTGATAACTTCCAACTCATCCACGCTGTAGATGTTCTTCTCGTTCTTGTTGGTCACGCTCTGCTTGTAAAGCATTCCGATGACGAGGTGGCATTTGTAGCTGTTGTATGGATAGTCAGTGCTCTTTTTTATAGAGCGGTTGCGGAAGTAGCCCCAATAAGAGCCGAGTGTCAGTCCATTCACCTTACGGTCATCCCCATAGTAGCTCGATTTGAAATCTACAGCAAAGAGGTTGCCATCTCCATCCTTGAATGTCAGGTCAGGATAATAGTTCTGAGCCGAGGGAAGCTCCAGAGTCATGCCGTTGCGGCGGGCGAAAGCATCAAGATGCGGGATGAGGATAATTTCAATAATCTTCGAAACCACCTTAGTGTCATTCGTTATCGTATAGACATTCTTGTTTACGTCGATGAAGCCCTTCACAATCCAGTCGTTGTCTTTTGTCTCTAACAACGTCTTGTACGACTCTACTTCGGAGGTTAGCAGTTCCTGAAAAGTAGTCTTATCCATAGTGAACTTGTATAGTTTCTGAGGACAAAGATACGAAATTCATTGAACATTGAACATTGAACATTGAAAAATTATTTGTATCTTTGTGCCGTATGAGTTATTTGAACACCGAAAACATAGCCAAAAGCAAGGGTGGAGTGGAATATCATCCATTGAAGCCTTTCCTTCCAGAAGGGGCAAAAATCCTGTTTCTGGGCAGCTTTCCGCCGCAGCGGAAGCGGTGGTGCATCGACTTTTTCTATCCTAATTGGATAAATGACCATTGGAGAATCGAGGGACAGGTGTTCTTTGGCGACAAGAATCACTTTGTCCTGGAGAAGGAGAAGCGCTTCAAATTGGACGAGATCGTAAGGCATTGTGAGGAGAAAGGCATTGCCTTCTTCGACACCTCCACGGCCGTCCGCCGCCTCAAGGACAACGCTTCCGACAAGTTTCTCGAGGTCGTGGAGCCCACAGACATTGCCGCTCTGACCAGCCAACTGCCGCAACTTCGGGCCATTGTCACTACTGGAGAGAAAGCCACCGAGACCATCTGTGCCACTCTCGGCATTCCGGAAGTGCCGAAAGTCAATACGTTTGTGGCTATCTCCTCTCCCCCTAAAGGGGGACGGGGGGGCTGGAGCGGGGAGGGGGCTCTTCTTTGGCGCCTTCCCTCATCGTCCCGCGCCTATCCGCTCTCCTTCGAGAAGAAGGTGGAAGCATACGCGAAGATGTTCGACGCCGTGCTTCGCTGAACGCAATTTAACGTGTTAAGTTGGTTGCATCATCGCGACCATTCAATTGCATCGTCGCGACTGTGCAATTGCATCATCGCGACCGTGCAACGAACTTAGCGTGTGAAGTTGGTTGACGTGGCTGTCTTAAATGGCTGTTTTCACGTGTTATGTTTTGTTTCTTCCCACATAATGACGGGCCAGCCAGCGGTTGAGCAGGGCAAAGAAGGCGAGGCAGAAGAGCGTGGGCAGGGCGAGTGTGAGGTCTTCTGGCCGTTTCGAAATGGCGACCATCGACTGCCAGATGGTTGCTCCGAACATATAAACGAGTCCGCCGATGCCAAGAATTGTGACGGCCAGGACGCAGCAAACGCCCACGATGCGCTGCCTTCGTTCGCTCTTTTGTCGTTCCAGGCGAATGCGCCTCAATGTGGTGTAGGCAAAGTTCGACGGCAGGCTCGGTCGCTCTCTTGCTGCGAGGGCTTGGCGAAGGGCTCGGCTTTCAATGTGTTGTTCCATGTTTCATCAATGAATAAAGTTTGCGACGGATACGATGCAGACGCGTGGCAATGGTGCCTGGCTCCACGTCGAGAATGTAGGCGATGTCAGCAAGCGGACGGCTCTCATAGTAGAATAGTTCCAGGAGCATCTGCTCGTCTGGCCTCAAGAGGGCAATGGCGTTTCGAAGTTCGTCAAGCCGGCTCTCGTTGTCCAGCACTTCGTCAACCTCCTCGTCGCTCAAGTTGGGTCTGTCCTCGATGCTGAGATATTCAATTCGCTTCTTCCTGAGCCACGAAACGGTGGTGGTGTAGGCGATGCGGCAAACCCATGTCGAGAACGAAGAACGGCCGATGAACGAGTCGAGACGGTTGTAGGCGCGGACAAAGGCGTCTTGCGTCAGCTCCTCGGCATCCTCGCGGTTCGGCACCAGACGCGACACGATGGCAAACACTTCGCCACCGTATCGCTCCAGGAAATAGCCGTAATCACTCTCGTGACCATCAAGGATGCGGGCTATCAGTCGCTGCTCGTCCATCTATTGAAAGGTTGAAAAGATTTCAAGATTAAGGATTACGGATTAAGGATTAAGGTTTAGTTGCTATGCGGCTTATATTTGCTTTCAGCTTTAATCTTTAATCTTTAATCCTTATTCTTTTCCTCAGGTTGTTCAGCCTTACGCTCTGCACGATAAGACATAAGCAGACCTATGCCGCCGCAGATGCAGACGCTCGCCACATAGACGATGCCTCCGACGCGGTTACTATAACGATACACGAAATCTTCATCGGCACGGAAAGAGTAGTCGCCATATGTAGCCCACATATTGATGCAGAAGCCGAGCAGAAAGCCGCAGCCTACGCCAAGCAACAACCAACCGATGCGGAGGGCCGTGTACTTGCCTCCGCTGCTGTAAAGGCTGATGCCTTTGAAGTCGATGTTCTTCAGTTCCGTGATTTTACTGATGAGCATCAGCCTCTCGCGCTTGTGGACGAAGAGCTCGATAACTTTGTAAATGCCGCCAAACACGATGGCGAAGTTCAGGGGAATCATAATCCAATCCATAGTCTTAATGTTTTGAGTTTATTAATTATGAACTTTGAGTTTGTTAATTATGAATTTTGAATTTATAAATTTTGAATTAACTTTGTCTCTACTTAGTTAGACGCGTCTTTTCTCAAAACATTACATAAAGATACAAAAAAAGTGAAGCGCACTTCACTTAATGACTTGCTTGTCTGCTTGCCATCACATTATATCTTTTATTATTGGCGTCCGGGGAAAATCCAGAGCACCTCTACTTATGCGCCTATTATTCGGCTTTCCTGACGATAAGCAGTTTAAGGGGGCTTGCCCAAAGTCTCGAAGAGACGACAGAACACAGACGGGGGTGTAACCCCCGGTAGTAGTGCGACAACAAAAGAAGCCCCGACGG
>Ga0310691_10005058_pt1 | contig 14577 bp, 19 predicted proteins | sample 176DNAGHGlowgp2_FD_203887 | JGI IMG/M metagenome (GOLD analysis project Ga0310691, IMG submission 203887) | Sheep rumen microbial communities from Palmerston North, Manawatu-Wanganui, New Zealand - 1766 DNA GHGlow gp2 (v2) (version 2) | ecosystem: Host-associated > Mammals > Digestive system >... | reverse complement strand
CGCATCGTATATATCCATTGCATCAATACCCAATGCGGTAGCAATTTTATTGATGGTGTTCGTTGTAGTGTTATAGTTCGCCTTGGGGTTAAGCATACGTTTAATGGTAGGTATTGCAACGCCACTTCTACGGAATAACTCTGGTATTGACCACTTCAATTCTTCAAGCCTCCTGCGTATGACTTCAATCTGTTTTGCTTCCATATTGTCCGAGTTTATAAAATAGGATATTTTATTTTCTGCACAAAGGTAACAAAAATGTTTGGGGTGGCCTAACTTATGCCTCCATTTTAGCATTATTTCAGCAAATAAGTTAGGAAACGGATAGAATCAGCTCAATATAATATCCTTGGAATATACAAAATGAGCTACACCCCAATATGGAATATAGCCCATCAAGTTAAACTGAAATCAGTACAGATTAGAAGGATAAAAGGTCATAGGCACTCAATATCTCTTCTGTCTTTAAGCCCAGATAGCGTCTCGTTATCTGAGTGTTACTGTGTCCGAAAACCTCACTCAGTTTGATAAGTGCCATTTCACTATTCTCTTCCGACTTCTCAAATATGGCTCGCCCCATTGTTTTGCGTAAGGCATGGCATGAGATATTCTTGCAAGGTAGCTTGTATTTCTTCTTGACATCTTTCAATAAGCGGTTAAACCACTGAATTGAGATAACAGTTTTCTTCTGTGAGAGGAAACAAAACTCATTGGGATTCTTGACACCCATTGCCTCATAGCACTGTTTCACATGCTCTACAAACTCTGGATTCAGCTTGATTTGCCTCTCTTTCTTGGTCTTATGCTCGGTGATAGTAAGTACACCACCATTAAGAAGCTGATTCCAATGTAAGGCTCTGAGGTCTGTCACACGTAAGCCAGTAAAGATGCCACATGCAATGAATAGAGACATGGTATAGTTCTTGTCCTTATAGAGACGATGCACTGTGTTGATGGCATTTTCCCAAGGGATATAATCTGCTGTTGTCTTTGTATTCCGTAAACTCATAACTCTGTCACTTTATATTATTGTTGATGCAATTACATTTATTACTATTTGATGAATATGGAACTGAATTAAGTATGTATTTCATCCTTCATCTTGAATAGGGTTGCTGCTATCACTCTGCTATCTTCGCTCTTGTTCAACTTCACCGCCCATCCGTCAACGTCACGCATAAGGATTGAATACTTATGAAACCTTGTGTCCTTGATGATTCTAATGAATTGCAGTGGATAACCTTCAAGTCGGATGGCAACACCATTTTTCATTTCCGTCACTTTATATGACTTTATCGGTGGCTGTTGCTCGTCAAACAATGTCTCTTTGCCCTCATTGTAATCTTTCTCTTCCATAATGCTTACTTTTCTATTTGATTAAACACATACCGTTTCTTAAACTCTTGCCACCAATCACCATGCACACCATCAATGTTTCGCTGTAGGGTTGGGATAAGGTTGTCTAGCTTAATATCCCACATCTTACGTATCTGTTGACCTTGTTCATTGATGAAGAATAATACATAGCTGTCTCTTTCCCTATCATATCGAATCCTAACAGTTCCCTTGAATGCCAAACCATCCACACCGAATTGAAGTCCATATCCGATGGTCTTTGGGCTATGAAAGCCCATCGACCACTGAATGAGTAGGTTTGTGCGTAGATGATGGTATATCATTCTGCTTTCTAACATTGCCTTATTCCTATGCTTTAGAACACCTTAACCAGTGATTCCCACCTGAAAGAGCGGAAAGCACCCTTCTCGACATCAAACGCACATGTCGTTCCGTACAATTCACGGCTAACCCCTCGACCATTAATGTGTCGCTCAATGAGAGATTTGCATGTAGTCGCAAACATTTCTCTCAATGTGCCATCCTTCTTTTGGAAGATAAAGTGAGCCACACCGTTTTTCATCTTCTCTTTCAGCTGCTCAATAAGCAGAGCCTTGGTAATTCCAATCTCCAAGGAGCCTGTTCTTTGTGCTATTACATTGGCTCTTACGATGGTCATGTCCTTTACTGCGACTGCGGAAACTGTTTGTGTCTGTAACATATCTTTTTGAATTTAATTTGTTAATAATCAGGAACTTATCGCACTGCAAAGGTACTAAGAATTTCACTATCCTGCAAATCTGAAAGAAATATTTAACTGGCTTTATACCAGGAGGTTACGAAGTCAAGACATCTTAACAGCCAGACCTTCTGGACTGCCCAAAGGCTAGAGAATGTTAATATGGAGGGCTGTAACATCTTTCACAAAAGTCTCTCTCCATTGCTTCAAATCTACGCTGTTGCAACTTCTCCCATTCTGGTTTGAAAGAACCAAGCGTTTCAATGAAGTTTACCTTGTTGACATCGTACAGTTTTATTGGAGTTTTTTTATTACGTGGGTTTGGAACTTCCTCAGAGCATTGTGGAAAGAATTTGTCAACAAGTCTTTTCGTCCATCTACGTGTCAGTTCTGTCTTTGTATAATACTGCTTATTCATATTCTAATTCTAAAAAGTTTATTATTTCTTCCTCAGTTGCTGGCTTTATCTTGTCTGCTTCCTTTTTTCCAATCATGCTCACCAAATGAGAGTAAGTTGTCATTAAGAGAGGATTTTCTTTATCGCTTATATAAATCGCCTCACCACCGTCATTAGATAGACTATTAGCAAACATTTTCCTCATTCTATCATTGAAATGCCCTAATTCTATTTGTCTCTTCCTAATTTCTTGGATGGTGTTGAAAGCATTATATTCTCTCATTACCCACGAAAAATCCGTATATGTAACATCGTATTTTTTCATAAGCTCATGTTGCTCTTCTGAAATAGGATAGTTCAAGAAACTTTCAAGTTTGATGGAAATATCCCTAAAAGGGTCTTTACCGACCAATCCATCTAATATTAACATTGCTTCCGCATCACTTATTGTAATTAACTTTTCCATTTGTTTGACAGTTTAGAAATTGGCTATGTCCTAAGTCACATAGCCGATGAATATTATTATCCCCACTTAGGAAAGGCTTTAATTATGCTATACATCCAACTTGGAAAAGTTAGGAATCAGAATATTCAAAACCACTAGTGTGATTCCTAAACTCACATTGCAAAGATATACAAAATAATCGACAATCCCAAATCCCAGACGAACTTTTTTTCAAAAAATCTCATATTCAGCTGATTAAGACGTATTGAAGTAACTTACTCCAACTATCCCTATGAGCGTATAACAAGAAGCCAAAGGTGCATTGCATACCGATTCCTTGCCAACTATCCACCTATCATTTGAAATGTCAACGATGGGGCTGCAAATGGCTAAATTGGGGCTGTTATAGCGATTATTGGAAAGGTTGTCTATAGGATATAAAATTATACTATGAAAATTGTCATTTGATATACTCTTTTTTGATGATTCCTTGCGCAGTATATCAACCTTCTTGAACAACTCTGAATAACCGTATAGTTTGTGACCACAATACTTCTTGCGCCACGCCATGCCCCATATCCTATTACGGTGGGTTTTGTCATATTGTCCTCTTCTATACACTTTGTCAAAGGTCGTGCCGACAAAGCATTTCCTACGACCTAAAGCCACTCCAAGTTGCTTGTTCTGAGTGTTAATATACATCTTATAGCCGTTAGCGGATAACATGCCGCCTACAGCCTTTAGAATCGGCAATGACAGTCCTCTCTTCTGGAACTTTGGCAGTATTACGAAACGGCTTACCATGATGCCGTTTCGACACCCTTTGAAGGGATGATTCAGCAAGCCCACAAAGGCGATTGGTCTATTCTTATTATCCGTAAATAGCAAACACGTTGTACCTTTGTTGATGGGCTTGACAATGTAATGGTATTGAGCGAATCCAAAACGCTCATAGATACTGCTATACACACGCTGCACATATAGAGTTTGCTTCTTACCCTTTACCCACATCTTGACCTTATGCCTCTGGGTCAAAACGTCCTTATCTCTAAGCTCATAGTGTGCGTAAATAGGCTCACATACGCTTGCCTTTGTCTCTGTAGATGCCTTATAGCCAAGTTCTGTCATACGTGCATCAATGCGTTCAAAAGCCATCTGAAAGTAATCCTCATTCATTTCAACACCTATGAAGTTGCGACCAAGTTCAACGGCTGCAACACCAGACGTGCCACTGCCAAGAAAGCAATCTAAAACAACGTCACCTTCGTTAGTCCACGTCTTGATGTGACGTGCTGCCAACTCCTTGGGAAACACAGCTGTATGGTGGATTTTACGCCCATCCTTTAGGGCGTAGTTGGTTTCTTTAGTGGATGCAGTGGGTATCACCCACACATTAGATTCCGCTATCTCAGCATTGATTATACCTTCTTTATGCTCAATTCGCCCATCGTAAAGGTTACTCTTAAAAGTAGCCTTGTATGATTTGCCACCGTTCTTGCATTCACGCATGATAGGGTTAAAGGTCTTTGGTGTACCCTTAGAGAATACGTACATAAACTCATAGGTGTCTTGATAACGCTTTCCCCTCTTCCTCGGCATTGGATTGCATTTCTGCCAAACCATCGTGTCATGCAGATTCAGTCCAAGCACATCAGCGAAATAAAGGACTTGACGATAAGAGGAACAGCTATAGCCGCCCCTCGTACATTGGTCTTTAACGTTCCAAACCAACACACCACCCTTCTTTAGAACTCTAGCAAGTTCATTGGCAATAGCCTTGAACTTATCGAAGTTCCAACTGCCACCAACACCACCATAAAAACGCAGTCTATCGTAGGGAGGTGAAGTAACTACCAAGTCAACTGAATCACTGTCAATCCGCTTTAGCATGTCAGCGGAATCGCCTTTGTATAATGTCTTATTAAGCATACGCAATGCCTTTTATATGTGCCTCTTGCAGCTTCAGCACCCTTGCTTTGCAGCACAGTAATCCCTTGCGACAAAGCCCAATGGTGGCTGTCACTCGACCCAATATCGAAAAAAGGTTGGGATGCTGCTATGCCCTATATGGCTAGGGTTAGCCTACTTGGTTACTCAGAGGTTGGAAGGTGTGGCATTGCGCACTGTCACTATCTAGAATTTCACTCCCATGCTCTCCGAGCGATGTAATGCAAAGCTACGAAAAAAAGTTGGATTAGCCAAAACATTAACTTCTATTCACAGTAGCACATTCGGCTTCTTTAACCTCCAACTTGCCCTCTTGATACTCTTTACGGACTTGCATCATGCTCCGACCACATATATTGCCACCGATAAACAGCCCCTTTTCTTCATCCTTATAAGTTCCAAAGCCATCTATGCGCTTGTCGAATATCCAATAGCACCATTCCACAATGTCTTTATCCCCAGAGTTGATGATAATGTCTCGGAACGGCTTAAACTGTTGGAACTTCACTTGGTGACATAGATGGATGATACGGTATTCGTCCATCAGCCTTTGCATCCTCCTGTTCTCAAATTCTTCATCACTCTCATTCTTTCCCTTGGTTTCCTTCTTGTCTAGGACATAGGTCTTATAAACCTCCTTGCACTCAAAAGCGTTACTACAAGTCTTTGTCTTGTCGATAAGGAAACGGTATAATAACACATGGAACATTTCTTCCACACTTCTGAATAGCTCGCCATTGTACTCAAGTCTGCATGGGTACATGTTGGATAGGACTCTTTCACCAAACTTACTGTTGAAGTAGATGCTGTTTTCGATTTTGTATTCTCTCTTGATGTTCTTCATATAATCTCTGTTTTTAGCAAAGATATAAAAAATCTTCGAGAAATCCAAATTTTATAAGGTCTCGTAGGAAAAAAAGTAACTTTTTTCTGAAAAAAGTTGCTCCAAGCCCTTGAAATTCAGACAATAATCATTATATTTTATATAGAGATAAGCAATCAGTTTATCGCTTTTTCTTGGTTGGTGTGGGTTTCATCAAACGGTTTACTCTCCCACACCGACCTTCGTCTAAAAACCGTTTGAAGATGAAAAATAACTGAGTAAACCGAAAGAAGCATGAGTAAAACATCAAGTGTGTTGGCACAGTTGCCAAACAACATCGTGGAATCAGAAGAGTTGACATTAGCTGCCAAAAAGACTTTGGGGGCATTATTGCTGTGGACTGAAAACAGCAAGGCAATGGAAAGCGGAATAATCGCCATTGACAACAAGGCGTTATGTAGGATTGGAGGGGTAGGACATGACACGCTGCTTGAAGCATTGGCAGACTTGAAGCTATATGGGTTGGTGGATAGGAAGATTGGTGAAGGTGAAGGGGCTGCATCAGAGTACACCATCCACTTTGAAGAGTTGGAAAAAACACTTAGGAAGAGGTCTATAGGTGAGAGATTCGGTAGGTTTATGAGCTAGTCCAAATCTCTGGAAATGCCGATTAGGACTACATAACATAACATTACATAACATGTCATTACATAACACCCCATCCCATAACCTAACACCACGACCCAAACCCTTGCATGACACCTCATAGCATGTCAGAACATGACAGAGTATAACATAACAGCCCATCCCAACCCATCCGACAGCAAGGCACTGAGAGTATAGAAACTTATAGTAGAAGAGACTTATAATATTAAAATAAAATATTCTATAATAAGATATAAAATATTAATATAATATTATAATAAAAATATATTAAGAATTGATAGAAAGAAAACACTTCTACATGTAGAGACTCTATTGTACAAGGAAAGAGACTGAGGGAAAGGGGGATGGATTGAAACAAGATAAATAAGGGTAACGAGACTGCTATAGGGGCAAAACCTCCTTTGATAAGGTTTTGCTCGCAGTCTCTACCAATGGAAAATAAGAACTAAAAAAAGTAAGAAAATGAATATTAAGACAATTCTAGACACTTACAAGCGTTACCTACGCACATTTCAGAACTGCACGGATGCAGAACTATTTTTCTACTACAAGAAGATAATGGACTTCATAGAGCAGAACACCTTTGACGATGAACTCGGATTCATGCTAACGTTTCACTGCATTGGCATCAACGTCAAGAAGGTCAAGAAGAGAGGAATTAAGATTAAGGACTTCTCCAATGGGGATTGGGATGCTGTTGCAGCCAAGAAGGGCTGCAAGCTGATAGAGAACATGAAGAGATACGACTTCTTCGTACTGCCAGACACGTACAAGGTCAACTTCTATAACTTCTTAGCCCTTACCAAAGAACAAAGCCCATACGTCCAACTCTTTCTCTATCTCAGTTTCTACAACAGATTGGGAGGGAAACTGTTTGAGGTCACAATGAGAGAGGTAGAAGAGGCTGCAAGGGCTGCAACCGAGGCAGAAGATGAAGGATTGGCATCGTCACCAATTGAGAGTGAAGAGGCAGAAGGGGAAAATGGAATCCAAGAGGCTACAACAGCAAGGCAAGGGTAACACCAATGTCATCAATAGCCGCAGGACTGCACAGGAGGCTCACAGGACGTTTCTGGCTCCCTTCCCCTCATAGTTACCCACTGAAGCCGTGAAATGGTCAGGAATCGCTCAGGAACGTCTTTTTTCGTCTCGACACACTTCAAACATACGGATTATCAGGCTTTTAACCGCCAAACGTAAGCCTACAACAATATGTTTGACCCATCCCTTTCCCCTCCCATGAGGGGTGAAGGGCATAAAGAAAAAAAGTTTGGTCAGAATCTTACTTTTTCGCTCTTCCATGATATTTATAAATAGAAAGCAACATTCTACACAAGGATAAATATTATATCATGCGATAGTATATTTTATTTTCGGATAATTAACAGAGACAAACCTATGAGAGATATTAATGACCAAACACACAATCATATTTGGCAATTCGCAGAACATGAAGGAACTTGAGGCAAATTCGGTTGACCTAATAGTGACAAGTCCACCATATCCATACATTTCAATGTGGAGAAAGTTGTTTTGTTCAATTAGTTCAATGATAGAACAACAATACGACACCAATCCGTCTATGGCATTTGAAATGATGCACAATGAGCTAGACAAAGTATGGTCGCAATGTGCTGACTTTCTGAAAGAAGGTGGGTATATGTGTATCAACATTGGGGATGCTGCTTGTACAATAGATGGCCACTTTCAACTATTCGATAATCATGCCAGAATCGCCATGTTCTTGAATCAAATAGGACTAGCAGAACTTCCACCTATCATTTGGAGAAAACGTACAAATGCACCAAATAAATTCATGGGTAGTGGGATGCTTCCACCAAATGCTTTCAACACATCGGAGCATGAGTATATACTGATATTCCGCAAAGGCGGTAAAAGGACTTTCAGCGAAGAACAAAGGGCAATCAGAAGAGAAAGTGCATTTTTCTATGAAGAGCGTAATATCTGGTTTTCTGACACATGGGAACTGCAAGGTGCCAGGCAATCTATATGCTCACCAAACAGAGACAGAAGCGCAGCATATCCGCTTGAGATTCCTTACCGACTGATTAATATGTATAGCATAAAGGGTGGCACAGTTCTTGACCCATTCGGAGGCTTGCAAACCACGTCTAAGGCTGCTATGTTGCTCGGACGTAACAGTGTGGGCTATGAGCTAGACAAAGGCTTGGAGCCGCTTATAAAAACTAATATAGAGACTGTGCCAACCCTTAACCCCATTATCCATGCTCGACTACAGAAGCACATGGAGTTTGTAAAGGATAGGGATTGCAAGTATTATAACACCAACCTCGATTGCAAGGTAGTCACCAATTATGAGACCGATATAATGCTCCAGACCATTAAGAGTATAAGAGAGGTTGAAGGTAAGAATCTAGAGTATGAAGTGGACTATGAGCCATTAAAAACTAATATATCAACAGAAACGAATTGTATCAAAAATGAAGAAATTGACAAGACTAACAATGAGTGACCTAAATAGAGTCGTTGAAAACAGTGTGAAAAGAGTGATTGCAGAATCACAACAAGATATAAGGTTAGCTCAAAAGGAATTGATGAAAATGTCCGACCCACTCAGTTCTGTAGGGCTGAGACTTGAAGGAACAAAGTATTATCGTCAGTTCCTACGCATGAAGGACGAGATTGTAGCCCTCAATAATCTGCTAATAAAAGATGTTAGAAGGGGATAATATATGAGCTATTTTCTAATTGATACCGACCATCAAGAAATGATAAATAAAGAAACAAAAGATATATCAATGACTGAGAAACAGAAGAATACCAACTATGCCAGACACGTGACCCCTCATTCCGAGGAATCCAAGAAGAAGATTAGCGAGACTCAGCAAGCCAGATATGAAATGATGCGCAAGCTGATTAGAAGGGGTCAACAGAAACAAATGACAGAGGAACGAGTTAGGGAGATATGCAATGAGACACTAACTGAGTACCTAAAAAGATACGTCAGACCAATAACGAAAAATAACCGACCAACAAACATAAACTTATGAGACACTATAAGAGACATAAGCATAATACACCAACGGAAGATGCACTTGAAGAGCTTATCGACAAACAGCATGAAGAGATAAGGAAACTACAGACTAAGAATAACATGCTTCAGGAGGAAAAGGACTACTGGCATAATATGATTGGGAATAAGGACTTTATCATCAATGCCGTTACCAAGGAGAGTAACCAAAACGCATTGACAGCAAAGTATTTAACCCATATATTCCTATTAATGAACGCATTGGATAGAATACTAGACGATAACTGTACGATGGGGAGAATCATTAAGAAGTCATTGCACCAGTTCTATACGAAATTGTCAGATGGCATGTTGCTCTTGCATTACGACAGCAAGAACGATAACTTATGGTATGACCCATTCGGTGAAGATAATGACGATTAAGAGTTGAATGAAAATGAAGAGGAAATATGAATATGGTGATTTCAATGAGTTGGAAAAGATAAGGATTTATCTGGAATATCACCCAGAGGTTTTCACCAATGACTTCATGGAAGAATTGGCAGACAGATTCCTTAACTATAACAATGTCAGAAAGAAGATAAAAGAGCTATATCCAATGATTGTGAGAGCGGATATAGCAGATAACATAAACTTAATTCCAGACGATTATGAGCAAGTATTCAAAGAAAAAGATTAAGAAGTACAATAAGGGATTTGCATGTGCAAATGAGCCGTTATATACGAAGGAAGATTTCTTGTATTACTTCGAGAACAGGCTTCAACATATCATAAGAGACGAAGTAGATGCCCACTTTGCACAGAGCTTCTATAAGCTCCCATTTTGAGCATATCCTAGCACGCATATTAAAACAAGACTATTTTTTCTATTTTATAATAAAGCCTATTGGTTTTGGGGCTGAAACCCTTTGCTGACCAAGGTTTCAGCCCATTTCAACACTTATAAATCCCTTCGATGGGAGCCAGAAAAATCAGATTCATCTTCATTGATGAAATAAAAAAATGAAAACGATGATAAAGAGGGTAAAGATAACAGAATCACAGTTCCAACGTGTGAATAAGGAACTGTCCGAGACACCAGCACAAGACATTAGCAATATGAGACATAATGTAGCCGACCTCAAGCAATGTGAGTTGAAGGTGATGGTCAGAGAATACATAGCCAAGGCGTTCAAGTTGGGGTGTGATTATGAATCCACGTCCATGCTAGACATGAAGCGTAGGAAGGATATACTACAGAAGCTCAATGGGCTTCAAGAAAAGATAGATTCTGTTAAATGATTGGTCGATTATTCATAAACAAAAAGATTCCTATTATTATTGAGGGTGTAGCCGACACACGAGCGGTTACATCCTCTTATTGATTTCTCATGTATGTGTGTGCCTCACAGAACAACAAAATATACTCTAATTCCCCTTTATTGTCTTTAAAAAGACAAAATACTATCACTTTTTGCTATTTTTATTCAAAAAGAGCCTTGATGTGGAAACTATTTTGTATATTTGCACCCAAGAATTGACACTACTAAAACAAAGAGAGACAATGAAACATTCATTACTTAGACTATCCATATTGGCATTGCTGTTGATGGTTAAAACAACCATCTTTAGTGCAACGGTATTTGTGATTGATGGAATAAAATATTATATTCTGTCTGAGAGTGAAGTTGAGATACAAGGACATACACAAGATATTGCAGGTAATATAGTAATTCCTAGAACCGTTAATTATAATAGTAAGACTTATTCTGTTATATCAATTGGTGGAAGTAGTTTTAGGTATTGTGATAAATTAACTTCGATTTCTATCCCAAATGGTATCAAATACATTGGAGAATTTGCATTTCAAGATTGTGATGGACTTACAACAATCACCATCCCAAATAGTGTTCAAACGATTGGTTTTGGTGCTTTTAATTATTGTGATAACTTGAAATCGGTTTCTATCCCCAACAGTGTTACTAGCATGGAAGCTTCCGTTTTCACAGGATGTAGTGAACTGTCCTCTATCTCTATCCCTAATAGTTTAACAGAAATAAGCGAGAATTGTTTTCGTGATTGTATAATGTTGTCAAGTGTTGACATTCCCAATAGTATTAAAACTATTAAAGGCAATGCTTTTTATGATTGTAAAAATTTGACCACAATAAATATACCAAACAGTGTTGAAACCATTGGTAATAACGCCTTTAACGGTTGCAGTGGATTAACAGAACTAACAATTCCTAACAGCTTGACTTACCTCGGATTTGGTGCTTTTTCTGGTTGTACGTCAATTAAAAAACTTTCCACTTCTTTACCTAAAATCGAAGGATGGTTTAAAGGAAATAATTCCATTGAGTTTGTTGAACTTAGAGATGGTGTAACTACTATAGATGATGAAGCTTTCAGCTATTGTGGAAATTTAAAAACGCTTGTAATGGCAAACAGTGTTAAAACAATTGGGAATAAAGCCTTTTGCGGTTGCGCTGAATTGCAAGCATTAGATATACCTAATGGTGTTTTGTCAATTGGTGAGTATGCCTTTTCAGGCTGTAGTAAACTAGAAGAAATAATACTTCCTCATTCTATAAACACAATTAGAGAAAGTACCTTTTCTGGTTGTAAAAGTCTGAAAGCAATCAATATTCCCAATTCAGTGGATAAAATTGAAGAAAGCGCATTCTCTGGATGTTCTAATATCGCAAGTGTTATATTGGGAAATTCAATTAGGGAAATTTGCAAAAATGCTTTCAACGCTTGCGAAGGCTTGGATTCTCTTGTTATCCCTAGTTCTGTTAAGATTATAGAAGATGATGCTTTCGCATGGAACAAGTTGAAATATCTTGCGATTTATGGTGATTTTGAGAATCTTGGTTGGAGGGTTTTTTCTCCTAAAAACGATTCACAATTGCATATAGATTTTCATTGTAAGAGAATCGGTGAAGAATGGTTTGGGCAGGATAAAAGAAATAACTATGCCGCAAAAGTCACTATGGGTGATGAGGTTGAAGAGATTGGCGATAGGGCTTTCAGTGACTCCGAAAGTCTTACGGAATTAACTATTGGAGAGAATGTCAAAAGAATAGGGAGAAGTGCTTTCTATAAGTGTTCAAGTTTAACAAATGTAGATATACCCAACAACGTTACATATATAGGTGATTGTTCTTTCCATGATGTACCATTTGCTACATTAAAACTGGGAAATCATGTTGATTCTATTGGCAATGAGGCTTTCAATTGGAATGATGTTAGAACGAGAAATAGGATAGAAACATTAACTATTCCTCAAAGTGTGACATATATTGGAAAAGAAGCTTTCGAACGTTCCGAAAGTTTAAAAACCTTGATTATTAAAGAAGGCAGTCCTCTCGTTATTGATGAAAGTGCTTTTGCGAGTTGTAAAAATATAAGCAGCGTTTACATTCCGAACTGTGTTACTGAGATTGGGAATTATGCTTTTTTTAGTTGTGACAAGTTAACAAGCGTCACTATTGGGGATGGAACAAAACGTATTGGATATTGTGCCTTTTGGTATTGTCCGAATATCACAAACTTGACTTTGGGAAAAGGACTAGAGGAAATCGACCGTGATGCGTTTGCAGATTGCAAGCTAATTAAGGAATTGAAATTCCATGATGGACTAAAAAAGATTGGGAAAAATGCTTTTGCTGGATGTGAAACAATTACTTCTATTGACTTGCCAAATAGCGTTACTGAAATAGGTGAGGATGCTTTCGCTGGCTGCACAAGTGTAACATCAATAACGATTCCCAATGGGATTAAGAGACTTGAAGAGGGGGTTTTTTCATTATGCCCAATAACTTCTGTTTTCATTCCAAGTTCTGTAGAATATTTAGGTGGAGCATTTAGGTCAACTAAATTGGAATCTGTTATTGTTCCTGAAGGTGTGATAGAAATGGAAAATACATTTAATGGATGCGTAAACTTGACAAGTATATCATTACCTAACAGCTTGAAAATAATAGGAGAAAGGTCTTTCTTACACTGTGGACTAAAAAGCATTATTATACCAAATAGCATTGTCAGCATAGGGCATTCTTGTTTTTCTGGTTCAAAGATTGAAAACATAGTAATACCACATGGCATAAAAACCATATCGTCATACATTTTTGCTGATTGTACGAACCTAACCAATGTTTCTTTACCGTCTAGTGTGGAATCCATTGAGAACTCTGCATTTTGGCGGTGTTCCAAATTACCAACAATTATCTTTCCAAACGGTTTAAAGAATATAGACAATTATGCTTTCGAGGGGTGTAATAGCCTACAAAGTGCAATACTGCCTGAGAGCGTAGAAAGAATAGGCATAAGAGCTTTTAATGAGTGTAAAAAACTTATTAATGCAAAATTGCCAAACAACTTAAACCGTATAGAGGAACGGACTTTCTACAACTGTGAGAGTCTTAACAGCATCAACATACCCAACAGTCTTAGCTTGATAGATGTCCAAGCGTTTATGAACTGTAAGAGCCTAAGTAGCGTCTCAATTCCTTCTAGTGTACTAACAATAGGAGAGAAAGCCTTTTGGAACTGTGAGAGCTTATCAAACCTATACGTTCACTATGAAGAGCCTGCCTACTACTGGACAAATGCATTTGAAACCATATATAACACATGTACGTTACATGTGCCTAATGGTAAGAAGGGAGAGTACGAGCAATTTGAGCCTTGGAAGAACTTTTTTAATATAGTTGAAGGAGGTTCTTCTGCAATTAACAACATTCTTGTTGATGGTGAGAGTGGCGGCAGCATCTATAACCTCTATGGCTCAAAGGTAGATGGCAGCAGCCTTGGCAAAGGCATCTACATTAAGAACGGAAAGAAAGTAATCATTAAATAACAGAAAGACTATGAAGAAACAGTATTCAACGATTATGATGCTTGCAATGATGTTTGCAGCATTGAGTTTAACCGCTTGCGGTGGTGATGATGAAGATGATGATATTGGAGGTGGTATTAGTTCCACAAACTATCTTGAAGTAATCATTGACGGAACGAAATACACACAACAATATGAATTGCCATTCGTAGCAATAACTCTTCCAAGTGATGTGGATAACAGTTTGTGGCTATCTTCCTCTATTGAAGAAGAATTTGGAGGCAATTTGAACTTTGGCATTGCCATATATCACAAGAGCGATATTAATGCACTCCTTGGTTCAAGCACTGGCACATATAATGTGATTGGCAACAAGAAGAGTATTTGGCA
>Ga0310691_10005057_pt1 | contig 14584 bp, 17 predicted proteins | sample 176DNAGHGlowgp2_FD_203887 | JGI IMG/M metagenome (GOLD analysis project Ga0310691, IMG submission 203887) | Sheep rumen microbial communities from Palmerston North, Manawatu-Wanganui, New Zealand - 1766 DNA GHGlow gp2 (v2) (version 2) | ecosystem: Host-associated > Mammals > Digestive system >... | reverse complement strand
AATGCAATAACCTTAGAAGAACACAGCAAAGCTGTAAGCTGGCTTGAGAGTACAAAAAGTATGTGCAACTGAATAACCACTTGACCCCCCCCGGCTCCGGCCGGGGGCTATAATAAAAACATACAGAAGGGAGATAAAATTATGGAAATTAAAAACATCACATCAAAACCAAGAAAACAGGGAGAAGAAATCAAAAATAAATCTGTTTATCTTATCCAAGAAGGCTGCACACTTATTGAGATTTATGAAAATGAGGATGAGGCTGTCAAGGCTATGAAGCAAAGAAAAGCAGCTCTAAGAAATAAACTCTATAAATAATCACTTGACCCCGGCTACGGCCGGGGGCTATAATAAAAATACACAGGAGGACAAAATTATGTTAATAAGAACAAAAGTTTATACAGTACACGCCGAATGCTTTGGAGCTTGGTCTTGCCCTGAGACTTTTACAACAAGAGAAGCTGCTGAAAAATGGGCTGAAGTAATGAAAAATGCTGGAAATAATGTTTATATTGATGAAGATATAAGAGAGGTGATAAGATGAGCAAAGAACAAAGAATTAATGACAACGTATTTTGCTTGGTTTACTACTCAGACCTAATGACCAAATTTACAAAAGCCCAAAACTTCAAAATGGTACACTTCTGCAGCGAGCAGATACAAAGAATAAGTGAAAGTATAATGGAGGACTTAAAATGATTAAATATGAAAGAGCTAATGTACAACTGAATATAATTATATCCATACTTAACCACGCAGATGACCTTGACAACCTTATCCTTAATACTTTAAGGGATATGGACCCAAGAGACACCACAAGCATAGATTATCAGGCAGCTTGTCATCTTTTCAAATGGATTGAAAAGAATACACACATTGACTTCAATAAACACTTTGCTGCAGCTATTATCGCAAAGTATATGACAAGAAATAAAAGCTACATTAACAGTATGGAACACTACCACGATATACACATATTAGAAGAGGCTTGCAGATATAAAATAAAGTTTGTAAAATTGTCACAGAAAACAAGCCAAATAAAGAATAGGAGAAAATAATATGAATAAGAAAGCAATACTTGACCTAATCAACGAAGCTTACGAATACATCAACGAGGTCACCAAGTATGGTGACCTTGAAGAAGAAGACAAAGATATGCTTGACAATGCACTTGCAACATTAACCGAAGCAGAAAAGGAGATAGAAAATGAGTAAATTTGGAAAAGCCTTAAATGTTGACCAGTTAATGGCTGACATTCAGCAGCAGATAAAAAAGCCTAAGAAATACCGCCCTAAAAAGATGACGGAAGAAGAACACAAGAGAAGACAAAGAAAAAGACGTTATGAGTGGTACAAGAGAGAAAGAAATAAACACGGCTACACAGTTTATTATGACAGAAAGCGCAAAGGCTGGTTCTATCGTGATAATTATGGCAATAGATACGGATATCGTGGAAGTAAAGACCGTGGCTATGATAGCAGAGATAAAGCTATTGACGCTATACAGAGAAAATATAGAAAAAAGCTTAGACAGCAAAGAGAATATATAAACAATCAGCAGACACAACAACAGACAGAACACACAAGAGAAGTCTTTCCGTCTCTTACAGTTTTAAACTGGAAACCTACGGGAGAAGAACTACAAGCAGAATTTTATAAAGATTGGACTGATAACCTTTCACAAACAGCTATATATGTAGCATTTGAACTTGATAAACACAGAGCACACGCTATATTCAATCTTGTAGGACATACAAAAGAATGGTTTACAAGTGAAGAACATAAAGACGGCTTAGCCATACAAGAGTTTATTGAACACTTAGGACTTCACATTATTTATGACGATGACGGAAAGAGTAAAGGCGCAATGACTGACGCAGAATATGCAATATATCAGCACCTTTACGGAGAAGAAGAAGAAGAGGAAGAATAAAATGATTTTTGATATAACTGATGAAGAAATGAAAAATCTTAATATTATCAATGTCATTTTAGGAATAGCTGGAGCTTCAAAAAGCTCCAGTCTACACCCTTATTTAACACAGATGTATGGAAAATACATAAGAGCAACAAGCACACATAGCCTTAGAAGAGACGCAATGAGAAGATATCCAGGCGTTGAATGTGTGACAGTAGCTGGCGGACTGTTTACCACAAATAAAGGGCTGGGCTTTTATCATAGTATAAAAGAGCTTGACGGTGTTAAATGTGTTGTCATTGATGAAGTGCTGCAGTGTGATGTTCAAAGAGTTGTTGACTTCTGTGAATACTACAAAGGCAAAATCAAAATCATTATCTGTACAGATGACCGCCAAATGCTCGTTCCTGTAAAAGGGGATAAGTATCTTACAATCTTTAATGAGTTTTGCAAGCGTGATTATGTAAAAGTAACTCGCTTAACAAAAACTTATAGGACAATACAGAACGGCAAGGAAGACAAAGAACTTACCGCTATATATGAAGATTGTTACAAAAATGTTGATAATGATGATGTGAACCTTTATAAGAAGTATAAGGACAAGTTCCCCCATATATCTTATGAAGAGCTTATAAAAAAGCCTTTTAATCCCTCTGCAGTGTATATCACATATACAAATGAACAGGAAGAGAGCCTGTATATTGATTACAAACTCAATGAACGAAGAGATGCTGATATTGAACTTATCCCTAAGGGAAATATAGCAAGTGATGATGATGTTGACAATAATCGTTATTCAATAGCTTGTCAAAATCAGGCTGAGAGATTAAATCTCACTTCTTACTTGCAGTATATCAATATCGGTACTACTACAAGAATGCAAGGCAGAGAGGTTAAAGAAGGACAAATATGCTACCTTATACTTCCTGATTATATGACTGTATCTAATCGTGGCTTTTATACAGACATTACAAGATGTCAAAGAAAATCATCTATTGTCATTGTTGATTATCAAAGCCCTAAGTCTTTACAGCTTAAAAAACTTATGGGCGAGACAATCAAAAAATGGGGCATAAAGAGAATACCTAATGACTTTAAAGGTATTGATGATATGTATATCAGACAAGAGACAATAGACAGTTATGTTGAAAATCAGGACACAGAAGAGTATGTATGGAGAAGAGACAGAATATGCACAAAGTCAGGAAAGCTCCTTTACAGTGAAAGACTTAAAAAACTATACGGAGATAGAAAAATACCAAAGTATACAGCTAAGAAACTTATAAAGGATAGCCCTGAACTTGATATAAACTGCATTGATGATATATACTCTTTTATAGGTCATCTCTTTATAGAGCCAGCACTTATCAACGAGACAGAATATGCTAACTATGAATATCAAGTTGACCTCTTCTCAGCTTATCCTCATATTCTTGCTTATGGTAAACTTCCTATATCAGGCAGAATATATAAACAGCCTAGCGATGAACGCTTAAACTTTTACGAGGTTATACATTCTGATGTAGTAGAACCTGATAGTATTATTACTGAAAACTTAGCAAAACTTTTAAAGGATAACGGCGACAAAGTAGAGTTTATCTTTTCTATGAACTGCCAAAAAGGTTGTAAGGCTGGAACAAAACTTATACAGGCAGCATATAAGGATAAAGAGGAGAAGTCAGCAACTAAAGATGTACACTGGGGCTTTTTAAGAAGACCTTATATAGAGCGTATATATTCTGATACATTAAACACAAGTTCTTCACTTGTAAGGAACCCTGAAAATGTGTACGAGCCCCTGATGTGTGCTATATACTCAGACCTTATATATATAATGCTTACACTTAGAAAAAACATTTTAGGGGATATTCGTTCTGATAGTTTTATACTGTGTGACGCTTTATTTTATTCAGGAGAAGACCACATAGAAGAAATTAAAAGAACATTGTCGGAGGAGTTTGAAGACTACCACCTTGATTACAGAATATATCAGAAGACAAATGACAGCTGGAAGAAAGAGGACTTAACTGTATTGTATAAGTCCTATAAAGAACTTAAAACTAAAAGACAGAATAGAAACCACAGATATTATGAAAGTCATAAACAGAATAAGAAATAAAAAGGACGGGATACATAATGTATCCCGTTTCCTTATAGGTTCACCATTCCGATTGGCTTTCAGGTACCATCTCCCTTTTTCGGTAGGCGGTGTCACCCGAGGTATCCCTACCGATTAACACCAAAAAAGTATGGCTACATCTACACTTATATATTATACCCATTTAGAGAAATTGTCAACGGCGGTCTTACTTCTCCAAGTATCATACTTAATGCGTCCTTCTTCATAGGCTTGTAGTATCTTTTCAAAGTATACAACGCCAGTACCTCTTATGTATTTAGTGTTAGGTGTATGGTCTGCAAGTGTAAGAGCTATTGTTTCAACACCTTGACCTATTTTACTACATACATAAATGTAAGGCTCATTGAATACATCATAAACACCAAATACTTTACCGTCAACTGAGAAATTGAATATACATTTCATAGGCTTTTTAACTTTTTCAATAAAGCCTGTTTCATTTCTTACTTCCTTAGCTTTATTCATAAACATATAATCACGTTCATCTTTTGAAGCAAGTGCCCATAGGTCGGACTGTTGGTATGTTTCATCAAGCTTTGGTGTATCTTCAAGGTTCATCTGCCATAGTATCCACTGCTCCCCTTTTGGTTTAAGCCAGTGAGTATCAGCACGTAGCCACTTATCAATACCCCATTCGTGATAGAACGAGCTGTTGTATGTATCATTATTACCTAAGAAGAATGCACGAGCTCCCCAGCGGTTCTTGTAAGGGTTTCCAGGCATTCTGTTTACAGAAGCAAAGAGGTTTATAAAGTCGTGGTACTCTTCGGGTCTATTACTATCTGATATAAACTCATCATAGACTATCCACTTGACATACTGGAAGTCATAACCCGATTTTCTTTTACGCTGCAGGTTAAGAGGTACTACATAGCCACATAAAAAAGCCTTTTCTTTTTCTCCTGCAAGGTATAATCTATTACCTTTACAAGTGACAGCCCATTTTCCCCAGCCGTTATTGTATAGAATGTCACAAGCCTGAGAGAACCAGTCGCCTTTTGTAGTGTCTGCTTCGTCCTTATCTTTACGGACATAGACAAACTCCATACGCTGGTTCTTCTCGTGAGCCCTTATAATATCAGTCAGTATCTTTAAACCTACCGAAACAGTTTTACCACCTGTACGTTGTCCTATAACTATATTAACTACACGTCCATAGTCAAGTATATCGTCCATACAGGTATAACCCATACCCTTAGTCATTTCTTTGTAAGTTTTTCTTTCAGCCATTAAAACGTCACCTCATTCCAATACATATTTTCAACAAGTTCAAGTCTTCTAAGTACCCATAGCACAGGTGTATTTCCCCAGCCTGCAAGAACGAACCAAGGGATACTAGGAGATACACTTGTAATACCCCAGCTTGCACTGCCACAACATCTGCCAGCAGTCACTGCCTTAATATCTTTCATATCTGAGTGTTCACCCCAGCCCCAGTTATTACCGCCAAAGTTTTGGTATGAAGGACCGATACCGTATAAGTATTTTTGTCCTTCATATTCTCCGTAGTCATACTGTCCAAGCGGTAAAACACATCGTCCGTCATCTTTATCTATAAAGAATGTAGTATAATAATCGTCTGTCTGTCCTGTCATAAAGTCAACTACAAGATTTAATGTGCCGTCAAAATGTACAGGTTTTAGTTTAGGCCATACATCGCGCTCATTTGTTAAGTCATTTATCCAAAAGCTTGACATAGTACGAGGGGATAACTGCCATAAATCATAATAAGGTCTGATACATTTATGATGTATAGCACTTTGCCAGCCACTAGACATATTTTCAACAATTCTTGTCTCTACTCCGTTTACTATTTTATAATGCCAGAACTCACAAGGTATATTATCTGTACCCATTCCCTGAACAGTAGTTTTAAGTCCTACATTAGAAGCAATCTTAATATCTCCTGCGCTCTTAGGCACAAGGTTTTCTGTAATAAAATTATACTGTATCATATCTAAATATGAACCGCCAAACTGTGTCAAAAAATCAAAGTTATAAGCAGGAGCAAAAACATAGTCTTCGCCGTTATACTCTATACTATCAAAAGGCTGAGAGGGAGACCAAGGGAGGAATACTCCTCCCCCGTCCTGCCAGTGTCTATTCATTTTACGTGTTCCACCTATCCAATGACCACGCATTATATAACCTCCGAATATACATTACTTACTGAACTTGTAGCTTTACTTACTGAGAATGCACTTGAACTTCCAGTTGTAAAGTACATAACACCGCTTGAATGTGTGAGTGTACCCTGTCCAAGAATAAGACTAATAGTATTTGCATCTGTACACTGTAAACCTATTACACCCTGGAAGTCATACTCACCACCGCTATTAGGTACTACTACTCTAAGGAAGCCGTGACCATATACTCTATTAGATACAGCATTAAACTCCATATTATCAAAGTATAATATACCAGCTCCTGCTGTTATCTGCATAGAACCTGATGTTCCGTCAGTGACTTTTACATAAGGTATCTGCTGTATATAATAGTTTGCATTCTCAAATGTACAACGAAGCTTATTAACAATCTTTCCAACGATACCTGAAAAGTCATTACTATTCACTACTAAACCGATACCTACTGCTTCCATTACATCATATGTAGTTGTAGTAGTAGCAACGCCAGAAGCAACCAAGAAGCGCATCATATCACCGCTATAAGAAGCCTGTATTGGTGAGCCATTAACCAAAAGTGTAATAGAAGAAGGCCAGAAGCTATACAGATTACCGCCAGAAATATTAGTCTGCATATTTTCAAAACCAGCAGAAACACTTATTCCTGATACATCAGTTGTAGCACTATCAAAGGATATGTAAGCTCCGCCTGAACCTCTTTCATCACTTCCTGAAATACCTGTTGCCTGATATACAGTGACTGCGTTTTTAGTACCTGAACTTATACTGTAATTAAAATCAGCTGATACATTTACATAAGCGTTATCCTGTGTGTCAGGGTCAGTATATCTATATCTTCCAGTAGCACTAGCAATAGAACTATCAGCAGTATATGTAGTAGCAACAGTTCTTTTATACGGAAATGTAGAAGGTTGTGATGTAAGAGCTTTGCCTGCCCATTTAACAGTGGCGTCTGCTTCTATTGTACCTGAGCCACCGCTTCCACCTTCGGGAGCGTAAAGGTCAGTAGTCACACCGTCAACAGTAATGGAAGCAATCTTTGTACCAGTTGATAAAATCTGAGTAACAGAAACAGTAGAACCACCGCTACCACCTGAACCATTGGTTACATTAAATGTAGTAGTTGTTCCGTCAGTAAATGTTATAGTATATGTATCAACAAGTCCAACAGTTGCAGTCTTTGTTATACTTGCTATACCGTTTCCTGTATCTCCCTTATCGCCTTTATCTCCGTTTTTACCATTAGTGACAGTAAAGGTTGTACTTTGTCCGTCAGTAAATAAAATAGTATAAGTATCAACTAAGCCCTGAGTTGCTGTCTTAGTTATACTTTGAATACCATTTCCTGTATCACCTTTTTCACCTATACCAGGGTCACCCTTAGCCCCTTTAAGTCCTGAGAAATCAAACTTAAAAGTTTTAGTCTTAGTTGTAGTATCTGTTTCTGTTTCGACATTAACAGAAGGGCTACCGCTGGTATTATCAACAGTAGCCTCTGCCTCTATCGTCCAGTTTGTTTGCTCGTCTTCACCCCAAAAAGGGTTTATGTTCTGAGGGTCTCCCCCAAGTGTGTAGCCTTGTGGACTAATAGACATCGTTTAATCCTCCTTTGTTAAATCATCATCCATTCCCAGTTTGTCGAGAATGCGCTGCAGTGTCACAATTCCTTTCTGTATAACCTCTTTAAGGTCATCTACCTCTTTTTTATGCTGGTCTGTGATATACTTAATGTACCACATAAGCACAGCACACATAGCGATTGTACCGCCCGTATTGAGTACATCTGCAAGTCCTGCGATTTGTTCCATAATAATTACCTCTCTTACATATATTTTTTAAACTGAGCCTTTGAACCATTAAAGATATCAAAGTCAATCGGTTTATTATAATACTGATGTACTGCGAAGAATGACCAAGGTATAATAGTATAGTGTCCGCCCTCAGGTTTTCCTGGTTTGTTATTGTATCTAGCAACCCAAAGACCATTTCCATTTTCAGCAATACATTTACAATACTGACATACTGATACAGAACAGTAAAACATAGGTTTAACTCCTGTTTGCTGTTCTACGTATTTAAGCCAAGCAAGCGCCCAGTCAAGAGAACAGCTAAGAGCTTTACCTTCCCAGTCAAGGGCAAGTATACATCTACCTAAATAAGGTTTTACTCTCGCAATAAAGTTGTCAGCATCTTCTTTGTATGTGTTATTCTCAGGACGTGCATAATGATAGAAGCCAAGCAGTGCGCCGGTATCTTCTGCTTCCTTAGCGTGAGCAGCCATGAGGGGGTCTTTGTAAGACCTACCCTCTGACGCTTTTATAATTACAAAATCAGGTTTATACTTTGTTATAGTACCGAGTGTATTCCAGTGTGAAACATCAATTCCTTTAATCATAGTAGTATACCTCCATAAATATTATATATCATATATTGATATAAAGCAAGGTTCAAGCTCATCTTTAAGCCAGTCAAAAGCACGTGACTTTTCAATGTATGCCTTGGCTTTTTTCAGTGCTTCTTGTGGAAGTATACCAGTCCTACCAGTGTGACGTTCCCTGTCTGTGTGAGTATCAGTTCCGCTTGTCTCTTCTGTTGAGTTGCCTGATGTCTCATCAGTTCCTGTGAGTGCGTGTGTATCTGTACCTGTGGTGTGTTTCTCTTTATCTTCTGTCTTGTCGTTGTCAATAACATTGGTATCAGTACCAGTATTTGTGCCTGTTGTCTGTACTGTTCCTGTCTGTGTTCCTGAGTTCTGAACAGTACCTGTCTGATGTTCTGTACCTTCTCCTTCTTCCTGTGCCTGATTAGACATATACTGCCAGTCAAGGTTAGGAAGTGAGCCAGCAGTTGTGCCTGAGTATTCGATAGACTGAGGGTTTACTGCGTCAGCCCTAGCATTCTTGTTATCAGTAGAAGTTGTAAGGTTATCAGTTCTAGTGCTGCTGTTTGCAAGGTCATCTGTTCTTGTTGCATTATTAGCAAGGTTAAGAGTTCTTGTATCTGTTTCGTCAGTAGCAATGCTGTTATCTTCTGTCACTGTGACATTATGAGTAAGTGTATCTGTCTTTCCGTACTCAGTCATTCCAGAAGTTGTACCCTGTTTAGAGCCTGTCATCTCTCCTGTATGTACAAGCTGGTTCTCGAAGTAGTCAGCAACAAGGGGGTCAATCTGTGTCTTCTCTATCCTGAGTAGGTCAACGTACCTGTCCCAAGTATTTATGAGAGTACGCTTAAAGAACCTGTCAAAATTATCATCGTCACAGATATAACGATTACCAAAGAATAGCTCTATTAAGTCCTGAGTGCCAGCATCAACTGTGACATCATAATCATTCTCGAGATTGGAGAAGAAGTCTGAGTTATCTCCTATCCATTCGTCATATTTCTTTGAAGAATTAACATTTAAAAATGTACTCATTCTTTATCTCCTTTCTGGTCGTTAGACTTAGCCATAGCTCCTGCACTATTAGGAGTTGTAATGTCTCCGTTGTCTTCCTGGTCATTAGCTTCTATTGATTGATTACGAGAAACAGCACGCATATTTGTACCGAGCTTTTCATTGACAAAATCAAGTCCTTCCTGTATAGTATTAAGAAGTATACCGTCATTAACATCTTGAATATTTGTACTAGCATATAATTCATCAGTTGTAATTTCAGCTTTCTTATCTACTACATTTGGAGCTTTAATTCCAAGTATGCTCCATAGCTGGTTTTGATACCATTCTATAAGCATTGTACAGTCTCTTATATTCTCAGGGTTAGTTTCAAAAGGAAGAAGTGAAATCTTATCTGCTGGGAATATACCAGAAGATATAACGAACTCTTCATTATTATCTCTCTTATTGAAAAAAGATTTTACACTATTAACAATGCTTTCTTCTGCAGATACAAGATAAGGTCTTTTAATGTTAGCCCTTGTCACATCAAGAGTTCTCATTGTGTCTGCACATTTAGAAGCATAGTTTATAATATAATGCATAAGAGGATATGCTAAATAGTTAGCCCTTATCCAGCAGCCCGTTCCTTCAACAGGAGCAGTAGCACCAGTTGTTGTCCTTCTTACAAGTGCTGAATTGTCACCATTAGGAATGAACAGCTTTATATGTTCAGTATATCCATTTCTACCGTAAACAATAGCTTCGGTAGGTTCTCCATTAAGTGTAAAGTCTGAGCAAGGAAGCCCTGGAAGTGCCAGGACTTCGCCAGCCTTTTTAAAGAAACATACTGAACCATACCAAATAATAGATTGAATAACAACTCTTCTACTGCAAGCCTTAGGCAAGTTCTCAATGTCTATTGTCTGAAAAGCTTGGTTAGCAAAGAGCGCAAGGAAGTTCTGAAACTCTTCTTCATTCTTGAACTTCGCAAGCTTCTTTGATGTCATATTATTAGGGTCAATATAAATATTAGAAAAATAAGAATTAAGAAACCACATTATGTATTTCCTCCGTTTGTATATATTGTTTTATCAGGTGCAACTTTCCAGAACCTTTTACCAATTGCCAGCTCCTGAGCCATTCCTTCTCTAAGCCACTTAGGAAGTGAGCCACCGATTGAAACGCCTTTTGCTTTTATGTAGTTAAACTTACTGCGGACATTAAACATATCTTTTGTAAGTGGTTCTGTTATTCTATAACCATACATAGTAAGTATCTTGTCAAACTTTACAAGGTCAGAAGCTTCAAGATAATATCTGTAAGCATAGCAACCATTTCCTAAGAAATCACGAAGCCCTTCTGAACGAGGGAACATAAGCTGTGGTGCAACTATATTCTGATTAATGTTGAACTCCTGCAATTCCTGAGCAGCTGCGTTCTGTCTCTTTCTGCCTATGTCATAAAGCTCAGAGCCCATAGCCATTTGTCCAGTGTCCATTGCTCCAGTAAGTCCACCTACCGTAGCAACACCAGCACCGAAAATCTCACTGACATTATTGCCAAGGCTTTTAATAATACTGCCCTGTTTATTATTAAAAGGGTTAGCCATATCCCAAGCCTTTTGTCCAATCTGTACTTCCATATTCTGATTTTTAATTGACTGTTCTGTGTTAAATCTTATTGTGTCAATTTCTGAACCAGATTTATCAGTATATACAAGCGGCACATTCTGCCAGTTTAAACCAGCTATGCAGTTAAGGAAGAAGTTAGATGTACTGCCTTTATATTTTACATATCTGAAATAAGGTTTCCCAGAAGGTCTAGGGTCAACTATTACACCAATAGAAGGTTGACTGTCGCCAGTTCCGTATATATCCTCAGGGTTAAACTCTACACTGTTGCCTGAGCCAATAGCAAGTATTCCATACTTATTACATATACCAGCATATACTCTCTTATTATGCGCCGTTCCATAGCTAAAATTAAAGTTAGCAGATAGAGTATGACCTATTGATTTTTTACCAGTAATAGTATCAATTTCACTTGGAATAGTTCCGTGCCAATTAGTTTTATTTGAATCGATATATTCCTTAGGAATAATAACCTGTGATATAATAGAGCCGCTTTCTATTCCAAGGTCACGAACTCTTGCTATACCTTCCTGTATATCCTGAGCAAGAGCATTAAAATATCCAGTGCCAGGGTTCATTGTTGTGACTGGTTCACTTCCTAAAATTTCATCATACATTGCAGCCTTAGAATGTGTTATTAATTTTGGAAGTTTAGGAACAACACATTCTTCTCCGCTTGATGTAACGGTATAAGCTACAGCCTCAGGAGTAATAGTTGTATCTCCTATTTTATCAAGTGGAGTTGTTGCTTCAATAATAGTTATACTATCATTAGAGTTTGTAGCCTTTCCTTCATAAGCTTGTTCATAATGTATACCAAGTGGTTTAGAAGGTACAAGATAAGGGTCATCTTCTGTATAAGCAAAGAGTGTATCATTAGCAGTTGCTACGTGGTGACGTTCTGTTATACCATCTAGTACGTCCCAGTTAGCACCAGTTATTCCGCCAGCAGTAAGCATATTATCCATTACAATAGACAGTGTACAAGTATCGGGTTTTTCCATATGATAATCAGTGACTGCATAATATGCGTTGTGTGTTCCGTCAGATATACGGCAATAGTCAGCGTTAGTCACTTGTTCCTCAGTTGCTTTTATACAAACACTACTAAGCCTTGTAATCTGCAAGGCGTTTATAGCAGGGATATCTACATAATTAAAGCTGTCAAGAAGTGAAGGGACAGCAGGAGCATTTATTATATCAAAGCCTGTATTCTGATACAGTCTTACATTTCTTACATTAGGTACAAATGCCATTTTATCTTTTCCTTTCTGTAAAAATAGGGGCGGGGAATGCCCGCCCCCTCAAAGGAGATTATATGTTAATTAGAAGCTTTTCTAATAACAACGAAGTTCTTGTAGTTATCTACCACAATACCGTTATTTACAGATGAGCACCAGAAATTGGTGTACAGTCCGCGAGGGTTTCTGATAGGTTCTACGTTATAAGGGTTCTGTACATTCTCAAATACAAGTCCCTGGTCAGCGATAACAGCGAGGATATCTTCGTTAGGGTCTTCATTTCTTGTCTGAGATACAGGAACATAAATTGTTGTGTAGCTTGTAGCTGCCTGACCTGAGCCAGTAGAAGCAATGCCACCAGCAAGGTAGTAAGCATCGGCAACCTTAACACCGAAGCTGTCATTAATTTCAGTTCTTACTACGCCAGTGATAGAAGCTGCGATTGTTGCCTCAGCTGCACTAGCTGTAAGAGCCTTAAACTCGGCATATGTAGGAGTTGCATCGTTTGCAAGATATACAGTACCAGCTGCGTATTTCTCAGAAGCTGTAAGAATAGGAGTAAGTCCGCCAAAGTCAGGAAGTTTTACAACATCGACATTGAGTGACATCTCTTTTGCATCGTTCAGCTTAGAGATAGTTTTAAGTCCGTTTGCAAGTGTAGGTCTGCAAAGGAGTTTAAGTCTGTTGATATCCTGTACAGTTTCGAAGCCTGCCTTGTTGAATGCACCAGTTGCAGGAGTATATACCATTCCGTCAACAATGTTATTTACAAGGTTTACAAAGTTAATGTACTTAGTAGCATAAGCAACAGATTTATCACCAGTATTTACAGCTGTAATATCAGCGATAGGGTCTGCTGTTTCAAACTGCTGTGTAGCCTGGAGAGCATAAGTTGCACTGTTAATAGCTGCGTTGAGGGCTTCAAGCTTGTTGTTGTATACCTGGAGCTTATAGCCATTAGCAAGAGCCTTCATAATAGCAGACATGTACTCAGACATTCCGTTTTCCTGAATGAACATATTCTTGTAAAGTCCCATATCAGGAATAGTAATCATTGACTGGTAGTCGAAGTTCTGCTTGTAGAACTGCTCACCGCTTTCAGGTTTTCTAACAACAAATGGGTCAGGGGAATCGCCGTCCTGTAAGCCCTTAAATGCAGGGGTGACAGGCTTAATTGAAGATACAGCTATTCTCTGAACATATCCACCATAAGGTGTAGAATAACTTTCACCAAAGCCCTGACCTTCCAGAAGGTCTTTTACATCTGCAACAGTAATCTTCTGTAAGAATACACGGAGAGAGAGACCGAAGAAGTCATTCAGTGCCTGTCCGTTGAACTGCTGCAACTGTTCAAATCCAGCAGAAGTAAAAAGGTCTTTTGTGCCTTCTGCTGTGTTGCTTTTAAATGTAGGATACTTATCACGAAGATAATTCCAAAGTTGTAAGTTTGTAAGTGCCATTTTTATTCTCCTTTCAAGAGTGCCTCAATTTCATTTTCTACTTGTGTGTCATTGTTCTGTTCCGGGTCGTCCTGTGAAGTCTTACCTGTTATAGAACTTAAATCGTGCAAGTGGTCAATCTGTTCTTTGCGGTACGCGTCTTTGACTTCCGAGAGCTCAGCAAGAACTTTTTCACTCTCTTCTGTATCCGCAACTACTTGCAGTTTTATCTTATCGAAGATGTCCTTTACATTAGAAGCATCTTCTTTAAGGTCTTTAATAATGTTTGTGTAAGTTTCAATGTTCATTTTTAATCTCCTTAGTTATTTAAACATAAACATATGTTTCCGTTAATAGTTACAGCTTCGATTTTTTTATCATCTACTTGACTATAATAACAATCATCTTCACTTATAACAATAGGTACATCTCCAAGATATTTTTGAGCTGATTCAAGTTCATTAATTAATTCTGAAATTGATAAAGTTCCATTTTTCATATTTTTTTAATCTCCTTTGCTAAAACATTGTAATTGTCAATAAGTTTCTGTATGATTTCCAGTTTTTCTTCTTTGTCATATTTATCAAAAGAAGTTGGAGGTGTCATACTCACCATATAACCAGTATCAAGTTTTAAGATTGTCTGTTTAAATTGCAACATAAAATCATCTCCTTCATATATAATAATATAAT
>Ga0310691_10005056_pt1 | contig 14586 bp, 13 predicted proteins | sample 176DNAGHGlowgp2_FD_203887 | JGI IMG/M metagenome (GOLD analysis project Ga0310691, IMG submission 203887) | Sheep rumen microbial communities from Palmerston North, Manawatu-Wanganui, New Zealand - 1766 DNA GHGlow gp2 (v2) (version 2) | ecosystem: Host-associated > Mammals > Digestive system >... | reverse complement strand
CAGTACAAGACTGTGGAGGATATGAAGGGACTTGTATTTGCTGTTGAGGCTGGAAGTGCCGGTGAGAGTGAGGCAAAGGCAAATGGCCTGGAATATACGGCGGTGAACAATCAGGCATCTGCGCTGATGGAAGTGGCTGCCGGAACCTCCGATGCAGCGATCATCGATTCTCTTATGGCTGCCGCTATGGTGGGCGATGGTACAAGCTATGAAAACCTGACCTATACCGTTGCGCTGAACAGCGAGGAATATGGCGTGGGCTTCCGCAAGGGCTCCAATCTGACGGAAAAGCTGAACGCATTTCTGATCAGCGCTTATGAGGACGGTACACTGCAGAAGATAGCAGAAACCTATGGCGTACAGGCTGCACTGATCGATCAGACGGCCAATAAGACGGCGGAGTAAGGAATTTCACCGGGGAAGCTTGCTGAGCTGGTTACTTCTTTAATATGAAGAAAGCATCCTGCGGTTCCCAAAGTTACAGCATTGAGACTACAGATGAAGGTAAGGAAAAGGAGAGAACGTGGATAAGTTTGCAGATCAATTTCCAATCGTGATCAAAGCGCTGAATTCAGGCTTTTTGCAGACGATGAAGCTGTTTTTTGTAACCCTTCTCGGTGCATTGCCTCTGGGCCTGCTCATCTGCTTCGGCTCCACCTCCCGTTTTCGTCCGGTGAAGTGGCTGTTCCGTTTTATCATCTGGATCGTCCGGGGAACGCCGCTGATGATCCAGCTTCTGATCATCTATTACTTCCCGGGACTCGTGCTTAAGAATAATGTCTGGGGAATAGCGGAATCCGGCCGTTTCCTTGCGGCGTCGGTGGCGTTTATCATCAATTACGCCTGTTACTTTTCCGAAATCTACAGGGGAGGCATCATCAGTATCCCTGTGGGACAGGACGAAGCAGGACTGGTGCTGGGCATGACCAGGAGCCAGATCTTTTTCCGTGTCAAGCTTCTCCAGATGGTGAAGCGGATCGTACCGCCCATGTCCAACGAGATTTTGACGCTGGTCAAGGATACATCACTGGCCAGGATCATTGCCCTGCAGGAAGTCATCTGGGCGGGGCAGGCCTTCATGAAGGGCTCGCAGGGTATTTCCGGAGAAATATGGCCCCTGTTCTTTACAGCAGTTTATTATCTGATCTTTAACGGTATTCTCTCCCTGCTCTTTGGCAAGCTGGAAAAGAAGCTGGATTACTTCAGGTAGGAGGTGCGCTGTGTCAATACTGTCAGTGGAACATATCAGCAAATCCTTTGATAAAACAGAGGTGCTGAAGGATATTTCCTTCACCATGGAGAAAAGCCAGGTACTGTCCATTATCGGCTCCTCGGGAAGCGGAAAGACAACGCTGCTCCGGTGCCTGAATTTTCTGGAAAGAGCGGACCAGGGCAGGATCCTGGTGGGAGACCGTGTGGTTTTTGATGCGGAGGATCCGCAGTACATGAAGGATGCGGTGATCCGGAAGAACCGGATGCATTTTGGAATGGTATTCCAGTCCTTTAATCTCTTTCCCCAATATACGGCGCTGGAAAATGTCATGCTTGCGCCCCGGCTTGCGGCGGCAAAGCAGGAGGGCTTTAAGGAGAAAAAGAAGGAAGTGCTGGAACAGCTCCGGCAGCAGGCAGAGGATATCCTTTGCCAGATGGGGCTGAAGGAGAGAATGGAGAATTATCCCCACCAGCTTTCCGGCGGACAATGTCAGCGGGTGGCCATTGCCAGAGCACTGGCCATGCAGCCGGATATCCTGTGTTTTGATGAACCGACCTCTGCTCTGGATCCCGAACTGACGGGAGAGGTGCTCCGGGTGATCAAGGAGCTTGCAGAGAAAAAGATGACCATGGTGATCGTTACCCATGAAATGAGCTTTGCCCGGGATGTGTCGGACAAGGTGATCTTTATGAATGACGGCGTTTGTCTGGAACAGGGTACGCCGGAGGAGGTCTTCGACCATCCGAAGGAGGAGAGGACCCGTCAGTTCCTGGGCAAGCTGAAGGCCTGATATACGGCAAAAAACGAAAATATAACTGTATTGATCAGATGAAAAGGCATCACGCTGCGTGATGTCTTTTTTTGTGCATAAAATACGAAAAACGAACAAAATTTCTGTCTACTATGTATGAGTCCGTTTTCTTGCAAATGTGGGGCATATGGAGTAATATATAGATGTGGTGGTGAAAATTACCAAATTTTCCCATGAAAGTGGTGAAAAGTGGTAAAAAACAAGGCCGAAATCATGAGAAAGGAGGAAAATACAGGATGTCTGCCAGACTGCAGGGAACTGCGAGACACAGCATGGACGCCAAGGGAAGAATGAGTATTCCCGCTAAGATGCGTGACGGTATCGGAAGCCAGTTTGTTGTAACACGCGGTCTGGAAAAATGTCTGTATGTTTATTCCTCCGAGGCATGGGATGAATTTACGGCCAAGCTGGATGCGCTTGGCGACAGCAAGGCCAATGTCAGAAGTGTAAAGCGATTCTTTCTGGCCAGCGCAGAGGACTGCGAACTGGATGCCCAGGGAAGAACGCTGATCCCGCCGGAGCTGAGAAAGATGGCCGGACTGGAGAAGGAAGTGGTGATCGTCGGAAACGGCAATCGTCTGGAAATCTGGAACCAGGAGGAGTGGGACAAGCTGAACAGCTCCGAAGAAATGAGCAGAGAGCATATTCAGAGCATTCTGGATAATTCTGATCTGGACTTTTGATCATGGAAGAAAAAAAACAGGAATTTAAGCATATCTCCATCATGTTTGATGAGGTGATGAATGGCCTGCGGATCCGGCCGGATGGAATATACTGTGACGGAACTCTGGGCGGCGGAGGTCATTCCTCGGGAATCGCCGCTTCTCTTGGACCGGAGGGAAGGCTGATCGGCATCGATCAGGATGCAGAGGCCATTGAAGCGGCAGAAAAAAGGCTGGCCGGGTTTTCCGGCGTGACCATTGTCCGGGATAACTACCGGAATATGAAGGCTGTACTGGCGTCTCTGGGGATAGAGCATGTGGATGGCATCCTTTTGGATCTTGGCGTATCCTCCTGGCAGCTGGACAGTGCGGAAAGGGGATTTTCCTACCGGAACGAAGCACCGCTGGACATGAGGATGAACCGGGAAAGCAGCCTGACCGCCAGACAGGTAGTGAATGAGTATGACGAGGCAGAACTGGTCAGGATACTCAGGATGTACGGAGAGGAGCCCTTCGCCGGACGCATCGCCTCCCGGATAGTAAGGGAAAGAGAGCTTAGTCCCATTGAGACTACAACAAGGCTCAGCGATATCATAAAGGCTGCCATACCGGCGGCCAGAAGAAGAGAAGGCGGGCACCCCGCCAAAAGGACCTTTCAGGCAATCAGGATCGAGGTGAATGGAGAGCTGGATGTGCTTTCCGAAACACTGGACGATATGATCGGCCTCCTCTCGCCGGGAGGACGGCTCTGTATCATCACCTTTCATTCTTTGGAGGACCGTATTGTGAAGCAGGCGTTCAAAAATGCCGAGAACCCCTGTATATGCCCGCCGAACTTCCCGGTGTGTACCTGTGGAAGAAAACCGCTGGGGAAAATGGTAACAAGAAAGCCAATCGAGCCTTCGGCAGAGGAGATGGAGAATAATCCCAGATCCAAAAGTGCCAAGCTCAGAATATTTGAAAAAATGTGAGGGAATAAGAAGTGGCGAGAAGCAGAAGAGAAATGTATTATGTAGATGGAAGCACGGTCCGGAAGCGCACATGGAGTGAGACTTATCCGGAGGAGAGACCTTACGCTCCCGAACGGCCCCGGCGTCAGCCTGTAAGGCGGTCTGTGACCTATCGGAGGGCGGCTGTTAAGGCGGAGAAATCCCTGGCCTTTGATCTCCGGTATACCCTGCTTCTGACTGCCATGTTCGCCATTATGATCGCATCCTGCATCGTGATGCTCTTTGTTCAGGGAGAGGTAAACAACCGTGAACGCAGGATCACATCCCTGCAGCAGCAGATCCAGACCATCAATGCGGACAATGCAGCATTTGAAAATAATCTGAATGGAATGTATTCGCTTGAAGATATTTATAAGATTGCAGTCGGAGAGCTTGGTATGGTATATTCGCAGAATGGTCAGGTGATCTACTACGATGGCCAGATGGACGATTATGTGAAGCAGTACAGTGATATCCCGGGGGAAAAATGATCCGCCGGGATAACCCTGTGGAGGGGTGATCGGTTTGAAAAAAAAGAAGAGAAAAGTATTCATAAAGAGGATGCGGCAGCATCTTCTTTTCTTGCTTATTGCTTTTACGGCGATGATGGCCGCTCTGGTTGGGGTTGTGGTGAAGATCAATCTCCGGGACGGACAGAGGTATTCGGAAAAGGTACTGAGCCAGAAGTACTACGAAAATAAGACTGTGCCCTATAAGCGGGGAGATATCCTGGATTGCAACGGATCCATTCTGGCCACCAGCGTAAAGGTGTACAATCTGGTCATTTCCCCCATGGATATTCTGGAGACGGAGGGGGCGCTGGAACCGACAGAGGCTGCGCTTGGCAAGTACTTCGGCGTAACAAAGGAAGAAATGAATAAATTTCTGGAGGATCCCGAATCCCAGTATGAGATCGTCAGGAAGCAGGTAACCTACGACCAGATGAAGGAATTTACGGATTTTGAAAAGACGAAAGCCGGCTGGGACGTGGTCGGCGTGACCTTCGAGGATCAGTTCATCCGGGTATATCCGAATAATGAGCTGGCCTGCCATGTGCTGGGCTTCGTGGTAGGCGGAAATGTGGGGATCGGCGGCCTGGAGGGCAGCTACGACACAGAGCTGAACGGAACCGACGGCCGGATCTACAGCTATCTGGGCGAGGACTTCACCATGGAACGTGAAGTTGAGCCGTCCCGGGATGGTTACAGCCTGGTGACCACCATTGATACGGAGATCCAGAGGATCGTTCAGGATAAATCCGAAAAGTACATGAAGGAGGTAGGCGCAAAGAATATATCCGTTCTGGTCATGAATCCCAAGAACAGTGCAGTCATGGCGCTTTACAACTGCCACCAGTATGATCCCAACGATGCCTATAAGCTGGATCCGGTGAAGTACCAGTATGATGAGAAGAACTTTGAACAGGATCTTCCCGCTCTTTCCGATGAAGAATTTCAGGCAATGAAAAAGAACATGAGCGACGAGGAGAAGCTGACAGCCCTCAATACACTTTGGAGGAATTATGTGATCAGCGATAACTTCGAGCCCGGTTCCACCTACAAGCCCTTTACCATTTCCGGCGCGCTGGAGGAGGGGATCGTAAAGCCGGAGGATCAGTTCTTCTGCGACGGCCACCAGATCGTGGCGGACTGGGATATTCACTGCCATCTGTGGACAGGACACGGAATGCTGACGGTTTCCGAGGCGCTCGAGCAGTCCTGCAACGACTGCCTGATGCAGATTGCGGCAATGGAAGGCCCCACGATATTCGACAAGTATCAGGTGCAGTTCGGATTTGGAAAGAAAACGAATATCGACCTCCCCGGTGAGCCCTCCGAGGATTCCATGTATTATATGCTGTATCATCAGGATACGCTGAACGTTACGGAGCTGGCGACCTCCTCCTTCGGACAGGGCGTGACAGTAACCATGATGCAGCTGGGAACAGCCTTCTGCTCTCTGATCAACGGCGGCTATTATTATCAGCCCCATATGGTTAAACAGATCCTGGATGCAGACGGAAACGTAATCGAAAACTTTGATAAGACACTTGTCCGCAGAACCGTTTCCACAGAAACAGCGGACCAGGTCAGAAATATGCTTCTCAACGTGGTTGAGGAGGGTACGGGAAGCAAGGCTATCGTGGAAGGCTATTCCATCGGCGGAAAGACCGGTACGGCAGAAAAGCTTCCCCGTAACAACGGCAAGTATGTGCTTTCCTTTATCGGGTTTGCTCCGGCCGACGATCCGCAGGTTATGGTGTACTGCGTGGTGGATGAGCCGAGAGTGGATAATCCGGCCTTCAGCTCCGCGGGAACCGTACTGTTCAATATGATCGCGGAGGATCTTCTGCCTTATATGAACATCCACCGGACAGAAACGCCGGAACATAGCGAGGAAGGTATAGACGAAATCGCAAGTCCCGTATATAATGGAGACGCACCGGAAAATGATGTGGCCGGTGAGAACGCAGATGAAGAAGTGCCGGAGGAAACCCCGGAGGGTGAGCTGGAGGAGCTTCCCGCGGATGAATATGAGGATGAGGCTTATGAAGAGACTTACGAGGAGGAATCCTGGGAAGACGAGTAGCCCGCAGGCTCCGGTCCGGACGGCATAAGGGACGTGAGGAAAGAAAAATGAAAACATTTGAAACGCTGCAGGACAAATACGTTATGGTGGCAGGGGCCGGAAGAAGCGGGATCGCTTCCGCCGGACTTCTGATCCGGAACGGGGCGAAGGTCATGATCTATGACCAGAATGAGGGCCTCGACCGGGAGAAGCTGCTGTCCGGTTTTTCCGTACCGGAGAAGGTGAAGGTGGTCACCGGAGAGCTCGGGAAGGAGGATCTCGAGGGAATCGATCTGATGGTCATCAGCCCGGGCATCAGCCCGAAGCAGCCCTTCGTTGAACTGGTAAGGAACGAGAATATCCCGATCTGGGGCGAGATCGAGCTGGCCAGCTATTACAATAAGGGCAGGATCGCCGCTATTACGGGAACCAACGGAAAGACCACCACAACAACGCTGACAGGGGAGATCTTCCGCCGCGTTGCACCGGAGAGTCTGATCGTGGGAAATATCGGACTTCCCTTCACGCAGTTCGCAGATGCAACAAATGAAAAGACGCTGATCGCAGCAGAGATCAGCTCCTACCAGCTGGAAACGGTATATACCTTCCATCCGGAGGTTGCCGTGATCACCAATCTGACGCCGGATCATCTGAACCGGCATGGCAGCTTCGAAAACTACGCAGCGATCAAGTTTGAGATCACGAAGAATATGACAAAGGATGATGTGGTGATCCTGAATTATGACGATCCGGAGGTAAGGAGCCGCCGCAATCTCGTAAAGAATGCCCGGGTTGTCTGGTTCAGCCATGAAACAGAACCGGAGGAGGGCGCTTTTGTCCGGGACGGCAGGATCATCATCCGTGATAAGGGGAAGGAGCAGGAGGTCCTGATGGTGAAGTCCATCCGGATCCTGGGAGAGCATAATCTGGAGAATGTGCTTTCTGCCGTTCTTCTGGCTTACTACATGGGCATCCCGAAGGAAATCATCCGAGATACGGTAATGGATTTCCAGGGCGTTGCCCACCGCATCGAATACGTGCGGAACGTAAACGGCGTAGAATACTATAATGATTCCAAGGGTACTAATCCGGACGCGGCCATCAAGGCGCTGAAGGCCATGAAATCCACAACGCTTCTGATCGGCGGCGGAGATGATAAGGGGAACACCTTCGATGAGTGGGTGGAATGCTTCCCGGGCAAGGTGAGATACCTTGTGCTGATCGGCAAGACCGATCCCATCATCACGAGATGCTGCAAGGACCACGGCTTCCATGAGATCGTTCATGTGGAGACGCTGAAGGATGCGGTGATCTTCTGTTACCGGAATGCCATGCCCGGGGATGCGGTGCTTCTTTCCCCTGCATGTGCAAGCTGGGATATGTTTAAGGATTTTGAGGAACGGGGCGACCTGTTCAAACAGTACGTAAACGAGCTTGAGGAGAAAGAGTTTGAATAATAAGAGCCGGTTCCTCCGGGGAACATACTTTGATTATACAACCCTCTTTCTGACACTGTTTCTGACGGGGTTCGGTCTGGTCATGCTGTACAGTGCCAGCTCCTTTGTTGCGCATCGGGATTATAATGATAACGCTTTTTATTTCAGAAAACAGCTCATCATCGCACTCGGCGGAATATTTATCATGCTGGGAATCTCCTTTTACCGGTACCAGCGCCTGAAAAAATTTTCCATCCTCCTTATGCTGGGTGTATCGGTGCTGCTGTTTCTGGTTCTTTTCATTGGCGTGGACAACAACGGTTCACGCCGATGGATGAACCTGGGGCCGATTTCGTTCCAGCCATCCGAGGTTGCCAAGCTGGTTCTGATCATTTACATGGCTCATATCTGCACCACGAAATCCGGCCTGCTGCATACCCTGTACGGGACGATCAAGCTGGCGTTACCGGTGATCGGCGTGGTTATCATGGTTGCGGTTTCCAACCTGAGTACGGCCATAATCTGCGCCATGATCGTAGTGGGGATCTGGTTTATCGCCACGCCGAAGCCAATCTATATCGTACCGGTGCTGATCTTCGGCATCGCCGGCGTTCTCTTTTTCGTCAATAACCAGTCCTACCGAGGAGACCGCATCACCGCATGGAAGGATCCGGAAAGCTCTTACCAGACCATGCAGGCTCTGTATGCCATCGGCAGCGGAGGCATGTTCGGAAGGGGGCTGGGACAGAGCATCCAGAAAAAGGGATTCATTCCCGAGTCCTATAACGATATGATCTTTTCGGTAATCTGCGAGGAGCTGGGAATCGTTGGCGCTGCAGGCATTCTGCTGATCTTTGTTTTTCTTCTCTGGCGGCTCAGGCTGATCGCCGAGGGAGCGCCGGACAGATTCGGCAGTCTCATGGTCTGCGGTGTGATCGTTCACCTGGCAGTGCAGGTCATTGTTAATGTGAGCGTTGTCACGAACGTGATCCCGAATACGGGCGTTACCTTGCCGTTCATCAGTTACGGCGGCACGTCGATCCTTTTGCTTTTTGCGGAAATGGGACTTGTGCTGTCCGTTTCACGGCAGATCGTGCCCAGGGGGAGAGAAGAGGTGGTTACATGAAAAAATATGTGATCGCTGTTATCGTTCTGGCGCTGATCTTCGGCGTGATGTATGTCAGGACCTTCGATGTGGAGGAAATAGAGGTAAGGGGATGCGTCCTTTCCTCCGAGGATGAAGTCCGGCAGGCGGTCGAGGATTTTATCCCCGCCGGAAATACACTTTTTCTTTCGGTAAAGAAGAAGTTTTCCAAGGTAAAAAGCGTTGCCTTTGTTGCCAAGTTGGATATTTCCATTGACTGGAAGAACCGGGTAGTGGTGGATGTGTACGAAAAATCCCTGGCCGGCTGCGTGGAATATATGGAACAGTTTATCTACTTCGATAACGACGGAAGGGTTCTGGAAACCGGGAAGGAAAAGATAGAGGGTATCCCGATCATCAGCGGTCTGAACATTTCCAACTGGCAGATCGATGAAAAGCTTCCTGTGGATAATGCCAGAAAATTCGATCTGATCCTGACCATAACCCAGCTGATCGAAAAGTATGAGCTGTCTATTGATGGCATCACATTTTCCGGGGAAGAGGATATTATCCTTCATGTAAAAGGCATTAATGTCGAGCTGGGGAACGGAGATAATCTTGCCGTGCAGATGATGAATCTGGGAAGTATCCTGGAGGGCCTCAAGGGGAAAAAGGGAACGCTTTATATGAAAGATTTCAACTCCCCGGAATCCATGGCCAGCTTCAAAAGCGAATAGGGAAATAAAAAATAGTTAAACAAAATGATGATTTTGTGTTGATTATTTTTTGAAAAACATATATTATAAAGGGTAGTGTGTGAAAGTATAATTACTTTAAGGAGGGAAAAACCTTGCTTGAGATTAAATCCAATGACGAAAAAGCGCCTGCAAGAATACTGGTCATCGGCGTGGGTGGAGCCGGCAACAATGCCGTAAACCGGATGATCGATGAGAATGTAGAGGGCGTAGAACTGATAGCGATCAATACAGATAAGCAGAGCCTGTCTCTCTGCCGTGCGACCACAAAGATCCAGATCGGTGAAAAGCTGACCAAGGGACTTGGCGCAGGAGCCAGACCGGAGATCGGCGCAAGCGCAGTTGAAGAGAACAGAGAAGAGATCAATGACATCATCAAGGATGCGGATATGGTATTTGTTACCTGCGGTATGGGCGGCGGAACAGGTACCGGTGCAGCTCCTGTTGTAGCGGAGATCGCAAGAAATCTTGGCATCCTTACGGTAGGCGTTGTGACAAAGCCCTTCTCCTTCGAAGGAAAGCCGCGTATGAACAATGCTGTTAACGGTATTGCCAAGCTGCGTGATAATGTGGATACACTGATCGTTATCCCCAATGACCGTCTTCTGCAGATCTGCGACAAGCGTACCAGCATTCCGGATGCGCTGAAGAAGGCCGATGAGGTTCTTCAGCAGGGCGTGCAGGGCGTAACGGATCTGATCAACAAGCCGGGTCTGATCAACCTTGACTTTGCGGATATCCAGACGGTAATGCGCGATAAGGGCATTGCCCATATCGGTATTGGTAAGGCGAGCGGAGATAACAAGGCTGTGGATGCGATCAAGATGGCTATGGATTCCCCGCTTCTGGAAACAACCGTAAACGGCGCTACCGATATCATTGTAAACTTCTCCGGTAATGTAGGTATCATGGAAACCTATGATGCGATCACGTATCTGACTGAGGTTGCCGGTGAAGACGCCAACATCATCTTCGGTACCGTTGATAATGATATGGCTGGCGATGATGTAAGCATTACCATTATCGCTACAGGACTTGAAGCAAAGGATAAATTTGTAAAGCCTGTTCCCTCAAAGCCGGCTGCTTCGGCAGCGCATGAGCCGCAGGAAAATACGATCAAGACGCCGACCTTCAGCGGAAATGCCCCGAGAACGGCGCCGGTTCCTCTTCAGTTTAAGTCGGCAGCTGCTTCGGCACCGGCAGATAAGGCTGCTCAGCCGGTTATGGATACCCAGCCGGAAATGCCTTCGGCAACCTCTGAGTTCCAGGCCGCTGCACCGAAGACCAATACACAGAATATCAAGATCCCTGATTTCCTGAAGAGAGGCTGATCAGCGGAAATATCTCTCAGCCGGAATGGGGAGGCTATCCTGCTCTGAACGGGAGAGAAACTGAATGAGAAATATATTAATCAGACAGCCGGAAGAAATTCCGGCTGTTTGGGATTTTACAGGAGATAATGATTTGTCGGATAAATGCAGGGTCAGTGTGGTGATCCCGTGCTGGCGGGCAGAGGATACCATCGGCGAAACAGTCCGAAGTGTGCTTGCCCAGACAGAAGCCTCACTGGAAGTGATCCTTGTGATCAGCGGCGAAATGGATGAAAGCGTTCTTCCCACGGACAGCCGGATCCGGATGATCCGCAGCGGGGAGAAGCTCTCATCAGCTGCTGCCAGAAGAACAGGCGTCCGGAATGCCATGGGAAGCTATGTGGCTTTTCTGGATGCGGACGACCTCTGGGATAAGGATAAGCTTCGGCTAGAGATCAAAATGCTGCAAAGAAAAAATAAAAAAGGAGAGTCGCCTCTGCTTGTCTTTACCGGACGGCAGCTGATCCGGGAGGACGGGAAGCCGCTGGACAGATATATTCCGGCAAGGCGGATCGTGACTTACCGGGATCTTCTGAAGACCAACAGCATCAGCTGTTCATCGGTTCTGATGCTGAGGGAGACAGCAGAGAGGCTTGTTTATCCTGAGGGAAGGCTTCATGAGGACTATGCCGCCTGGCTGGAGCTTTTCAGAACCGGCGGATATGCTGCGGGAATCGACAGGCCGCTTCTTTTTTACAGGGTCAGGAGGGGGAGCCGTTCAGGCGTCAAGACCAGGTCGGCAGCCATGCACTGGCGCACCCTCAGGTTTCATGGATTATCGGCTTGCAGGTCGGCTTTTTGTATGGTATCCTATGTTTTGCATGGAATCAAAAAGTATTATCTATAGGGGTAATTGAATGGAAGATACAAGAGCAGAGCTTCTGCTTCGGCGGCTCGGGGAACTGGAGCGTAACGCAAAGGAATCCCATCTGAATAAAAACATGATCGTTGTGGACAGGGAGGAGCTTTCCTATCTGGTTAAATCTCTTTCCGAAGTTCTCCGTCAGGAGCTTACGGAATACCGGAAGATTAACGATATCCGTGCAAGGATCATCCGCGACGCCCAGAAGCAGGCGGAGGATATTAAATATGAGGCGGAGAAGAGTGCCAGCAGGATCAGGGTAACCAAGCGCAGGCCGGATGAACCGCCCGGATTCCGCGTGCAGGAGCTGTCGGATGAGGATAAAAAGGCCCTTCGCACGGCCAATGATATTTATGCGGCGTCTCTCATTTACACAGATGAGATGCTGACCGAGGTAGACCACCTGGTTAACGAGGCCTATCAGAAGATTGACAGTGAATATAACCGGATGAAAAATACACTCGCGGAGAAGATCCGGGATATATCCGCAAGTAAGACGGAGCTGATGAACCAGCTCGATGACCTGTCCAAGCTCGATCGATACAGCCAGGTTCTCGAAATGGGACAGCTGCTTGCCCAGGAGCTTTATTACGAAAAGGAAAAGGCCAGGGCAGAAGAGGCTGAGCGAGAGGCGCAGATGGAATTCCACTTCGATGAGGATGAGAAGAAGAAGGAAAAAAAGCACCGGCCCGCTATCAGCGAGGATCGTTCCGAGGTGAAGATCAAAACGAGGAAGGCGGAAAAGCCGGCGATCAGGGTTATGGACAGATCCGGAGAGGTGAAAAAGAATGAACAGGATAAGTAAGATCAAACCCTATATCCGGGCTGTGAATTATTACGAGACGGATCAGATGCATGTGGTGCACCATTCCAATTATGCCAGATATATGGAGGAGGCCAGGCTGGACATGATGAACCAGATCGGGCTTTCCTATGATAAGATGGAGGAGATGGGGATCATCATTCCCGTCCTGGAGCTCCACAATGTCTTTACCAATGCGATCCATTATGGGGATATTATCTCGATTCAGCCTTCGCTCGTTAAGCTGACCCCCGTTCGTTTCGGCATGCATTATGAGTTTTATGATGCAGGGACCGGCGCGTGGCTTAACCGTGCGGATACCAGTCATGCTTTCGTGGACACGGATTTCCGGCCCATGAACCTGAAGAAGAAGTATCCGGAGGTGTATGCTGCGATGGAGGCGCTTCTGCAGGCGCCGGAAGAGAAATGACAGCAAAGACAGTAAAATGGTAAAAAACCAGGGCCGGTAAAGACCCTGGTTTTTTCATTTTAAATGGTAACGGCTGCGATGACGCTTCACTCATGCTTTTTCGGAATCTTTTCTTACATCCTTACGCTTGCTCTTTTTGTTGATGTAGAGATTCTGGTCGGCGATGGTCATATCATCCTCAACATGAATCTCGTCGCTGCAGACAAAATCGGTAAAGCCGAAGCTGAATTCGATATAATAGGGTTTTTCGCAGGTGCGGTTCAGCTGATCCATGGAATCCTTCAGCGTTTTGGTGAAGCGGACGTCGTCCCCTTCACGGATAGAAGGAACGAATACGGCAAATTCATCGCCTCCGATCCGGGCGATAATGGAATTGCCGGGGAAGCTGCTCCGGAGGATCTTGGCAATGGACCGGAGAGCAAAGTCGCCGTCCTTATGGCCGAAGATATCGTTCACCTGCTTCAGATTATCCATGTCGATATAGGCGGCCATGGAATGAATGCCTCTGTTGGCTCTTGCGTTGGTAAACTGCTGTGCGGTATCAAAGAAGCCGCGGCGGTTCAGAAGTCCGGTGAGCTCATCGGTTACGGAGAGCGCGTTCAAAAGGTCGTTTTTCTCCCGGATCTCATTCATAGTGGCTTCCAGACGGTTCTGGATGGAAAGCTCCTGCTTCATCAGGGCAATGAACTTCATGGAAGTGCCCAGCTGAAGAGAGGTGGAATAGATGCTCTTGAAATTGGGCAGGTCCGCCTCGCAGAGGAAGAGACCGTGCTGCACCTCGTTGGTAAAAATGGGCGTCAGGACCATCGTCCGTCGGCGGTTTACATCATTTTTGGGCTTCAGGACCATATAGGAGGGCATGATCCGGTTGTCGCCCCGGAGAACATGAATCTTTCCATCCTGATAATAGGCCTGGATCATCAGGTATTTGGGAATCTGCCACATACCGGTGGTGAGCTCCACGGGAACCTCGTCATAAAGATAAACATACGCGCTGGGGAAGCCGATGTAGTGTTCCAGCTTTTCCATGATCAGATGGAAGCATTTATAGTCATCGGTTGCCGTGAGAAGCGTATCTCTTGTAATGTATACGGAGGACCAGGCGTTTTCCTTATTCTCCCGGCTTTCTTCCATGAGTCTCCTGGCTGTAAAGTAGGAGAGGGAGGAAAGTACGGAATTGAACAGAGAGGAAAGTCTGGCCAGCCTTTCCTGGGAAATATCCAGATTGGTCAGAAATCTGGATAAAAGATCCACAAAGTAGATCACGTTGATAGTAGAGAAATAGTAGCGGATGATATCATTCGCCAGAAGCTTTCCAAGCTCCTCCCGGATCAGGGAGAAGTCCACGGGGTCATCACGGAAGACCATTTCGGTAAAGTGCAGGATAAAGGGATCCATGAGTGCAAAAAGCTGCCGGGAATAGAATATGTTATTATAGTGGCTCATGAAATGATCCTTGAAGAACTGCATCAGCTCTTCAGGAGAGCTCTCTGCAAGGGAATCGTTGACCGATTGAATGATCACGGGATCCGTGGCCGGATCCAGACCGCAGGAAAAACGGGAGATCATCTTGGAATGCAGAATGGATTTCGAGGTGGTCCCCT
>Ga0310691_10005055_pt1 | contig 14587 bp, 16 predicted proteins | sample 176DNAGHGlowgp2_FD_203887 | JGI IMG/M metagenome (GOLD analysis project Ga0310691, IMG submission 203887) | Sheep rumen microbial communities from Palmerston North, Manawatu-Wanganui, New Zealand - 1766 DNA GHGlow gp2 (v2) (version 2) | ecosystem: Host-associated > Mammals > Digestive system >... | reverse complement strand
CTTGTCGATGATCCAAATGCAAAGACTACAACTATTTCTGTGACTGCTCAAGGTGGAAATCCTGAAGTAGAAGCAGAAGTTATTGCGCATAGTGCAGATTGGAATACAGTCGGTAATAAATTAGATACAACAGCTTTTTCGACAGTATCTGGTGACTTCTTAACTGCTCATCAAGACATCAGCAATTTGATGCCTAAGTCTGAAAGTGCAAATTTCTATCCAATGACTGGTAACCCAAGCGGATTCTTGACAGAACATCAGTCTTTAGCTGGTTATTTGCAGAACACTGACTTGACAATTGCAAGCGGAAAAGTTACAGAAATCAGCGGTGTTCCTCTATCTGCAGGTGATGAATTACCATCTGGCTTGATGAATGAAAGCGCTGTTGAATACAATGCAGTCAATGAAATTTCTGGCTATAACGGTTCTGCTATCGCTCAATATGGTGCTGAGAAACAGTGGTTGGTTCACGATGACACATTGGTACATGCTTCTAACTCTGCTCAATATGCCTTGGGCGTCAATATGAGTGCTGTTGCTCAGCTACTTGGTGTTGATGAGACTGTGCTATGGGAAGGAACTGCTACATCATTAACTAGTTTAAATATGTCAGAATCTTTAGATAATTTTAAGATGGGTAGAGTTATTTTTAATCCATTTTATGATACTGCTGCAAATTATTCATCAATGCCTGTTGAATTTAAAGATTTTATTCCATTATCTACACATAAAATTATTTCATTAACTAATTTTACAACTCCAACTCGTTTAAATATTTTTAAAACAATATTTAGTTATAGTGGAAATCAATTTAATGTTGAATCTCAGGTATATTTTGATGGTTCATGGACATCTGGTTCAAATAATACTAAATTGCAGGTTTATAAGATTATCGGCATCGGCAGAAAATAAGCGAGGTTTAATTTATGAGTGAAAACATACAAAGTATCGCAAACGGAAGTTTTGTATTAGGCAACACAAGTGCCACAACATATCAAGCAGGTCCAGGTATTTCCATTACACAACCATCGGAAGGAACTGTAAGGATTTCCAATGATGAAACAGTGCTGTGGAGTGGTGACTTTCATTCAACAGGAACAACTATTACTCTTTCAGAGCCTATGACAGCATTTGAAAAACTTGAATTTTGGAATAAACCAGGTCAAGTATATTCAATAGGTTCAAATTGGTCTGCTTCACAACCAACAGCATATATGTGTGAATGTGACTATAATAGAGTGGAAATGAATGCTTCAGGGTTTAAGTATATTACAGTCACATTAAGTGCTAATTCGTCTGATTTTAAAACTATTGAATATAAACGAAATCAAGTTTGTCTGTTTGTTAGAGGTTCTACAACTGGTCAATGTGGAATGGACTATTATAGAAATGTTTTAGATGCTGAAGCGAGAATTTCAAAGATAGTCGGTATCAACAGAATAAGTGGAGGTAACGCATAATGAGTGAAATCAACGCAATCGCAACAAATAATTACATCTTACACAACATAGACGCCAAAAAGCTCTATGTTCAAGAACCTCTATTTACCGCCAATAGTGGCGATGCTGTCTATGTGGGCTGGAGACCTGACGAAACGGTGCTGTGGAGTGGTGCTAATGCAGGTTCAACAGCATTTACAGTTTCTGAACCTCTAACTAATTTTGAAAAAGTGCTAATTACTTGTACTAATAATAATACTCCACAAACAGTATTTGCTAATGTTCAAAACAGCAATTATTTTGATTTTGGTTCAGTAGTATGGACTAATGTTAATGATGGAAATCCTTTACAGTTATGTGGCGGCGGATATAGTGCAAGTAATGGTTTAGATTTCACTAATGTTGGCGGCTATCAACTTTATTTTGCTAAAAACTCTTCAACAATAGGTGGTGGAGGTTCAAAGAATATACCTATAGTAAAAGTCATCGGCATCAATCGTAAGGAGAACGCATAATGGCAAAAGAATTAATGGAAATTGGTGGCTTCATTACGGAAGGAGCCGAAATTGTAAATCATGACAATACACTCTCAGGAAACGGAACTGTTGATAGTCCATTGGGTGTTGTACCTGGATATAATGAAACAGTGCTGTGGGAAGGAGATGCTGTTTCTGGAATTACATTAAGCGAAACTGCATTAAACTTTGACCACCTCAAAGTTAAATTTAGAACCAATGATAACATCTCATTTGAAGATACTGTATTCGTTGAACAGAAAGAACAGTTTACATTGATGGGTAAGTACTTCTGGATAGGAGGAAACACGGCTTATTTAAAGATATCAACATTTGAAATGAATGCTGCAAGAACTACTATTAATGTATTGGGCGGTGCTGATTTAGGGTTTGGTACCAATTATGTTATAGGTATTGGAAATAAACTTTATATACAGCGTGTCATCGGCGTCAACAGAAAGGCTTAAGCAATGGAAGCTCTAATCCCACAGATCATCGCTGCTATTCCAACTGCTGCTCTTCCACTTGTCTTCGTGATAGTGGCGTGTTGGTTCATTTATTGGAAAATCCAGTCTCAGCGTAAAGTCACAAAGACTGAACGTGATAATGCGCATGACGATATGGACAAGCGCCTGACTTTGGTTGAACACGATGTCGAGTTCATGAAACAGCAGAATTCACTCTTTGCCGATAAGTTGGACCGAATTTTGGACGAACTATGCTCGATTAAGATAGAACTAGCAAAGAAGGAGGAGAAGAAATGAAAACAGAAAAACATATAATAAAAGGTCATTTTAAAGGCCAACGTCCTCATGTAAAAGTCACTGCATACGAATTGTCGACAGTTGATTGTTCTGCTGATAAAATGTCTGGTTATTATAGTCAAGAAGCTACTCTGATTTCTGACGATCCAGAGCCAGGTTATGATTTTGCAGGTTGGAGTGTGACTGGTTCAAATGTCACTGGTAATAATGTAAGATTTGAAGGTGATATTACAGCCAAAGCAAATTATAGTGCACATGTTTATAATGTGACTTTACAGAATGATGGTCGTGGAACTATTGCGGCTGATAAGACAACTGGTAATCTAGGCGACACAATTACTTTGTCAAATACACCAAATGCAGGTTATAATTTTAGTGGTTATTCTATAACTGGAGCAACATTAACTTCTAATCAGTTTAAGTTAAATACAAATGACGTCACGGCTAAAGCATGGTTCAGTGCTTTACCAACATATACATTGACTCTTCAAAATGATGGTCATGGAACAATAAATGCAACTAAATTAACAGGACGTCCAGGTGATACAGTCACATTATCAAATAATCATAACACATATTATAGATTTAGTGGATATTCACAAACAGGAGGTTCTCTAAATGGATCTACATTTACATTTGGTTCTCAAAATGCAACAGCAAAAGCATGGTTCTCAGCAAATAAATTCACTGTAAGTGGTGTTCCAGAATTATATTATAGATATTATTATGGTTTAAAAGTAAATTATGCAAGTAATAATGCACCAACTGCTAGAGCACCTAAAGGATCAACAGCTATTAATGCTTCTTCTGGTAATAATATGTGGTATATATCTGGTGCAGTATCTGGTTATAATTTGCATTTTAATTATATAAGAATATTTGCGAATAGCTGGGGAGGAACTGGTACTAGAACTGCACGTTGCGATTATTCTTTTTATCAAAGTACTGCATTGCAAGCAAGTACTTACGGTTTTAATAATTTTTATAATAAATCTTACACTGCAACAAATAGAGCAGCAGTTATAACAGCAAATCATACATTTAATACATCGTTAACTGGTACATATTTTATGGAGCCTACTTATGCATATAATAGAGTTATAAGTGAAACTGCTGCTACTTGGTCAGCAACTGGATATGCACCATAATAAGGAGGAGAAGAAATGAGTAAGCATCTTTTGACTAAATGGTATAATGGTCACATGTTATACAGAAACATACGTGACCCTTATTATCTTACTTTATTGACAAATGGTTATGGTTCACTTATTGCTGATGCTTTGAGTGGTTATAGTGGTAGTGTTGTTCATTTGACTGCAACACCTTCTGCAGGATATGCATTATCTAATTATGAATGTACTGGTTCAGAAATGACTGGTAATAATGTAATGTTTACAAATGCAGATGTCACTGTAAAAGCTAACTTTGATAGAATAAAATATACTTTGACTTTACAGACAGATGGTCATGGTACTTTGGCAGCAAGTAAAACAACTGGATATGCAGGAGATACAGTAACATTAACACCAACAAATAATACATATTATCGTTTCAATAATTATCAATGCACTGGTGGTTCTATTGTAGGTAATACATTTACTTTTGGTGCACAAAATGCAACAGCAAAAGCAAACTTTAATACAAATACAGTCACTGCATCTGGAACATGGAATTTTGGTGATGATAATGATAGAAGAAAAGAAGCTTATTTTACTGGTTTCCCAAGTATAAAATCAACTAACAATTGGGGTATTTCTGCATTTGTTAATGCTAGAACTGAAATGCCAATGGATACGGGTACAGCATATTCTAATAAACCTACAACTTCATTCTTTATACCAACAAGTTATTCATCAGTGTCATTTACTTCACAGAATTTCCCATTAGGTTTGACTGGTGGTGGAGTACAAGGATATACATGGTATTTGACGGGTACATTATTACAAAGTGGAGCAGATACTCATCAAATTAGTACAAATTCTGTATCAGTAGTAAATGGTATAACATTGTTATATTTACCAAATGCAGCAGGTAATTATAAAGGAAGATATTATATAACTGGTCATAGACAAACTGAATATGGTATGTACATAAATCAAAATGCAAAATGGGGATTAACTGCAATCGCTCCATAATAAATAGAAAAGAGGTACTCTAATGACACCAGAAAGTGCAATTTTTTCAAGAAACGGTTTATTACTAAGACGTGACGTTTATACATCAGCGCCTGAATATTCTGCAGGTGATAATATCGATATTACTAATCATGTCATTAGTGGACGTGATTGGACTGATGTAATTGAATCAGCAGTCTCTTCTATTCCACAACCTGATTTATCTAACTATTACAAAAAGAACGAAACATCTTCTAAAGAAGAACTCAGCGCAGCATTCGATAACTGTTGTAGTGGTTGTGTTCCTTATTCAGGTGAAAGAAACATTGATATTACTGACCATGTAGTATCAGTCACTGGAAGAAAAACATTAAAGATTAAAAGACCATTGACAATTGACCAAGATACTTCATCATTTACAATTGGCATTGATGACACTAATTACACTGGCAATGATGCGAACATGAGTGCTTCATTTGCAGTTGGTGGAATTGATAATTCAAAGATTGCAAATTATCAAATAAGTATTAGTAGACCTGCTGTTGGAACTACTGGTTATAATTTACATGTTGAAAATGAAATTCATAACTCAGCTGACTTTTCTTTAATTCCACATAAAGATGAACAAGGTTGGTTATCATATAACTCAGGTCACATTGAAGTAGTACAAGCACCTGATGGAGATGTTCATTATACTTTATATAAGAATTATGCTGTTAACAATGGTTCAAATACCTCTAAACAACAAGTACTTTTCTTGTCAGAATCTGCATATAATGTAAGAGGTTGGGTCTCAGTTATGCCAGAAAATGGTGGTGTAAGTATTATGCCATTGAGTGCTGGTCAGTCTGATATGTACACATATAGTGGTAGTTGGGATAAAGTATCAAATAACATAAACAATTATAATTTACCATCAAATTCATATACATTCATTCCATTTGCTTGGACAGCTGATTATCCAATAGTTGCAATTGGTATTAAAGGTAATGGAACTGTATATACAGGACATGGATACGTAGAAACTATAAAGTAAAACACAACACCTATGTTGCATATGCAACATCCTAGAAATTAAAATCTAAATGATAGGAGTTCATTCATGGATAACGATTTAATACAAGATACAAATTTGGACCTTCTTCAAGTTCAAGTTGCTGAAGTAGAATACTCAGGTATTGCTCCAATTAACGTTGACAATCAAGAACATACAATTAGTCTTGAGCCAAGTGCTTTGTCTTCAAAATTAGACACAAGTGCATTTGATGAATGGACTGCTACTCATGATGTTGAAGAATACTCAGCAGGAAATGGCATCGACATCACTGACCATGTAATTTCTTATACTGGTGACCCTGGTGATGCTACTCCATGGATTAGTGGTAATAAGATTATAACAAGCGCTGATTATATGCAACCTGGTGAATTTATCCAGGTAGTTTCTTCATTTGACTTAAGTGGTAATAAAAATCACTTTATCACAATGAAAGGTCAAGGATATTACTTCCCTACAAATCAGCAATTAAAAGAACGTGTTGGTGTAGATGATTACTTGCCATTGTCTTCATTCAGTTCTTATACTGCATCAATTGCAAGTAATTTAGAGTCTAACTGGAATTATACTAACTCAGCATATTCTCAGTCACTAAATAACTATTACAACAAATTAGATATTTCAGCATTCTCATCATGGAGTTCTGAACATAGTGGAGATTATCTAACTAAAGAAAGTGCAGATACACTTTATCAACCAATTGGTGATTATCAGACTGCAGGAAACTATCAGACTGCTGGAGATTATTTATCAGCAACTGATAGTGCATTATTCTATCCAATGGAAGGCAATCCATCTGGCTTCTTGACTGGTGTAGATCTTTCAAATTATTACGAAAAGAATGAGACTTCTTCTAAGGAAGAAATTGAAAATGCAATTACTTCAGTAAAAAATATCATTAACAATTTAAGTGGTGAATACTATCCATTAACATCTAACCCAAGTGGATATTTGACAGCACACCAATCTTTAGATGATTATCAGAAGACTGCTGATATGACTGCATATCAACCAGTTGGAGATTACTATAGTGCTTCTAACCCATCAGGATTTATCACAGGTGTTGACCTTTCTGATTACTACAAAAAGAATGAAACCTCAAGTAAGGAAGAAATCAGTGCAGCATTAACTGGTAAACTTGATGAAAGTGCATTTACTGCATATACAGCAACAGCAGTTCAAGGTATTGAATATACTGGTATTGCTCCTATCGTAGTAAATAATGAAGAACATATAATTTCTGCACAATCAGCTGTCTTTTCTTTACAAGATCCATTGTACTTTGTTGAAGATTCTAATACTGCTACAATTGTTGGTATTCATTCATCAGCAACAATAAATTCTGCATCTATATCAGGTACAGCACAATATGCATTAACAACTGGTGGTTGGAAAGAAGTTGAAAATACAAATGGTATTGTAATTTTTGAAACTGCTACTCCAGTCGATATGTATTCTTCTTATATACATTTTGATGATACACATTCAATATTTGATTACGATCATATTGATTTATATTTTACTAGAGGTACAACTAGCGGTGGACCATGTTTTATTGATAATATAAGTTTGAAATATATGGATGCTGCAACAGCTTCAATTATGTTCTCACATACTGTACAAGACTGGGAAAATGCAGGTACTGAATGGTTATTCTGTCATATTGGTAATTGGATAGCTGGTAATACAGGTGATGGTATGAAAGGATGGTCATTTAAACGTGTCACTTATGGTGGTATGGGTTCTACGGCTACTACTTTATCAGCAATTACATCTAATCCAACCGGTTATCTTAATTCATTTTATTTACAAAAAGCAGTTGGTTATTTAAAATAAGGAGATTTTATGCCTGCAATAGTTAATTCTAATAATGTTTTTTTAGGTTCAAATGGTGGCGGAGCTTCAGTGCATTATACAGCTGGTCCAAATATTGATATAACAGAAAATATAATTTCTGGTAAAGATTGGTCAGATGAAATTGAAAATGCTTCTTCTTATGCTTATGAACAAGCAACTGCTCATGGAGTAGAATATTCTGGTATTGCTCCAATTGATGTTAACAACACTACTCATGAAATTAGTGCTGATGTTTGGACTTTATCTGGAACAAGTGGTATTTCAATTCTTGAAGATTCTGAAAATAAAGTCACAACAATTGCTTATACAGCTCAACCTGATTTGAGTAATTACTATACAAAAAATGAGACGTCTTCTAAACAAGAAATTAGTGCTGCACTTTCAAATGCTGGTAATGTAGCAGTATATACAGATAGTGCTCTTCCTAATTCTACACAATTAGATGCTGATATAGCAGCAGGAAAAGCTATATGCATAGTTTATAATGGTCGTAATTATTGGTTTGACTTGAAAGACACAAATTATAATTACTATTATTTCTATGCAGTAAATGCGTATGCTACTTATCTTTATTATTTAACATACAAGAAATCTAAAAATTCATGGACAGAAAGTTTTACTTATCTTGCATCAGAAAATTACGTAAAAAATTATACTGCATATAGTTCATTGTCTGCACAAACATTAACTGGTGCTGTTTTAGATTACACTTATGGTAATTTTAGAACATTATCATCAAATGAAATTAAAGTAAATGATAGTTATGTAATTCCAAAAACAAAATACTATAATGTTCATGAAACAGTAATTCATTCAGCAGATGGTGGAACAGCTACAACTAATGATTTATCAACAAACTTTGTTTATAATAATGTTTATGCTACAGTCACTGGTCAAATAGATCCACAATATCGTAATTATACATTTGGTAATAATGGCGAATATATTGGTTATGATACAAGAATAGATGTCACATTACCAGTAAATGTTACTCGAGTCGACTTTACTGCATGCACTACTGACTATAGACCAATTTATACTGGTATGTTAACTTCTAATGAGCCTAAATCTGAATGGACAATTGAACCAACTGATTTTAACATAGATCATAGTAATGCATATTATAGCAATCAATTTGCTAAAATTCAGATTGAATTTGGATCAACTGGTGTAATTACAGCTAAGTTAATAAATGCTGTAGATGAAGTGTTTGCTACTCAACCTTGGGTATTATCTCAATTAACTGGTCAAGGTGCTGGTTTCCCAATTACAGGAATGGATGGAAGTACTGTATATAGTGCAGATTGTAATGGTTCATCATTCAATATTCGTTCACAATATAGTACAACTTACTTTGCACCACGTAGTTTATATCATGCTCATTCTCCTGCTTATGGAGCTTCAGCAGAATATTCAGATATAATTGACGTAGCTAATACATTTGTAACCGCTATTCCTGCTCAAGTTGTGGCTAACTCAGGTATGGCAACTGGTCAGAATATTCTATACATTGTCACAGGAAACTAATATGTCTTATATAATGATAAATGGAACAGACAACCCACGTGAACTTATATTCAATGGCACTCAGCCACAGTGCCTTGTTTATAATGGTGAAATTGTATGGGGAGCAAAGACTCTAGACTGTTATCGTGTCTATATGATGTGGGATCCAGAGAAAACTGAAAATCTTTGTATAGATGGTATATGGGTTAACAATCAGACAGTCACAACAGATGATGTTTATGATGGCTCATATAAGAATGGTCAGTATACAACATTGACTACTTCAGAAATGACTGATTTTGTCACAAATAATGGGTCAGCTTGTGCTAAGTATTGCCAAGGTTATTTCTTTAGAATATCACCTAACTTTGACTTGAGTAAATTACAATTTAAGACTGATCAATATTATCAGCCAACTGGTGATGTCACTGTGACAATTGAAGAACAATATAGTGATGGTAGTGGCGATATAACATTCAAGACAATAGCAGAAAAGACTGTATCAATTGCCACAAATACTACTTACACAATAAATAGAGGAGAAGGAGTATAAGATGTTAACTTATGGAAATCATTTTATTGGTAAGAGAAATAATTATTTTTTAAGTGGATATATCGATCCATTAAATCCATTGAATTTACCACCTAATACTATTAGAGTTAGAACAAATGATGGAAATGTACCTATTAAAGGTTATGCAAGTAGTTATCAAACTGCTACTTTAGTTGATGGAACATCTGACGTTTATGATGTATATAAGAGTGGTACTAGTTTCTATAGTTTACTGCAAGGAGCTACTAACGTGATTGAAGTATTAGGCGGTAATACGTCTGATATTACAAACATGGAATCAATGTTCTCTGGTGCGTATGAACTTATATCAGTCGCTTTATTTGATACTTCTAAAGTTACAAATATGACAAGAATGTTCCATGCATGCAAGAAGCTTCCAACAGTTCCTATATTTGATACTTCTAATGCTACAAATATGCATGGAATGTTCGAATTATGTGAATTAATTACATTTATACCATTATTTAATACATCTAATGTTACTGATATGGCATTTATGTTCGGCCATTGCCTTGCACTTACTACAGTTCCTCTATTTAATACTTCTAATGTTACAGATATGGAAGCAATGTTTCATTTTTGTGAATCATTTATAACTAGTCCTCTATTTGATACTTCTAAAGTTACAAATATGAATAGTATGTTCAACAGATGCAATTCAATTACATCTATACCATTATTTAATACTTCTAAAGTTACAAATATGAATTATATGTTCGCTCTTTGTTATAAAGTAGAAACTGGTGCTTTGGCATTATATAATCAAGCATCATCACAAGCTAATCCGCCAACTAATCATACTCAAACTTTCTATAATTGTGGACGTGATACAACTACAGGCGCAGCCGAACTTGCTCAAATTCCATCTGACTGGAAGTAATGAGTATAAATAATAAGAGAGGTTTTACATGTCTAAACAAGTAAATGTAATTTGTCAAAATGCACTACAGAAAGTAGGTATAGAAATGGATGAAGGATCTGCTCTAGGTTCTTATGCTGTTCCTGCACTTGCTGACCTTAATGCTGTAGTCACTGAGTTAAATACTCAAAATTTAATTCTTCAAAATGTTGAAACAGTTGACGTATATGCTTCAAAGAAGATTACATTTGCTGTTTTACCTGAAGAATTCCACGTCGTTGAGAAACTCACTGACTTAACTAGTGATATTCTCAATGCATACAATCTAAATGATATTGTTTATGTCAAAGAAGAAGATAAATACTACTACATTGATCGCATCACTGCTCACGATGAGGGTCATATCATTGCGCCGGTTTCAAGTGAAGATGAAAAAACACTACGTGAATTGTGGCCAACAGTCATCTGCAAACAAGTACTTCCTGACCGCGTCGAAGGTTTCGCTCGTCTTGTAGGTAATCGTTTCTTACAGCTTTATCCATCAAATAAGATGAAGATGGACTCAGGTACTCAACAGTCTTTGTCTACAATGTATTGTTGTGAAACTGAATCAAAGAAATTTACAGTTCTTGATTTGGACTATGTGATTGACTATTTCGTCATACATATTAACTCAGTCTTGCCATCAAAATATCGCATTACTTACTTAGAGTCAATGCCTGAATATAATTTGTATGATACAATCTATTTGTCAAATAAATATATTGAAGTCATTGAAGATGGTCTTTGCTACAAGTTATGTTTACGTTATAAATTGTTAGAATTCTTAAAAATTTTCAGAGATGAATATGACGCAGGTAAATTAGCAATCAAGCGTATCAATAACAAGAATAGAACTATCAATTATGATTTCGTAGAACTTGGCAACATTTATGGTAGTTTCTATGACAATCTAGGTGGAGTTGGTCTATAATGAGTGGACAGAGAATAAGTTATTCATTTGTTGGTGGCACTAATAAAATGCAGTTCCCTAATGTACAGGGTTCTGCTTTGTCACGTAATATGTTCACTGACCACAATGGTGACAATGTCTTTATGCAGAGTGTACCAGGAATAAAGTACTTAGATACACTTGGCATTGATAAGAATACTCATTGTGACGGTATGTATGTCCCATCTACTGGTTTAGAGTCAACGGGTTATGCTCGTTGTCTTTTCGTTGCTTATCAAGGAAAAATTTATCGTATCGATGCAGGTATGCGTAAAGAAATTATCGGTACTTATGCATTAGGTAATACTGTTAACTTTGCTGAAAGTGGTGGTGAAAGAGCAATCCTATTATGGGTTGATGGAACATCTATCTATGGTTATGACCTAAAGAAAGGTGAAGCTGTCTCTATTACACTTCCAAAAAGAATCACTGATAATGTTTACATCAAACCTTCTCATATCGCAGTCGTCAGTGGTTCTATTGTTTTAAATGATGTTGACTCTGGTTATGTTTATTATTCAGTTCCATATCCATTGTCACAAGAAAAACGTAATGTCTTTAAGATTATCAATGGTCAAGTTCAATATGATATTGACAATATAACTGTTCTTAAAGATGAAGTAGATAGTGGTGTATATTGCTTCTTAGATGATTATGGTGTGGCACAATACTTCAACGCTGAGTCTTCTTCTGATAAGTGCGTTGCTATTTACTCAGTTGGTTCATTACTTACTTTATATGGTCCAACATCTATCGAATTCTGGCAAAGAGGTGATGCAGAGTCATATCAAACATGGCAAAGAGTTTCTTATACAATTAACAAAGAACAAGGTCTAGAAGCACCATATTCTTTGGCATCAGTCAATCACACTCAGTTCTGTATTGGAACTGGTAAATCTTCATCACGTTGTATCTTAGCAATTACTGATACAAAAGTTGAAAAGATTTCTCCATTATGGTTGGATAAAATTTTAAATGAACAGACAAATGTTCAGTCAGTTATTGGTTGGACTTATTCATTGAATAATCATTCATTCTATTTGTTCAGTATTGGACCAGAATGTTATGTATATGATTTTACTACAAAAGAATGGCATATTCGTTCATCACGTAATTACTTCAATGGTAAATTAAAGAATTACATGCCTTTATTTGCAGCATGGTGGGAAAACAAAATTGTAGTAGGATGTTCAGAAAATGGTAATATAATGACACTAGACCCTGATTATTTCTATGAAGATTTTAATGCAGATGATAGATTGCCATTACTTCGTGTGCGTCAAACACCAGTAATTACTACTGATTATAAGCCATTCTTGATATATGAATTAGCATTTGAATGTAATACTGGTGCTATTGAAAATTATGGTAATCCTGGTAAATGTTTAATTCAGAAATCAGATGATGGTGGATATACATTTGGTAATATCCGTGAAGCATCAGTTGGTAAGAAAGGTGAATACTTTAAGCGTTGTCGTTGGATGAACTTAGGTATGACAAGAAATTGTGTCTTGAAAGTCACTTATAATGAACCTACTGACTTTGTAATTACCGATGCATCTATTCGTTTCCAGACACTAGCAACAGGAGTATAATATGCAGATAAATGATCGTTCAAGAATAGAAGATATACTTGCAGCTGTTGTTGGTACTTGGGAATTATCTACTGACAAAGATTGGAAATGTTATGAATTCGGTAGAGCAAGAATTTTCAAGAAGATATTGACAGCAGGAAGTAATATACTACCAGAAAAGTTTTTAAAATATAGAAAAGAAGTTGCACCAGTCTTATTATTCACTAAAGACAATTTAACTGGTCAGACTTTAAATTTACAACAGAACGCAATTGAAGTTAATGAAAATTGTCTTGCAATTATAATTGATTTTTAGGAGGATATATGGACTTTATGGACGTATTGGACCCAGGTGACGTATTCGGTTTTGGACAAGATAAAAAGATTGCCAAAGCAAACGCTGCACTTAATGATGTTCTAAAAAGAGGTGAAGAAACCTCTAATCAGAACCGTTCACTTTATAATCAGTATTTGAACAAAGTACAAGGTGAATATGGTGACGTTGCTAACAAATATAATGATTATTTAGCTGCAGTCGAAAATCAGGAAGTATACAATCCTGGTGAATTCTCATTTGATAAATCTGTCGATGACTATTATTCTAAGTTTGCTAATCAGCGTCAAGCTCAAGCAATGAATGCTATCACCAATAACGCAGCAAATGCAGGTGGTATGTTTAGTAGTGACTATCTAAATAGTATGGCCGCTAAACAACAGGCTCTTGCATCTGAAGAAGCTGATAAAGCTTATGACAGATATATGCAAGAACGTGGACAAGCACTAAATGAATTCTCTACAAATGCAAATCTACAAAATCAGGCATATCAGAATTTGGCAAACAAGAATAATAACTTGTTGAACATTGCTGTAGGTGCAAAAGATAATGTGACAAATGCATACGGTAATTATATTAGTAATCTTGCATCACAGAACAACACTGATTTACAGAACTATGCAAATGTAATTCAACAACAAGCAGCAAATCAGGCATCTAAGAAAGGTCTATTAGGAAGAATTTTCGCTTAAGGAGGATTATATGTTACCAGCAATTATGGCAATTATTCAAATGGCAAAGGCAAAAGCTGACTCACAGAATCAACAGAATCAGCAGTTGGCACAGAATATCGCAAATACACCAGTTGCAACTAATCAGCAACCTGTGCAGATGCCAACTATCAATTCAGTCTTTGGTCAAGATGAAGAACAAAAACGCAGACAAATGATGGGTATGTAATGATTAATGAAGTCTTTGGTGCGAGCGCCCTTGGTGCTACTCCACAATCACGTCTAATGGAACCTCCTGTTGATGACTTAATGGGACGTTTCAAAGATGTGCACAT
>Ga0310691_10005053_pt1 | contig 14591 bp, 9 predicted proteins | sample 176DNAGHGlowgp2_FD_203887 | JGI IMG/M metagenome (GOLD analysis project Ga0310691, IMG submission 203887) | Sheep rumen microbial communities from Palmerston North, Manawatu-Wanganui, New Zealand - 1766 DNA GHGlow gp2 (v2) (version 2) | ecosystem: Host-associated > Mammals > Digestive system >... | reverse complement strand
CAGTCCACAGCAGATTCTGTTCTAAGGGCGTATGCGGCAGAGGGAGAGGTGCTTCCTGTAGCCACAAAATCCTTCGGAGGTATCGGAGTATTCGCTATTAAGGAAATGGGCAGGTTCTACAGATATGAGCTTATCGGAAAGAATTTCCCTCACCATGGCGCTGTCATGTTCGGACATTACGGAAAGTCCCTCTATGATGCACTGAAGTATATCGGTGTGGATCCTAAGGAGATAGAGTACAATCATCCCGCAGGAGTGAGATATGAGGATGAGAATCCCTGGGACTGATCATTACCCGGCGTATTGGAAGAGAATAATAACGTATAATTATAACCGGTCTCCCCTGGGAGGCCGGTTTTTCTGGTATGACCGGCAACCTCAATTTCCCGGAAGAGAAAAATGCGAAAACGTTTGCGTTCCAGTGATTTCAGGTATAAAATAAAACGTGAAATATACAAACAGAGCAGAAAACGCACAAGCAGAGAGGATAGTTTGTTAAAAATGTCCGTTTTCAAAGCTTCAGCCATGTGATATATTTTAGATCGTGGAATTTTGTGAAGATCGTTATATGAGTCCGGGGATCGTTATTAAATGAATTGGAACACAGATTATGGCGTAGTGTCATTATTTGTACTATGCGTACTTCTTTTCTACAACAGGATACGTAAAGACCTGCCGCTCAGGAAAAACAAGGTCTTTGATTATCTGCTTATCACAGTTACGGCTGCGGTTATTCTTGATATTCTTCCATCCTTCGCGGAAAAACACCCGGAAATGATCCCCGCATCAATCACTTATTTCTTCGTTATCGCTTTATATATGGTGGTGGTGGCGATCCCTGTTTTATTCGGTCTCATGGCAGTGAGTCTCACCGGGCGGCTGGGAGTGATAGAGAAGAGCACCACCAGATTTGCCGCCGCCTGCTTTGTGTTCTTCGAGCTGTGCATTGTAACATCGCCCTTTACGGGTTTTGTATTTTTATACAGTGCTGAGACAGGCTACCGGATAAACACCGGTTTTTATATCATCAATGTGCTTGAGGGCATTCTTGTTATCCTAAGCAGTATTTATATATCGTTTTATAAAGATACCACCACGATCATTCACAGGAGTGCCATATATATTTACACTGCGGCGACCCTCCTCACCTGTTTTCTACAGGCTTTTAAGTTTGCGGGATATCCGATCATCTGTGCCGGCTTCTCATTTTCCATCTTTATCCTGTTCATAACGGTTCAGGCTCATGATTCTTTCAGAGACCAGAAGACCGGGATATTCTCTATGGATGGTCTGAATGAGCTTCAGAAGGAGTATCTGAGTGATGGCATAGGTTACTCGCTTCTCCTGTTTACCTTTACGGATTACAAACTGGTGAGAAATTCCTATGGAGATGAGATAATGAAGCCCTTCCTCAGGAATATCTCGGGTTTTATCACTCATGATGTGTGCGGGAAGGGTGTTATACCCTTCTATATACATTCAGGGCGCTTTGCTCTTATGAAAAAAGGCTTTTATGATTTCTCGGAAGAGAAGGCGGCAATAGATAACGCTTTCTTAAATCCCTGGGAGATAGGCGGCAACAGATTCCAGTTTTCACCGACATATGCCTACATTTCGTCTGATGTGGAGATCTCGGGAGTCGAGGAAGCGACACCGTTAATTGATAATGCACTGCAGGATGCCGTTCGGAGCGGTCCATTCTCATTTATCTCTGTTGATGAGGAGATGCTCTACGAGATAAAGCATGAGGGCAAGATAAGGAGATCATTGGATCGGGCCATTGAAAATGACGAGCTGGAGGTGTGGTTCCAGCCTATCTGGTGCCCGGAAGCGGACCGTATCAGCTCCGCAGAGGCTCTTGTACGTATACAGGATGAGGAACTGGGAACCATCTACCCCGATGAGTTCATCAAGGTTGCGGAAGCAAACGGAAGCATAGTGAAGCTCGGAAGACAGGTGTTTAAGAAGATCTGTGCTTTCATCAGTACCACGGATATAAAGAGAATGGGGATCGATTATCTGGAGGTAAATTTGTCCCCCATTCAGTGCCTGAGTGACAGCCTGGCAGATGAATTCATAGAGATCAGAAAGAGCTACGGCGTTGATCCCGGTCTTATCAATCTGGAGATCACCGAAACAGCCGCTTCTGATTCCACTGTTGTCATGGAAAATATGCTGAAGCTTTCAAGGGATGGTTTTTCATTCTCTCTCGATGACTACGGCACGGGATTTTCAAATCTCATGAACATGCTGTCCCTTCCGTTGAGCATCATAAAGATAGACAAGTCGATCGTATGGTCCTATTTTGACAGATCCTTTGCGTTAAATGCCGCTGTGGGAAACGGAGAGGTATCCGTACTGAATGAGGTCAGGAGAGAGAATAATATCCTGGAAGACCTGATCCCCATGTTCCAGACCAGAGGACTAAAGGTGATCTGTGAAGGCGTGGAGACTCATGAAATGTTAAGAGTACTGGAAGAGATGGGATGCGATTACATGCAGGGCTTCTTCTTCTCCAAGCCGATTCCGACTGATGATTTTATAGAATATGTGAAGGCAAAGAACAGGAGAGCTTGACAGCGAAGCCGGTGTCATTCAGAGTAAAACCGGTGTCATTCAGAGTAAAACCGGTGTCATTCTGAGCGAAGCCGGTGTCATTCTGAGCGAAGCCGGTGTCATTCTGAGCGAAGCGAAGAATCTAAATCAAAGTGAGGATAATACGTGGAAAAAGTCCTGGTGGGAATGTCGGGAGGAGTTGACAGTGCTGTTGCAGCGTACCTCCTGAAAAAGAAAGGATATGAGGTCATCGGAGTGACTCTCCGGACCTGGGAATCCTCGGATGGCGAAGAGAGCCGGTGCTGCGAAATAGATGATGCGAGAAGAACTGCGGGATCCCTTGGGATTCCGTATTATGCTTTTAATTGTACTTCGGAATTTAAGGAGTTCGTTACAGAGCCTTTTGTCGATGACTATATAAATGGTCTTACCCCGAATCCGTGTATCGGCTGCAACAGGCGTGTAAAATGGGATAAGATGCTGTATTACGCAAAGGTGATGGATGCCAGGTATGTGGCTACCGGACACTATGCCTTCGTAGAGAAACTGGCAAACAACAGATACAGTGTGCGGAAGGCGGCCCACGCCGGTAAGGACCAGACATATATGCTCTACAGGCTTTCCCAGGAGCAGCTGTCGTCCACCCTCATGCCGCTTGGGGGATATTCCAAAGACGAAGTGAGAAGGATAGCATCTGAGGCCGGGATACCTGTTGCACATAAGCCTGATTCCCAGGAGATATGTTTCATACCGGATGACGATTACGCCGGATTTGTGGAAGCCAATGCAGAGGGAAGGCTCCGTGGAGAAGGATCCTTCGTGGATGAAGATGGAAGGATACTGGGGACCCACAGAGGCATTATCCATTATACTGTAGGTCAGAGAAGAGGACTTGGCCTGCCCCTTGGATACCCGGCCTATGTAAAGGAGATAAGGGCAGCGGATAATACGGTGGTCATCGGAAAAGAAGAGTCCCTTTACACCGGGGAGATCATGGTGAGAGACACGAATTTCCTGAGTATCGGGGATGTCGATCCCGGAGAAAGGATAAGGTGCAGCGTAAAGATACGCTATCACCACCCGGGAAAAGCAGCAATAATGGAAAAAGCCGGTGAAGGCAGAGTCAGGATCATCTTTGATGAACCGGCAAAAGCAGCGGCTCCCGGCCAGTCTGCGGTGTTTTATGATGATAATGATTATGTGATAGGCGGTGGTATCATATGCTGATCGTGGTATCATCTGAGACAATGTGCAGAATAGATTATTTAGATAGCGGAGATTCAGGTAATTATGGATTTTAAGCTTCATTCAGAATACCGCCCCACCGGCGACCAGCCGGCGGCAATAGAAAAGCTTGTTAAAGGCTTTAAGGAAGGCAATCAGTTTGAGACTTTACTGGGAGTTACAGGCAGTGGCAAGACCTTCACCATGGCAAATGTGATAGAGCAGCTGCAAAAGCCGACTCTCATCATTTCCCACAATAAAACCCTGGCAGGGCAGCTCTACAGCGAGATGAAGGAGTTCTTCCCCGAGAACGCAGTCGAGTATTTTGTATCCTACTACGATTACTACCAGCCGGAGGCATACGTGCCTTCTACAGACACATATATCGAGAAGGATTCTTCCATTAATGACAATATAGATAAGCTGAGGCTTGCAGCCACGGCTGCCCTGTCCGAGCGGAAGGATGTGGTGGTGGTGGCATCGGTTTCCTGTATCTACGGCCTGGGCTCTCCGGATGACTATCTTTCCATGATCATTTCCTTAAGGCCCGGTCAGGAAAAAGACAGAGATGACGTGATCCACGAGCTTGTGAATATCCAGTACACGAGAAATGACGCGGACTTTCACCGCGGGACCTTCAGGGTAAGGGGAGATGTGCTGGAGATATTCCCGGCTGAAGGAGACGATACCGCAGTCAGGGTCGAATTTTTCGGAGATGAGATAGACAGAATAGTTACTATTGATGTCTTTACAGGAGAGCCGAAGGAGGAACTGCGGCAGATATCCATCTTCCCTGCATCCCATTACGTAATGCCGAAAGATAAAATGGAGGCGGGCATCAGACGTATACAGGCGGAGCTTGATGAGCAGGTAGCGTATTTTAAGAAGCATGATAAGCTGGTGGAGGCCCAGAGGATCGCCGAGAGGACTAACTTCGATATAGAGATGCTCCGGGAAACCGGCTTCTGCAGCGGGATCGAGAATTATACGGGGCCCCTTTCGGGAAATGCACCGGGGACTCCTCCCACAACTCTTATCGACTTCTTCCCTGATGATTTCCTGATAATAGTGGATGAATCCCATATGTCCATTCCCCAGATAGGGGGGATGTTCAACGGTAACCTGTCAAGGAAGAATACGCTGGTGGAATATGGCTTCAGGCTGCCCTCTGCAAAAGATAACCGGCCTCTTTCCTTTGATGAGTTTGAGGGGCATATTAACCAGATGCTCTTTGTCTCGGCAACCCCGGCGGATTATGAAGCGCAGCATGAGCTCCTCAGGGCAGAGCAGATCATACGGCCTACGGGACTTCTGGATCCGGAGATCACCGTGAAGCCCACAAAAGGACAGATCGATGATCTGGTGGGGGAGATCAATAAGGTCATCAAGGAAAAGAATAAAGTACTCATCACCACTCTCACAAAGAAGATGGCGGAGGACCTGACAAACTACTTAAGGGAAGTGGGGATAAGGGTAAGATATCTCCATTCCGATATAGATACACTTGAACGTATAGAGATCATAAGGGATATGCGTCTCGATGTATTTGATGTCCTGGTGGGCATAAATCTCCTGCGGGAAGGACTGGATATACCGGAGATCGCTCTGGTGGCGGTTCTTGACGCAGACAAGGAGGGTTTTTTACGTTCTGCTTCATCTCTTATACAGACTGTGGGAAGAGCTGCCAGAAATGCAGAGGGCCGTGTCATAATGTACGCCGACATGATGACCGACTCCATGAAAACCTGTATCGATGAGACTAAGAGAAGAAGGGAGATACAGGAGAAATACAATAAAGAAAACGGTATCACGCCCCAGACCATAAAGAAAGCGGTGAGGGACCTTATCTCTCTTACAAAGTCTGTAGCGAAGAGTGAATATGAATTCAGGAAGGATCCTGAATCCATGGATAAAGCGGAGCTTGAGAAGCTCATTAAGCAGGTGGAGAAGAAGATGAGACAGGCTGCCGCAGAGCTTGACTTTGAAACAGCCGCCACACTAAGAGACCATATGCTGGAACTCCGGAAGAACTTGAATTCTTTCACATGAATACATATAATGATATACCTCTGAACAGTAATTATCGCGGCACGTGATGGAAGGAAGAGATAGATGGAAAAGTTATCAATAGTGGTCCCCACATTCAATGAGAAAGGGAATGTGGAGAATCTCGTGAACCAGATCGATGATGCCCTTAAGGGAATAGACCACGAGATAGTTTTTATAGATGACAGTACGGATGAGACTCCGGAGGTACTGGAAAAGCTCTCAAAGGAAAACCCGGGTGTGAGGTATGAACACAGGGTAAATGAAACCGGTCTTGCAACAGCGGTCATACGCGGGTTCAGGATAGCGGAGGGGGACATCCTCGCATGTATGGATGCAGACCTTCAGCATCCGCCGAAGATCCTCCGTTCAATGTACGCGGCTGTGATAAACGGCGCAGACTTCTGCATCCCTTCCAGATTCATTCCCGGTGGAGATGACGGCGGACTGAACCTTTACAGGAAGTTTGTTTCCGGCACCGCCAGATGGATGGGAAAGATTGCCCTGCCCTGCCTTAGGAAGGTGAGTGATCCCACCAGCGGACTCTTTATGTTCAGAAAAGAATGTATAGAAAAGGCGGATCTTAGACCCGTTGGATGGAAGATAATGGTGGAAGTCCTTGCCATGAGTGAATACAGTACCATCATTGAGATCCCCTATGTTTTTCAGGACAGGGAGAGCGGTGAATCAAAGCTCAGCGGGAAGGTGACACTCCAGTACATAGAACAGCTCCTGGGACTCATGAAGAGAGCCACAAAGAGAAGGGGCATAACCGTTATCAGGTGGTCAAAGGAATACACGGATAACAAGACTAAGCAGGTAGGTGTATGAAAAAACTCTTTAGCGAATATATCAAGATCAGGGGGGCTAAGGCCCATAACTTAAAGAACATCAATATAGATATTCCCAGAAATGAGATGGTAGTGCTGACAGGGCTTTCCGGATCCGGAAAGTCCTCTCTTGCCTTTGATACTATTTACGCGGAGGGGCAGAGGAGATACATGGAGTCACTGTCCTCCTACTCCAGACAGTTCCTGGGGCAGATGGAAAAACCCGAGGTGGATTCTATCGAGGGACTTCCGCCGGCTATTTCCATAGACCAGAAATCCACCAACAGAAACCCCAGATCCACTGTGGGTACCGTGACGGAAATATATGACTATTTCAGACTGCTGTATGCGAGAGTGGGAACACCCCACTGTCCCAACTGCGGCAGAGTGATAGAGCGGCAGACCGTTGACCAGATGGCGGATAAGATCATGTCACTTCCCGAAAAGACGAAGATCCAGCTCCTGTCGCCGGTTGTACGGGGCAGGAAGGGACGCCATGAGAAGGTATTCGAGAGAGCGAAAAAGAGCGGATACGTGAGGGTCATGGTGGACGGTAATATGTACGAACTCTCGGAAGAGATAACCCTTGACAAGAATATCAAGCATAATATCGAGATCGTGGTAGACAGGCTTGTGATAAAAGAGGGCATAGAGAGACGTTTGACCGACTCCATAGAGAATGTGCTCTCTCTTTCAAATGGCCTCATGATAGTGGATATTCCCGGAGAAAAGCAGATGAATTTTTCCGAGAGCTTTTCATGTCCCGACTGTGGCATCAGCATAGAGGAAATAGAGCCCAGAAGCTTTTCATTTAATAATCCCTTCGGTGCATGCCCGGACTGTCTGGGACTCGGATATCATATGGAGTTTGACGAGGAGCTCATGATACCGGACAGATCCCTTTCCTTTAACGAGGGGTGTGTACAGGCCATGGGCTGGGTGTCCAGTAAGGATGACGGGAGCTTTTCCCATGCGTTACTGGAAGCAATGGCAGCGTATTACGGGTTTTCCCTCGATACTCCCTATGAAAAGCTGCCGGAGAAAGTCCGTCATGCTTTTATCTACGGAACGGACGGTGTAGTCCTTAAGGTTCATTATCAGGGGCAGAGATCAGAGGGTGTATATGATGTTCCCTTTGAAGGGCTCATAAAAAATATGGAGCAGCGCTACAGGGAGACAGGTTCTGACAGTCAGAAAGCGGAGTATGAGAAATTCATGAGAGTCACCGCCTGCGACAGCTGTAAGGGACAGAGGCTGAAGGCTTCCTCGCTTGCGGTCACGGTAGGGGATAAGAATATCTATGAGATCACAAGCCTGTCGGTAACCGAGCTTCTGCGGTTTATGGATGACCTGAAGCTCACGGAGCACCAGGAGCTGATAGGAAAGAGGATCATAAAGGAGATCAGATCCAGGGTACAGTTCCTTATCGATGTGGGGCTTGACTATCTGACTCTCGCCAGGGCAACCGCGTCACTTTCCGGAGGCGAAGCCCAGAGGATAAGGCTGGCGACACAGATAGGATCGGGACTTGTGGGAGTGGCCTATATCCTGGATGAACCCAGTATCGGTCTTCATCAGAGGGATAACGGAAGGCTTATCGCCTCCTTAAAAAAGCTGAGAGACCTGGGCAATACCCTCATAGTAGTGGAGCATGATGAGGACACCATGAGGGAAGCGGATCAGGTCATAGATATAGGACCCGGTGCAGGATCCCACGGCGGAGAAGTGGTGGCCCAGGGCACGGCGGAAGAGATAGAAAAGATAGAGGGCTCCGTTACCGGAAAATATCTATCCGGTGAGTTAGAGATACCCATGCCGGAGAAGAGGAGAAAACCCACAGGCTTTATCAGGATAGTAGGGGCAAAGGAGAATAATTTAAAAAATGTCACCGTGGACATTCCCCTGGGTATCATGACTGTGGTAACGGGGGTTTCCGGATCGGGGAAGTCATCGCTCATAAATGAAGTCATGAATAAGAGCCTTTCCCATAAGCTGAACAGATCCCTGGTGATCCCTGGGCGTCATGACAGGATAGAGGGTATAGAACAGCTTGATAAGGTTATCGATATAGACCAGTCGCCCATAGGACGTACACCCCGGAGTAACCCGGCCACCTATACCGGTGTTTTCGATATCATAAGAGATCTTTTCGCAGCCACAGTGGACGCAAAGGAAAGAGGCTATAATAAGGGACGGTTCTCCTTTAATGTAAAGGGCGGGCGGTGCGAAGCCTGCAGCGGTGACGGCATTGTTAAGATAGAGATGCATTTCCTGCCGGATGTATATGTTCCCTGCGAGGTATGCCACGGACAGAGGTACAACAGGGAAACCCTTGATGTAAGGTATAAGGGAAAAAATATATACGAAGTTCTGGACATGACAGTGGAAGAGGCGCTGAAATTCTTTGAAAACGTGGAATCTGTCAGGAGAAAGATCCAGACACTTTATGATGTGGGACTGGGATATATAAAGCTTGGACAGCCCTCAACACAGCTCTCCGGAGGTGAAGCCCAGAGAGTGAAGCTGGCTACGGAGCTAAGCCGGAGAGGCACCGGTAAGACCATCTATATCCTGGATGAGCCCACCACGGGACTTCATTTTGAGGATGTGAGAAAGCTGATCGAGATCCTCCGCAGGCTCTCGGATAACGGGAATACGGTCGTGGTGATAGAGCACAATCTGGACGTTATTAAATGCGGTGACTATATCATAGACATGGGCCCCGACGGAGGAGACGGAGGCGGGACCGTTGTGGCTTACGGCACGCCGGAAAAGGTGGCGAAGTCAAAGAGATCATACACGGGGCAATACATCAAAAAAATACTGGAAAAAGAAAAAAATAGAAAAAAATGAAATACAGGGGTTAAGTCTGTCGGGAATGGTGCCGATATACATACAAAGGATTTGTCGGAAAGTCATGCAAGGATGCAGATTCGTATCAGGCGGAGTTGTTTTTGCATGGCTTTTTTATATATTTTAGGATTTCTTTATTGTCAAGGCACCATTTTCTTGTATAATTATTTAGTTGGATTATGAGTTTTTTTATTCGACTGTTATCGAAAGGGGAATGAAAATGGTCGCAACTGACATAGGAATTGATCTTGGAACAGCCAGTATCCTCGTTTATATAAGGGGCAAGGGAGTGGTTTTGAAGGAGCCCTCCGTAGTGGCTTTTGACAGGGATACGAATAAGATAAAGGCAATAGGGGAAGACGCCAGACTGATGTTAGGCCGTACACCCGGAAATATCGTAGCGGTGAGGCCCTTACGACAGGGAGTCATATCCGACTATACCGTTACGGAGAAGATGTTGAAGTACTTTATCCAGAAGGCAGTCGGAAAGAAGACCTTCAGAAAGCCGAGGATAAGCGTCTGTGTTCCGAGTGGTGTTACGGAAGTGGAACAGAAGGCCGTTGAGGATGCAGCATATCAGGCAGGAGCCAGGGAGGTTTCCATTATAGAGGAGCCTATAGCTGCAGCTATCGGAGCAGGGATCGATATCTCAAAGCCCTGCGGGAACATGATAGTGGATATCGGCGGCGGTACAACAGATATCGCAGTTATCTCCCTTGGAGGAACGGTTGTATCCACCTCCATAAAGATCGCAGGAGATGACTTTGACGAAGCTATAGTCAGATATATGAGAAAGAAGCATAAGCTTCTTATCGGAGAGAGAACAGCGGAAGACATGAAGATAAAGATCGGAACAGCCTTCAAGATGCCGGAATCCGACAGCATGAATGTGAGAGGACGTGATCTGGTCACCGGACTTCCGAAGACAGTAGAAGTGTCCAGCGAGGAGACAGAGGAAGCACTCAAGGAGACGACCTCCCAGATAGTGGAGGCGATCCACGGTGTACTGGAGAAGACTCCTCCCGAGCTCGCAGCGGACATCGCAGACAGAGGAATAGTTCTCACCGGAGGCGGCAGCCTTTTAAGAGGACTTGAGGAGCTCATAGCCGATAAAACAGGTATCACCACCATGACAGCAGAGGACCCCATGACGGCAGTTGCCGTTGGTACGGGCAGATATGTGGAGTTCCTGGCAGGCTACAGAGAAGAGCTCTAAGGCTCCGGAGAATGTGAAGATTCGGAGTGAAGGTATCGGCAGAGAGTTTATGAGGTAGCGGTAAATGGTAAAAGGTTTATACACTGCATACACGGGAATGATAAATGAACAGAACCGTATGGATACCCTGGCAAATAACCTTGCCAATGTGGATACCACCGGTTTTAAGAAGGAAGGGGCGACAAGCCAGGCTTTCGGAGACATTCTCAAGTATGAGATAAAGGATAAATCAGAGTATTACCTCACCAAGAGAATGGGCGCCACCAATCCCGGAGTCAGGATCGGCGAGAACTATACCGACTGGTCAGAAGGAGCGCTCCATGAGACCAATAATACCTTTGATCTGGCTCTTGCCGGAAACGGTTTTTTCAGAATTGGATTTACGGATAAGGAAGGCAATACATCCGTTAAATTTACCAGAGACGGCTCGTTTACGCTGAATCAGCAGGGCGAGCTGGTGACCAAGGATGGGGACTTTGTCCTGAATACGGCGGGTGCTCATATAGTGTTAAATCCTACTTTGGAAGCGTCGATCAATAATGCAGGACAGATATATCAGGGAAATGCAATGATCGGTACCATAGCCACCACCGATTTTGCGGATTACAATTATCTGGAGCACTATGGCGAGAATCTCTGGCAGACAGTAGAGGGAGCTACGGAGCAGCCGGCGAATACCAGGGTACTTTCGGGATACCTCGAACAGTCAAACGTGAATACAGTCGAAGAAATGGTGAATATGATAGCCATTCAGAGACAGTATGAATCAAATCAGAGAGTCATAACCACAATAGACGGAACACTGCAGATCGCGGCAAACGATCTCGGACGTCTGACATGATGAAGCAAAGGAGGCAGGATAATGGTACGTTCTTTATGGTCAGCAGCTACAGGAATGATAGCTCAGCAGAATAATGTAGATACCATAGCAAATAACCTTGCTAATGTTAATACCACAGGTTACAAGATGGAGGTGAACGAGTTCAAGTCACTCCTCTATCAGACCATCCAGACCAGGACCACAACCGCCAATGGAGTTAATAAGCCCATAGGATCACAGGTGGGACTGGGTGTCAGGAATTCTTCCATTACATCCGAGTTTTCCCAGGGGTCACTTTTGGAATCCCAGAATCCCACAGCTGTTGCTCTGAGTAATACGCAGGGAACAGGTTTTTTCGGTATTCAGGGTGACGACGGAAATACCTATTATACCAGAAACGGTGACTTTGTATTTGCCCTTAATGCCAATAATTCTCTTTCGCTCACCACCACTTCAGGCTTAAGAGTATTGAATACCAACGGACAGCCCATCACCATTACTGGTGATCATATCGCTGAAAGGGTAAAGATAGATACAGACGGTACGTTGATGTACCCCGATGCTGACGGACAGCTCCAGACCCTTAACCACACCATAGGAGTGTGGCAGTTCCAGAATCCCAAGGGCCTTGACAAGATTGGGGAAAGTCTTTACTCCGTTACTGCAGCCTCCGGACTCGCCATGAATGAGAACACTAATCAGAATCTGGTAAAATCCGACGTTGTACAGGGATATCTGGAGGGATCTAATGTCCAGATAGCGGAAGAGATGGTTAATCTCATCATCGCCCAGAGAGCCTACGAGTCCAATTCAAAGGTCATCACCACATCTGATGACATGATGGCAATTGCGAACCAGCTGAAGTCATGATAAAGGTAGGTTTATGATATGGATCTTACAAGCCTCGGAACCGGTTATGCAAGTGAAATAGCGGAGAGCGCCCTTACAAATGCGAAGAATTCGGGCCTTACAAACAGGGATCTGTCAAACGCCAATGATGAGGAACTGATGGATGCCTGCAAACAGTTTGAAGAGTACTTCGTGGAGCAGATATTCAAGACTGCGTGGAAATCCACCACAGCCCTTACGGAAAATGAAAAGGATACTTCCGCATACATGAATACCATGAAGGATTATTATCAGGACCAGTATTCCAGGGAGATCGCCACCAAGGCTACCGAAACAGGTCAGATAGGTCTTGCCCGGGAGCTGTTCGAACAGATGAAGCGTTCCCAGGGAGTCACTCTTGAGGAAGCTCTTGCAAGGACTGCGGAAAAGGAAAAGGGAACGGCAGAGGAAGACGATGCCGGGACGGTTCAGAATACTGCGGATCCAGCCTGATCCGTCACATCAGATAAAATGCAGATCAAAGGTTATATAGATCACATCATTTTCAGAAATCCGGATAACGGCTATACGGTATTAAAGCTAATGACCGACGATGGGGATATTACCCTCGTTGGTCTTTTAACCATGGTTTCCGATGGAGACACCATAACCGCGGAAGGGGAGATCACGTATACCAGCAGCTACGGAGAGCAGTTCAGTGCCTCAAAGGTGGAGATACATGAGCCCGGCACCGAGGAAGAGATCCTCCGTTATCTATCATCCGGAACCATAAAAGGGATAGGCCCTGCACTTGCCGAAAGAGTGGTGAAGAAATTCGGGAAAGCCACCTTTGACATAATGGGGAGAGAGCCGGAAAGGCTGGCGGAGATAAAGGGCATATCCTTAAAAAAAGCCAGAGACATTTCGGAGAGCTTTGAAGAAAAGGCGGGAATGCGCCGTGCCATGATATATCTCCAGCAGTATGGCATTGGTAATAATCTCTCGGTCAAGATATATGAAAAGTACGGCGAGGGTCTGTACTCTGTAATAAGCGAGAATCCATACAGGATATCCGAGGATATTTCGGGTATAGGATTTAAGACAGCAGACGAGATAGCACAGAAGGTCGGAATAGAGAGGCATTCTCCCCACAGGATAAAGGCAGGGATACTCTATGTGCTTCAGGCGGCTTCCAATGACGGGAATACCTATCTCCCAAGGGAGAGACTCTTAAGTGATGCCGTAAACATCCTGAGCGTTGAAGAGGAAAGCGTGGATGAGCAGCTCTTTCTCCTTAAAGAAGAGCGGAAAACCGAGATAAAGACACGAAACGGGGAGGAGAGGGTTTACCTGAAATACCTCTACCAGACCGAACTCATGTGTGCAAGGATCCTGTCCGACCTGAACGTGGACTACGATATAGGATATGATGAAGTGGCCGGGGACATCCGGAGGATAGAAGAGAAAAGCGGACTTGTACTGGATGAGGATCAGCGTGAAGCTGTTATCTCAGCAGTGAGGAGCGGGATCTTCATCCTGACTGGCGGGCCGGGAACAGGTAAGACAACAATAGTCAGGATCCTTTTAAGATACTTTATGTCAAAGGGCATGGACGTAAGCCTCGCTGCACCTACAGGGAGAGCGGCCAAGAGGCTTACCGAGACCTCGGGCATGGAGGCAAAGACCATTCACAGGCTTTTAGAGGTGTCAGGAACCCCGGGGGAAGCCGGGGAAAGAATGGGCGATATGGGCTTCGGCAGGAACAGCGATAATCCTCTGGAAACCGATGTGGTGATAGTGGATGAGATGTCGATGGTTGACATAATGCTGTTAAGGCATCTACTGAACGCCCTGCAGGCAGGCACCAGATTTATTATGGTGGGAGATGAACACCAGCTCCCCAGTGTGGGACCGGGAAGCGTCTTAAAGGATATCCTTTCCTCCGGGAAATTCCGGAGCCAGTCTCTGAAAAAGATTTTCAGACAGGCAGAGAAAAGCGATATCGTGATGAATGCCCATGCGCTTCTGAATGGCAATGGCATGAAGCTTAATAATAAGAGCATGGACTTCTTTTTCCTGAACAGGACCGATATCAGGGAAATAACAGAAGGGCTTATCTACCTGGTAAAACAGAAGCTGCCGCCCTATGTGGATGCGGGTTCCTCAGAGATACAGGTTCTGACTCCCATGAGAAAAGGTCAGCTGGGAGTGGAAAACT